>Ga0182018_10002695_pt1 | contig 17189 bp, 17 predicted proteins | sample 812P2MmetaG_FD_120490 | JGI IMG/M metagenome (GOLD analysis project Ga0182018, IMG submission 120490) | Permafrost microbial communities from Stordalen Mire, Sweden - 812P2M metaG | ecosystem: Environmental > Terrestrial > Soil > Wetlands > Permafrost | place: Sweden: Stordalen | collected... | reverse complement strand
GTCGCCATCGAGCGCGAACTGCAGAAGCAGAGGGCGATGGGTAGTTGTCGCAGCGCGCACAGTGAGCGGGACGTACGCCTTGTCTGCAACAGGACGCCTGAAGAATGCTCGACGCGCTACTCACACCCGAATTCATTATCTTCATTTCCGAAGTAGCGAATCCGGCACAGGTGCGTGGGAGTATTTCGCAGAAGGTCGATGTCGCGGAGAAAGCTGCGAAAACGCACGTCGATGCGGGTGAAGTTTCCGGCGTAGTGCTGGTTAGCGTGAGCGAGAACGCGCCGGGTTGCCGCCACAGGCGCGGCGCGATTCGCGGATACGACTCTGGCTCATTGCTCTCGTGCCGGCGGTACGAGCATAGTGGCGCCCGACGAGGAATGCACGCGAATGAGCGTCAATACATCGTCGCTATCGTCGGAACTCCACGCTTTGGCAGTCTCCGATGCCTGGGTGCGTATCTCCTTAATCTCCACTTCTGTGAGAGCCTGCGCTCTCCTCAAAGCGCTCTCGATAGCGTTGATTTCCAGCCGCTGGGCAAGAACAAGCCTCAGCAGTAGTCTCCATTCCCCGGTCGTTACGGTATCCATTCGCACTCCCCTTTTCATGGATGTTGCCGCAGTCTACCCCACCACGACCACGTGAATCTCCCCCGGTCCATGCACGCCCCGCACCAGGATCTGCTCGATATCCGCCGTGCGGCTGGGGCCGGTGATCAGCACCATCGAACTGGTCTGCGCAGCGGGATGGGGCAGGATCGTGAACAACTCATCAAGACCCGATAGCACCCGCTCCTTGGGAACCACCGCGATATGTACCGGCGGCAGCAACGAGATCAAGCGGGCTTCGGCCGGGCTGGCCAGCATCACCAAGGTGCCCGTGTCCGCCAGGGCGTAGTCCGCGCTGGTGATGCCCACCTCCGCCGTCGCGCACAGTGCCCGCAATGCGGCCGCATCCGTGAAGCCCGACTGCACACCCGCCAGATCCACGACGCCGCATTCCCGCAAAAACGGCGCGTTGGAGGCCACCGCCGATCTTCCGTCCAGCACCGCGCCCACGTATGAACGCGCATCCTCGCCGGTGGCCGCGCGCCGCGACTTTCCAGCCAGCGCCTCCACCGCGCGCAGCATGCTTGCGATGCGCGCTTCCATATCAATCGCCTCAAGATGCGCCTCAAGATGCGCCTCAAGATGCGCCTCAAGATGCGCCTCCACGCGCAAGCGGACCGGCGGCGGCGCCGCAATCCCTTGTCCGGCGCTACGGCCCAACGCCGTACGCACTTTGTTCAAAGTGGCTTCGCGGGACATCAGCGCTTTCTCCACAGCTCGCGGAAGCTCTTCGCAGGCGCAGGCGGCAGGTCCCGCTGACTCAGCCAGGCGCGCACCGGCGGCAGATTCATCACCGCGGGCGCGCTCCGCAGCCACTTGCCGTTCTCGGCCGGCGCAACGCTCGCGGCCGCCATCGCCGCCATTTCATAGATGCGCGGGTGGCACATCACCCAGGCCCAGATCTTGAATGCCAGCCGCTCCAGCCGGTTCGCGCCTTTGCGCTCCTCCGCCTGCTTCACCTCCGCGCGCAGTTCCAGCAGCACCTTGGGAATATCGATCTTCACCGGACACACTTCCGCGCACGCGCCGCACAAACTCGACGCGAACGGCAGGCTCGGCTCATGCTCAATGCCCATAAACTGCGGCGTGATGATCGCGCCGATGGGCCCCGAATAAACCCACGGAAAGCTGTGCCCGCCGATCTTGCGGTATACCGGGCAATGATTCAGGCACGCGCCGCAGCGGATGCAATAGAGCGATTCGCGCTTCCCGGGATCCGCCAGCAGCTTGGTGCGGCCGTTGTCGAGCAGCACCACGTAGAACTCTTCCGGACCGTCGATCTCGCCCGCGCGGCGCGGCCCCGACAGGAACGACGTGTAAACCGTCAGTGCCTGGCCGGTGGCGCTGCGTCCCAGCAGCTTCAGAAACACGGCCAGATCCTGCGCGCGCGGAATCAGCTTCTCGATCCCCGCCACCGCGATGTGAATCTTGGGCGCGGAAGTCGTCAGGCGCGCGTTACCCTCGTTTTCCACCAGCAACACCGCGCCCGAATCGGCCACCAGGAAGTTCGCGCCGCTGATGCCGATATCCGCCGCCAGAAATTTCTGCCGCAACACCGCGCGCGCGATCAGGGCCTGCCTCTCCACCACCGTCTCGTTGGCCACTCCCAGCGTGCGCGCGAAGAGATCGCCCACGTCATACCGCGTCAGGTGCAGCGCCGGCGCGACAATATGATACGGTCGCTGGTGCGCAAGCTGTAAGATGTACTCGCCTAGATCGGTTTCGACCGACTCCAGATTATGATGCTCCAGCCGCTCGTTTAAATCGATCTCCTCGGTGGTCATGGATTTCGATTTCACGATCAGATGCGCGCCGCGTTCCTTCGCCAGCCCCAGCACGAAATCGGCGACCTCCGTGGCGTCCTGGCAATAAATCGCCTTGCCGCCATGCGCCGTCAGGTTGGCTTCGAACTGTTCCAGGTAATGGTCCAGGTGTTCGATGGTGTGCCGCTTGAGGGCGTTGGCTTGTGTGCGGAGTTCCTGGTAATCCGGAAGCGCGGTGGCCGCCACGGCATGCTTGCGATGATCGATCAGGCGGCCTGTGGCCCGATAGATGGCCAGTTGCAGGTTGGCGTCTGCCAGCGTCTTGTGGACCTTCTCGTCGAATGCAACAGACATGTATTTAGCGGCTCGCCAGGACCTCCGCCAGGTGCATGGTGCGCACCGGCAGCGCGGCGCGCGACAGAGCGCCCTGTATCTGCATCAGGCAACTGGAATCCACGCTGACCACCGTCTGGGCGCCAGTGCGCACGATGGAATCGATCTTGGTGCCCGCCATGCCGCCGGAAATCTCGGGGAATTTGATCGAGAACGTGCCGCCGAAACCGCAGCATTCCTCGGCCGCATCCATTTCGCGCAGTTCCAGTCCGCGAACGTTGGCCAGCAGACGGCGCGGGCCATCCCTGATGCCGAATTCGCGCAGCGCATGACAACTGTCGTGATAGGTGACCACGTCCTGCAGGCGCGCGCCCACGTCGTCCACACCCGCCACTTCCAGCACGAACTTCGAGAACTCCCAGACACGCGGCGCCAGTGCGTCGGCGGCGCGCAGGTCTCCTGCGGCCTCGTCCGCGGGGAACAGATCGTGGAAATGATGCGCGATCATGGAAGTGCAGGAACCGGAAGGCACTACGACATATTCGGAATCGCGGAAAACTTTCAGGAAGTGCCGCGCCACCTGGCAGGCTTCCTGGCGATATCCCGTGTTGAAGGCCGGCTGGCCGCAGCACGTCTGGTCCTCTGGAAAGTCGACCTCGTAGCCCAGGCGCTCCAGCACATCGGCCATCGCCAGACCCACCTTGGGGAAGAGCTGATCCACGATGCAGGTGACGAATATCGAGACCCGCTTAGCCATGAACAAGAATTGTAGCAGAGTGGTCCCGTCGTCCCGTCCGCTTACGCGTGCCACTCGGTAAGCCTTGCCAAATCAACGAACGGTTTCCGTCAGCCCGCCCTCCGTAGGAACTCTCTTGCTTTCTCCACAAAGGCGGCCCAGCGCTCCCCGCCAATTGGCCCGTGCCCGCCACCCTTCACAATCGACAGCTCCGCATTCGGAATCGCCGCCGCCATCTCTTCGGATATGCTCACTGGATAGAACGGATCGCTATCGCCCTGGATAATGAGCGTGCGCGCCGTAATCTTCGCCAGATCCTGCGCCGTGAAGTTTAGGTCGTCGTAGCTATCGGCGAAGGCCCTGGCCTGCGCGAACAGCAGATCGATCTGTGCCGTCCCGCCAGGATGCCGGCGGCGCATCCTCTCTCTTTCCTGCTCCGGCAGCAGTTCGATCGCGTAACTCCGCATGATCGGCCGCGCCTGCTCTGGAAAGTGTGTAGTCGCGCTTACCAGCACCATAGCTTTCACGCGCTCCGGATACCCGGCCGCCATGTGCAGCAGAACATTGCCGCCGCCGCTCACGCCCAACCCCTTGAACGTCCCCACTCCCAAGCGATCCAAGAGCGCTAGAATGTCGCCGGCCGCCTCATCGTGCCGGAATGTCAACGCTGGGTTGGCCGAGCGGCCGTGTCCGCGCATATCCGGCACAACCACCCGGAAATCCGCCGCCCATTCCGCGGCGAGGCCCGCCCAATCCAAGCTGGAGCCCATGAACCCATGCAACAACACCAGCGGCTCGCGGCTGGCATCGCCGCTAGCATAGACTTCGTAATGGAGTTGAACTCTCACTTCGCCCCCAGCATCGACCTGGCACGCCGGAACACCGCCGCCAGCATCTCCTCCGTCAACTTACCGGTGGAAGTGTTCTGCTGGCTCGGATGATAAGAGCTGATCAGCACCGGCTGGCCGGGCGCGGTTTCAAACATGCGATTGTGTCCGAACGCGAAGGCCGCGCGGCTCCGGATCAGGCCGCGCCTCTGCAAAACGCCCAGATAGTTGTCGAACGCCACATGCCCTAGTGCCACCACCACCCTGACGTTCCGCAATAGATCCAGCTCGCGCTCCAGGTAAGGGCGGCAGTTGGCGATTTCGTCGCGCGCGGGCTTGTTTCCCGGCGGCGCGCAACGTGCCACCGCCGTGATGTAGGCGTTGATCAGCCGCTGCCCATCGTCCCGCGAGAAGCTCCCGCTCTGGCTGGCAAAACCCGTATTGTGCAGCACGCGATAGAGCACGTTGCCGGACATGTCGCCCGTGAACATGCGTCCGGTGCGATTAGATCCATGTGCGCCCGGCGCCAGGCCGAGGATCAGCAACTCCGCGCGCGGATCGCCGAACGCAGGCACCGGCTTGCCCCAGTATTCCCAATCGCGGTACGCGCGCCGCTTCACCCGCGCCACCTCGGCGCAATGCGCGAGCAGCCGGGGGCAGCGCCGGCATTGGACGACTTCGTCCTGTAGAACCCGCATGGCGTTAGAATTCAAGCGATGCATCTTCCTTTTCGTGTGGATGGGCGCAAGGCCCTGGTAACCGGGGGCGCCAGCGGCATCGGCGCGGCCACCTGCCGGGCGCTGCACGCCGCGGGCGCGCAAGTCACTATCGCCGATATCGACCAGCCGGGAGCCGCAGCCTTGTCACGGGAATTATCCGGCGCATCGGTTCTCATACTTGATATTAGCGATGAAGCCGCCGTCGCGTCCGCGTTCGCGGGCATCGCCGCGCTCGACATTCTGGTGAACAATGCCGGCATCGGCTTGGTGGGCGGCGTGGCGCAAACTGAGTTGGCCGACTTCGAACGGCTGTTCCGGGTTAACGTACAAAGCATGTTCCTGGTCACGCGCGCCGCCATGCCGCTGTTACTGGCATCCCGCGGCTCAATCGTCAACATCGGATCGGTGGCGGGCCTGGTGGGAGTCAAGAAGCGTTTCGCCTACTGCGCCACGAAGGGCGCGGTAATCGCCATGACCCGGCAACTGGCGGTCGACTATCCCACCGAGCTGCGCGCCAACTGCATTTGTCCCGGCACGGTGGATACGCCTTTTGTCGAGGCTTACCTGGAGAAATATCATCGGCACGAGAAAGAGAAGGTGCGCGCCGAACTGAACCAGCGCCAACCCGTCGGGCGTTTGGGACGTCCCGAGGAGATCGCCAGCATGGTGCTTTATCTTTGTTCACCGGAAGCCGAATTCGTGACCGGCTCCGTGCTGACTATCGATGGCGGTTGGACGGCGGGCTGAGGCCGCCGATCTCATGCCAAGAAAAAATTACGTACATTTAATTCTGGAAAGCTTGACGAAAACGTGCTGGACCGTGCACAATTAAGATATCCGGCGGCTCCGACCGGAATTCTTTGACTTAAGCTCTGGCGAATAACCGCAGGTTTCACCACCTGGGCGCTCGTGTCTGGAACTATGAATAAGTCTTCATTCAGCCTCCCCCGATTTATGCAGTTCGCGATCTTTTTCTTTCTGATTTCCAGCATTGTCTATGCTACAACTACGCCTGCGCCCGTGCGCCGCCATCGGGCCGCGCATCACGCCGCCGCGCAGGGCGTTGCCATAGTCCACCATGCGACCAGCCAGTCGGGTAGCGCATTGGTGCATCGCGCGGCTTATCGCGTGCCGACGCCTCCCCCGGTCGTTGTGCGCGGCGGACCGTGGACCGAGCCGACTTATGCCGATTCCACCATGGGCGACAACGCCGATGGCGAAGATCTGGAAGTGCGCCGTTCCGCCGTCGAGGCGCTCGGCTCATACAACGGATCGGTGGTAGTGGCAGATCCCAATACGGGCCGCATCTTGACTATCGTTAACCAAAAGCTGGCGCTCGGCGGCGGATTTCAACCCTGCTCCACCATCAAGGTCTCGGTCGCGCTGGCGGCCCTCCGGGAGAAGATGGTCGGCGGCGATGGCAAGCTCTTCCGCCGCGGCGGCTACAACCTGACGCAGGCTCTGGCGCACTCGAACAATTTCTATTTCGCCACGTTGGGAACCAAGCTCGGCTTCGACAAGGTCAGCTATTACGCGCACCTGTTCGGCTACGGCGAGAAGGCCGGCCTGAACATCACCGGCGAAAGCCCCGGGCGGTTCCCCTCCGAGCCCCCCAGCAACGGCGGTGTGGGCATGCTCTCGAGCTTTGGCGAAGAGATCTCCCAAACGCCGCTGCAACTGGCCGCGTTGATGTCCGCACTGGCTAATGGCGGGACCCTCTATTACCTGCAATACCCGCGTACGGCACAGGAAACCGCCGCGTTCGTGCCGCGCGTCAAACGCCAGTTGGACATTGGGAACGTGATCCCGGAGTTAAAATCCGGCATGCGCGGCGCCGTCGAGTACGGCACGGCGCGCCGGGCACAGCAGGATGAGCCCATCGCCGGCAAGACCGGAACCTGCACCGATAGCCACACGCACCTGGGCTGGTTCGGATCCTTTAGTGACATAGGCGACAACAAGCTGGTGGTGGTCGTTCTGCTCACCGGAGGACGGCCCGCCATAGGGCCACTGGCGGCGGGTGTGGCGGGAGAAGTCTACCGAAACCTTGCCCAGAAGAACTACTTCGCTACCAAACATACGCTCACGCTCACGCCCGCGACGCTGATCTCCACGCAAATCTGTTGCGCGCGATAAGAATCCGCCGATATCAAGCGAGCAGACGCCGCCCAAAAGGCGTACTCCACGCCGTCCCCATCGAGAAATTTCTGCTGGAATCGGCAACTGCCATTAGCGTGGAAACCATCTCCCGCGGCGCGATGTAGCTCTGGCGCTGGACGATCTCGCGGCCATCGCGTCCGAACACGATGGTGTTGGGGTGGCGGAGTGCCACCCCAACACTATGTTGCGGGCAGTGGCGGTGAGTTGGATTGAGTCGCCTACCGTCGCCAATAGCCGCGGACGAAGCGGTAACGGCGGCCATACGGCACCCAGCGGTGGGGGACCCACACGGCGCCGGGTCTCGGCGGGCGCACCCAGCTTCCTCCAGCCCAGAACCAGTTTCCACCGCGCCAATCCCAGTATCCGTCGACCCACACAAAGCCCGGACCCGGCGCATAGCCGACTACTCCATAGCGCGGCGGAGGCGGCGGCACGGAGACGTAATAACCTCCGGCGCAGGCGCCGAGCACTAGCAGCATCAGTGTGACTAACAATAGCAACGTAAGTTTTCGATTCATTGCGTGCATCCTCTGCTGATTCAAACGCAGTTCGGGCGAAGCGCGTTGCGGTTGAGGGACGAAGTTGAACGGTATTTAATTAATGTGCCCCATTGTCACTCGGCGCTTTCAAGATGATATAGCCGGTTCAAAGGAGATCTCCTGACCGTCCGGCATTGTGATGTACAATCCGCCCGGCATTGAGGCCTGGGCGCCGGGGCAGTTCATCGCCGCGTTGTGAACGAGCTGATCGAAGACATACCGGGCGACCGCCGCTTGGAATCACCTACAGCGCCACGACCACGGCCGGTGAGTGCTGGGGGCGCATTGCATTTCGCGCGTCGTGATCAGGCTGGCAAAGGGGTAATATAGTCTGTTCCAATCGGGAGGACACATGCAGTTATCGCGACGGGATTGTTTGGGACTGCTAGGGGCCGGTGCGGCCCTGGCGGCTGCGCCGGGCGGCGATGCCGACCGCGAGCGGCGCATGCAATGGTGGCATGCGGCTAGGTTTGGCATGTTCATTCACTGGGGGCTGTACAGCGTCCTGGGCCGGCATGAATGGGCCATGGAGGAGGAAGGCATTCCGGTCGCGGAATACCAACTCCTGGCCAACCGTTTTACGCCGCCACCGAACGCCGCGCGCGCCTGGGCGCGGCTGGCCAAACAGGCGGGCCAGAAATACATGGTGATGACCACCAAACACCATGAGGGCTTCTGCCACTTCAACACCCAGTACACCGATTACTGCGCGCCCAAGCAGGCCTGCGGCCGCGACCTGGTGAAGGAGTTCGTCGACGCCGTGCGCGGCGAAGGGCTGCGCGTGGGCTTCTATCATTCGCTCATGGACTGGCACCATCCCGACGGCGCCCGCTGCCTGCATGATGAGGCCGCCCGCCGCCGATTTGTGGACTACGTGCACGGCGAGATCCGCGAGCTGATGACGAATTACGGCAAGATCGATGTGCTCTGGTACGACGTGGATTGGCCGTTGGACGCCGCGCATTGGGAATCCGAGAAGATGAACAAGATGGTGTTCGAGCTGCAGCCAGACATTATCGTCAACAACCGCAATGGGCTGCCCGGCGACTTCTCCACGCCCGAGCAGGAGATCAGCGCCGCCAAGGGCGGGCGCGCCTGGGAATCGTGCATGACCATGAACGATAGCTGGGGTTATCAGGCCGCCGACGACGCTTGGAAGACGCCCAAACAGATCGTGCGCAACCTGGCCCTATGCGCGCGGGATGGCGGCAATTACCTGCTGAACATCGGTCCGCGCGCGGACGGTTCCATTCCCGAGGATTCAGTCAGAATCCTGACGGCGGTGGGCCGCTGGATGGAACGCAACGGGCAGACCATCTACCAGGCGGAGCCTTGCCGCGTGCATGCATCCGAGTTCGCGGACTTCACGCGCAAGGGCAACACGCTGTATATGCACGTGCATTTCTGGCCGGGCGAGACCGTGGCGCTGGGAGGATTGATCAACAAGGTGTTATCCGCCAAGCTATTTGCCAGCGGCCAACCGGTGGAGTTCGAGCAGGAGCAGTTTCGCGTGCGCTTCAAGGGCTTGCCGAAGAGTGCGCCGGACGATCCGGTGACCGTGCTGGCCATCGAGTGCGACTCCGAGCCAGTGCAGGACACCGGCGCCGTGCGGTGGGACCGGCCACGATTGAAGGCATAGTCGAAGGCATAGATGGCCAGAGAATACAGCCTGATCCCCAGGGCAGTCGCGCGCGTGGAGACGCCCTTCCGCCGCATCGTGACGGACTTGCCCGTCCCGGAATCGCTGCCTATCCTGGAGCGCCTGCACGCGTGCGAACCTATCGCCATGCGCGGCCAGCCGCCCATCGTCTGGCATCGCGCCGAAGGCTTCCAGGTTTTCGACGCCTGGGGCAACCAGTGGGTGGACTGGTCCGCCGGCGTGCTGATCGCCAACGCCGGCCACGGCCGCCAGGAGATCGTGGACGCCATTTCCGCGCAAGCTTCCGCGCGCTTGCTCACCAACTATTGCTTCCCCAGCGAAATCCGTGCGCGCCTGGCCGAGAAGCTTGTGTCGATCCTTCCCGAGCCGCTGAAGAAGGTCTTCCTGCTCACCACCGGATCGGAAACTGTCGAGACCGCCATCAAGCTCTGCCGCACGCACGGCGTTAAGTCGGGCGGCCGCTCCAAGAACGCGATCGTCTCCTTCGACAAGTCTTTCCACGGCCGCACGCTGGGCGCGCAGCAGGCCGGCGGCATCCCCGCCTTAAAGGAGTGGATCGTCAACCTGGATGGCGGCTTCATCCAAGTGCCGTTTCCCGATGGCTACCGCACGCCCGACACTTCCTTCGGCCTATTCGAGCGCAGCCTGCGCGAAAGCTCCATCGAGCCGCAGAACGTGGCCGGCGTCATCCTGGAGACTTACCAGGGCGGCAGCGTTGCCTTCGCGCCCGCCGCTTACATGCGCGACCTGCGCTCCTGGTGCACCGGCCACAAAGCCTTGCTGGTGTGCGACGAAGTGCAGGCCGGCTTCGGCCGCACCGGCATGCTCTGGGGCTTCGAGCACTACGGCATCGTGCCGGATCTGGCGCTCTTCGGAAAGGGCATCTCCAGCTCGCTGCCGCTGGCCGCCGTGGCCGGCCGCCCCGACATCATGGATCTGCAACCTGCCGGCAGCATGACCTCCACCCACACCGGCAACCCGGTCTGCTGCGCGGCGGCCCTGGCTTCCATCGATCTCGTGCTGCGCGAAAATCTCGCCGAAAACTCCCGCCGCGTGGGCAGCGTGCTGCACCAGAAGCTCGGTGCGCTGGCTGCGCGCACTCCCCAGATCGGGCGTGTTGAAGGCAAAGGCCTGGTCGCCGGTGTGGCCTGCATCCTCCCCGGCACGAAAGAACCCGATGCCGGCCTGGCCTGGGACGTGGTCCGCCGTGCGGTCGAGAAAGGCGTGCTGATGTTCAGCCCAGTGGGTTATGGCGGAGCCACTATCAAGATCTGCCCGCCCCTGGTGATCACTGAAGCAGCCATCCTGGATAGCTTCGCCGCGCTCGAAGAGGCCTTCGCCGAAGCTCTGCGCGCGCAGGCCGCGGGCGCCTGATGCGCCCCCAAGTCCTGATCGTGGGCGGCGGCATGATCACACACGATCAGCTTCTGCCGTCGCTCTATCATATGCAGCGCCAAGGCCGCATCGGGCCGATCGCCGTGTGCGCGTCGCGCTTCAGCACGGTAAACGAACTGGCGCGCGCCGAAACGCTGCTGCGCGCGTTCCCCGGCCAGTCCTTCCGCGCCTGGCCGGATCTCGATGGGCTTCCCCAGCCGGACCTGTTCCATGAAGCCATCGCCGCGCTGCAGCCGCGCCAGGTCGTGGTGGTGGCGGTACCCGACCAGCTACATTATGGAGTCGTGATGGCCGCGCTGGCACGCGATCAGCACGTCCTCTGCGTCAAGCCGCTGGCGCTCGAATACGGCCAAGCCGCCGCCATCGAGCGCGCAGCCCGCGCACGCGCGCTCCTAGTGGCCGTCGAATATCACAAGCGCTTCGACGACCGTAGCCTGATGGCCCGCCGCAAATACCGCGCCGGCGCGTTCGGCGAGTTCCGCCTGGGTGCCGCGCGCCTGTTCGAGAAATGGTATTACCGCCACTCCAACTTCCAGAACTGGATGACCGCCGAGCACTCCGACGTCTTCACCTACATCGGCTGCCATTATGTGGACCTGGTGCATTTCATCACCGGGCTGCTGCCCGTCGCCGTGAGCGTATACGGCGTGCGCGACCGCTTCCCCAACGGCCACGAAGGCTTCCTGTGGACCGATGCGCGCGTCGTCTGGAGCAACGGCGCATGCCTGAATGTGCAGAACGGCCTCGGCTTTCCCGATGACGCTCCGGGCACGAACGCACAAGGGCTGGCGCTCTACTGCAGCGGAAACGATCAGGGCGCGCTGCTGGAACACTCGGACCAGTATCGCGGCCTGAAGCACAGTTACACGAGTAAGCCGGATTCGCCCGGCGCGACGATCTACGCCGAGCCCAGCCCCGATTACTTCCAGTATGTGGACTTAGGCGGCGAAGGACTGACTCCGGTAGGTTACGGGTATCGCTCGGTCGAGCACATCGTCTCCAGCATCATTCGTCTGGAGTCCGCGCCGGAGGACCACCGCGGCGAGTTACTCGACGAGTTCGATCGCGCCGGAATCATGGCCACGCCGCGCAATAGCAGCTTTAACGAGCGTGTGATCGAAGCCGGACGGCGGTCGATCTTGAACGGCGGCGTGCAAGTCGAAGTTCGTTAGTGTTCGCTATCGGACAGGGCGGAGCTATGGTTGACTTTTGTTAACTGTTTTTTTTGCTTTTTGTGCGAGTCTTTTTTCGTTCGGCGGTGTTAATGATGGAAGAACCGCCACCAGCGGTGGGAGAAAAACCAATGTCTACGCTCAAGCGATGCCGCCTTCGCGCCATTTTGGCAATTATTCCGGCTGTCTGCGCCCTCGCGCTCCCTGCCGGCCAGGTCACCGTCGTGCCCGTGCCGTACAATCCCACCGGACTGGTGGTACTTCCGGCCAATTAACCTAATCATATTTTCGTTTTCTTGGCGAGTCTTACCGCGTTGGCCGGTGTTACTATCGGAAGAAGCGCCGCCGACGGCACGTTCTTCACCGGATTTACCGTGACAATCTCATTGCGAATCTCGACTGCAGTTCAGATCGGTCTCTTATTAGCTGGTTTGGCCAAAGCGCAGAGCCCGATCACCGTGCCGGTACAGGCCGGGATGGATATCTATCGTGCCGGCGGCTACGATGACGGAAGTGATGGAATCGCACCCGCGATTTTCAGCTTCCCGGCCCGAGCCTTGCAAACCCTGGCCTTTTCGAGTGTTGGCGGGACATGGGCATGTGGCCGCAGTGGCGCAGAATATAGCCCGGATGGCACCAGCACCAGCCCGTGCTATCCGAACGCAAACATCGCTAATCCGGTTGGCCCATTCTCCGGTTACAGTCTGACGGATTTCACCGGAGCCATGGCTGGGGTGTTCCTTGAGGACACCTTTCCCGACTCCGCGCCGCCCCCTCTGCGGTTTTATGCGGTCAACTCTTCCCTGGGAGGAATTCGGACCAATTTCCCGACCCTGAGTCCAGAGATCGGGCAGGTATTTTTTATCGGCGACGGCTTAACCGGCACTGGCGGCGGGGCCGTGCAAGTATTTAAAGTCCCTGCAACGGCAACGCATCTCTACTTCGGGTACGTGGAGTCGTGTAGCGCCAGCGGGGACGCCCCGCCCGGTTGTTATTCCAACAACGTGGGGTCCCTTACCGCGATGTTTACCTTACAAGAGCATGTGCTCGACTGGGTTGAACTGCAGCCTTCTCCGGTTCCCTCGGCCCGGTGTTGTCTGGGCATGGCCTTTGATGCGGCGACGCTTTCGACCGTTCTTTTTGGCGGTGGGAATGGAGGCGTCAAGCCCACCGTTACTTACGGTGACACCTGGATCTGGCGTAAAGGTTGGTTTAAGCAGTCTCCTGTCACCTCTCCCTCCGCCCGGCAAGGTCCTGGTATGGCATACGATCCAACTACAGATACGGTTGTGCTCTTCGGCGGGGGCGATACCAATGGAAATGCCCTCGCCGATACCTGGACTTGGAATGGAGTTACCTGGACCCAGCAATTCCCGCCCGTGTCTCCACCCGCGCGCGAGTGGGACATACAGGGGATGGCGTATGACGCGGCCGCCGGGAAAGTGTTACTCTTTGGCGGCTTGAATGACGAAGGGGGTGTTTTAGGCGATACCTGGGAATGGGATGGGATAGCGCAGACCTGGACTCAGCAGTTCCCCGTGTCCAGTCCGTCCGCCCGCCGGGGAACGCTTGCATCTGACGGCGCCCGCGGGGAGATCGTCCTGTTTGGCGGGGATAACGGCGCCGGTGATTGTTGCAATGTTTACTTTGATGACACCTGGACTTGGAACGGGATCACCTGGACCCAGCAGTTCCCGGCGTCTGCCCCATCCGCGCGGACAGACCATTCGATGGCTTATGACGCAAACATCGGCGCGGTTGTCTTATTCGGCGGGTTCTCCGTTCCCGGCCAGGGTTTGAACGACACGTGGACCTGGAATGGAAGTACATGGACGCAGAGACAGACTTCAACTGAACCAGGGGGGCGCTGGGCCGCGGGCCTGGATTTCGACCCTAGCAACGGTTTGGTGCTCTTCGGCGGAGAAGTGACGGGTGATCCTTTTACGAATGAAACCTGGCTCTTCACTGCAGTCCCGGTTCGTCAGCGATAAGTCCGCTGGCCATGTTAAACAATGTTAAACAATACGCTATCTTGCAGATTTTCATATTTTTGGCGAGTCGTTCGGATCTACGTCTGCGCGTGCATGACTAACACGGTGGTTATCGATACGAACACTCTCACCATCGTGGCCACGATAGCTGGTGCAACAGGGAGCCTGGCGATTAGCCCCAACGGCGACGTCGTCTATATCGGCGCGCTTTCCGCAATAGATGTCGTTCAGACCGCGACCAACACGGTTACCGGCACAATCCCCGTGGGAGACGCTGCAGTCGCCTTTTCTCCGGATGGTACGACCGCCTACGCAGGAGCCGGCTCCGTTTACGTCATCGACACCTCCACGCTCGCTGTCACTACCGTGATTCCTACTCAGTTCGCCGGCGCGCTGGGCGTTACGCCGGATGGCACGCTGCTCTACGTGGGCGGTGCGTCCCTAACCGAGCCAGGGTCCATTATCAACACGCAATCGCTGCAGATCACCGCCACCTTCCCGTCCGGCGGCGGGATACTCATTCATTAGGCCGGGCGCGTCTGCCTCCTATTCGACCAGGTGCTCCAGCGCCACGTGCACGGAGTATAGCGCGGCGGGCTGGAGGATGGCCACGATCAAGGAAGCGGTCATCAGCATGATGGCGCCCAGCGCCAGGATCGGCCGTGGACCAGCGGCCCACTCACTAGCCGGGCTTGGCGGCGCCTCGCGCAGCAGACGGTCCACGCGCGCCGCAAGCTGATCGGTGTCACCCGCGTCCGCGGTCATGCGCGCAACCCGCACCAATGCCGCGGCCAACGCCAACGAACGGCGCGCGCTGCCGGCCACCGCTCGGTCGTCGGCGGCCCATTCGGCGAACTTCCGCCAGCCGAGCTCAAGCGTCCTGCTGCCGCCCGCGAACGGCAGGATACCAGGCGTCAACAGGATGCACAGGCGCTTCAGATTGTCGCGCGCAGTCCAGTGGGCGCGCTCGTGCCGCAAGGCCGCCGCCAGTTGTTCCGCCGACAGGGCGCTCACCACTCCCCGCGAGATTACCAACCGCGGACGAACGATGCCGCCGAGCGCCAGCAGTGGCGCCGCGCCGTCAACGATCCAGGCATCCATCGAGACATCCGAGTTCTCTCCTGGCAGGCGCGCCGGGCGTCCCACGCGCTGGCATCGCCGCAGAAAGTTTCGCGAGCCAGCCGCGGCGCGCAGCCCCCGCGCGATCGAGACGCTCCACAGCGCGGTGCCCAGCAGAGCCACCAACAGGCACCCAGCGCCCACGCGCTCGGTGGGCGCCTCCGGCTCCAGGCATAAGTAGCTGGGCAAACAAACCGCTACTACGATGAATGCGGCGCCCGCGGCGGGCAGCAGGCGCAACATCAGCAGGCAGCGGGCAGCCACGCGCGGCCGGATGCGCTCGCATAGGCGGGCCGCCCGCCGGGCAATCAGGGAGACTAAAATCCCCAGCGCCAGGTGGACCAGGAAGAAAGTCGCCAGGCTGATGCACAACAGCCTGGGAAGATATGAGAGAGTCATGTTTTCCCTTGCCGGCCAAGCTCCTTGCGCTTCGTGCGGATCTTCTTTTCCAACTCATCCAGCAGCGCCGTGTCATATTTGCCGACCGCGTCGACCAGGGACGAGATCAGCAGATCGCCGGAGGCTTGCGGTGCGGCCAGAAAACCGGCCACAAAGTCGCCCGCCCGTTTCTGTTCCCATTCCCGGCGCGTCCAGCGTGGCGCATACAAGAACGCCCGCTCCCATTTGCGCCGCACCAGCAGGTTTTTCTTGAAGAGCCGGTCGAGCGTGGTCATCACCGTGGTGTATGCCAGTGGCCGGCCCAAGCGCTGGACAACGTCATGCACATTGCTTTCGCCGTGCACCCAGAGAACTTCCATCACTCTAAGTTCCAGGTGGCCCAGCGCGTCTTGCATCACTTGGGTAACCCCGCGAATTCCAGCTCCTCCCGCATGGTCACGTGTTTTTCCAGTTCCGTGCGATCCAGGAAGTAAGTCGATTTCACGCGGCTCCGGCTGAATAGCTTTTCCGCCTGATCGTCGAAGTGCGGCGAATCCGGACGATCGCTTTCGCCCAGCGGGATCACCATGTACGATTGTGGCGGCTTGGTCAGAATTACAATCTGCGTGGAGGTCTGGCCACCGTGCCCGACCATCTCCCGGCCGCTCTTCTCGAAGCTGATAGCGCGCGGAGTGGCCATGCCTGCTTCGGTCAGCGATCCGCCGCTGACGGGCCACGTATGCGCCCCGCCCTGCCGCCCCACGCGGAACAGCGTGCCGAAGGCCGCATCCGGCGGGAACTCGGATTTCAGCCGTGTTTCAGCTTTGGCCAGCGCCTCGCGGATTTGATCGCCGGTGAGATCCAGCGGCGGGTCCACGGCGCGCTTGGGCCCGGCATCGAGCGACATCTTGAAGAGATAGAATGCCAGGGCCGGCCGCGAATCCGCGTCGCTGCGGCGGTTCCAGGCGGTCAGCATGTTGGCAAACTCGCTCTCCGGCGCGGCTTTGCGAATGCGCTCCTGCCACAACTCCGCGTGCCATATTTGCGCCGAAAAGGCGATGCCGATGGCCTGCTCGGCGGTCACATCGTGGGCCGCGTCCAGCAGATCCAACACCATGGCCGCGCGCTGATGCGGGGGCGTGCGCTTCTCGTTATAGATGTAGGGATGCTCCGTGTATTTCTCCGGCACCAGCGGCGAATCCTTCATCATGGCAAAGGGCGAGGCGTTGCAGTTCTGCATGTATCCCTGCGGCGGATTGGTTATTTGCACCAGATCTTCAAACGGATGCAGCCCCTGCCATTCGCACTCGCCGGTTGCGCCCGGCATCGCCTGCGACGGATCGCAACCCTTCGGCCGCACCGGCACGCGGCCGTTGCGCACATAGTAGATATCGCCATCCACCGTGCCCACCATGATGTTCTGCGCCATGAATTGCAGCATGGCCAGGGACTTCTTCATCTCGGTCAGATTGTGGGCGGTGACCATGCCCCAACTCTCGTCCATCAGGCGGACTTCGTCGGCATAAGGGATCGCCACAGAATACGATTTGCCGTTCTTGTGCGCCACGATGGGCCCGTGCAGCGTCGAATCGATGGTGACGTCCTTCCAATCGATCTTGTCGCCCAACTTGACGCCGATCTTTTCGTGGCGCGTTTCGAGCTGCCGCCATTCGCCGCGAAACTTGTACTTGCCGTCCTGCACTTCCTCTTCGTAGACGTCCGAAGTATCCGGACCGCCGGTGGTCATGGCGATGGAAGCATAGCGGCTGTGTCCCAACACCGGAAACGGAAG
>Ga0182018_10002694_pt1 | contig 17190 bp, 18 predicted proteins | sample 812P2MmetaG_FD_120490 | JGI IMG/M metagenome (GOLD analysis project Ga0182018, IMG submission 120490) | Permafrost microbial communities from Stordalen Mire, Sweden - 812P2M metaG | ecosystem: Environmental > Terrestrial > Soil > Wetlands > Permafrost | place: Sweden: Stordalen | collected... | reverse complement strand
TGCGGCACCGTCGGGAACCGCTCCCTGAAGGCGGGGTTGTCGCCGTCGATGGTGGCCGAGCCGACGGTGAGGTTCCACCGGGACATCGATTCGACGCCTCCGGCCACGACCAGGTCCTGATGCCCGCTGCCGACTCCCATCGCCGCCACGGTGATCGCCTGCTGCGCGGAGCCACAGAAGCGGTTGAGCGTCATGCCCGGGACCGTCTCGGGCCATCCGGCCATCAGTGTGGCCAGCCTCCCGACGGCCTCGTGGTCGCCGGCCAAGATCCCGTTGCCGGCGATGACATCATCGACCTCTAGCGGATCGAAGCCGACCCGTTCCTGCAACGCCCGCAGGCATTGGGCCAACAGCTCTTGGGGGTGCACGTCATGGAGCCCGCCGTCGGGGCGTCCCTTGCCCCGGGGGGTGCGGACGACGTCGATGATCCATGCGTCGCCCATCGGCTAGTTGGCTTCGTGGAAGAACGTGCGGGGCCGGGCGTCGACCAGGAGCTTGCGGACGATCGACCCGACCTCCTCGGCCGATTCCACGGGCTTGGTCGTCGGGCCGCGATGCCAACCCTCGGCGACCGCTAGCACCATTCCGGATGCCTCGATCACCTGCCCCGTCACATCGGCCGAGTCCGCGGAAGCCAGCCAGGTGACGACGGGCGAGACCCAGGTCGGCGCGAAGTTTGCCTTCACCTCGTCCGAGAGACCAGCGAGGTCGCCGGTCAGGCGGGTGAGTGCGCCGGGCGCGATGCAGTTGGCGGTCACGCCGTAGCGCCCGAGCTCTATCGCCGCGATCTGAGTGAACGCGGCGATGCCGGCCTTCGCAGCCCCGTAGTTGGTCTGACCGGCGTTGGCATATATGCCCGACACCGAGGTGGTGTTGATCAACCGGGCGTCGTTGGTTTCCCCGGCCTTCGAGCGCTCACGCCAGTACGCGGCCGCGTGGTGGCTCGGCGCGAACGTGCCCTTGAGGTGGACACGGATCACCACGTCCCACTCCTCCTCGGACATCGTGAACACCATCCGGTCCCGAAGGATGCCGGCGTTGTTGACGAGGACGTCAAGCCCGCCGAACGTGTCGATGGCCTGCTGGATCAGACCGGCGGCACCGTCCCAGGAGCTGATGTCGTCGGTGTTCGCCACCGCCTCGCCACCGTCCGCCTTGATCTCGTCCGCGACCTCTTGAGCGGGGCTGGCGTCGGCGCCCGTTCCGTCCCGGCTCCCACCCAGGTCGTTGACCACGACCTTGGCCCCGTGTTTGGCCAACGACAGGGCGTACTCACGGCCAAGCCCACGGCCGCCCCCCGTCACGATGCAGACGCGACCCCCGCACAAACGGTCATCACTCATGAGTGCTATCCATATCACGATGGCTTGGGACTTCTCCACCGACCCCGAATATGCGGCCCAGCTGGAGTGGGTCTACACGTTCGTGCGCGAGGAGTGTGAGCCGCTCGACCTGATCATCAAGGAGTCGCACGACCTCAACGATCCGGTGCGCCAGGCACTGATCCCACCGCTGCAGACGATCGTGAAGGAGCGGGGCCTGTGGGCCACCCATCTCGGGCCTCACCTGGGCGGACCCGGCCATGGGCAGGTCAAGCTGGGCCTGTTGAACGAGATTCTCGGACGATCCGAGTGCGCGCCGATCGTCTTCGGCTCGCAGGCACCGGACTCGGGGAACAGCGAGATCCTCGCCCACTACGGAAGCCCCGAGTTGAAGGAGCGTTACCTCGAGCCGCTCCTCGACAACCGCATCGTGTCGTGCTTCTCGATGACCGAGCCCCAGGGAGGGGCCGACCCGAAGGTCTTCACCGCCACGGCGGTCCAGGACGGCGATGAATGGGTGATCAACGGAGAGAAGTGGTTCTCGTCGTTCGCCGATATCGCCGCCTTCATCATCGTCATGGTGATGACCGATCCCGACGCTCCGACCTACGAGCGCTACTCGATGTTCGTGCTGCCGCGGGAAACACCCGGCATCAACGTCCTGCGCAACGTCGGCCTCGGATATCAGCCCTTCGGCGGGGGGCGCGAGGGGTTCGTGAGCTACGAGAACGTGCGAGTGGCCGCCGACCACATGCTGGGACCCCGCGGCGGTGCCTTCGTCGTGGCGCAGACCCGGCTCGGCGGTGGGCGCATCCACCACGCCATGCGCACCGTTGGGTTGGTTCGGCGCATCTTCGACATGCTCTGCGAGCGCGCCGTGTCGCGGTACACCCAGGGCGAGGTGCTGGCCAACAAGCAGCTCGTGCAGGAGATGATCGCCGACTCGTGGATGGAGATCGAGGCGTTTCGCCTGCTCACGCTGCAGACGGCCTGGAAGATCGACGAGTACAACGACTACCGGGCGGTCCGGGCCGACATCTCGGCGGTGAAGGCCATGATGCAAAAGGTGCTCCACGACGTCTCCGCGAGGGCGCTGCAGATCCACGGCTCGTTGGGCACGACCCACGAGATGCCGTTCGTTCAGTACCTGGTCGAGTCGTTCGTGTTGGGACTGGCCGACGGACCGACCGAGGTGCACAAGGTGACGCTGGCCCGTCAGGTGCTCAAGGACTACAAGCCGGCTCCGGACCTCTTCCCTTCCGAGCACCTTCTGCGGTTGAAGGAGGCGGCGGAGGCCAAGGTGGCCGACAGGCTCAAGGGGATCCCGAGAGGCTGACCCGGGGCGAGCACCCGACCGGGGTCAGCCGGCGAGCTCGGCTCGGGCCCGGTCGAGCAGCCGGGGGAGGTCGGCGGCCACAGCCTCGATGCCGGGGTCCGGGTCCGATCGGCGACGGTTGTGCTTCACGATGAGCGACCACGTCGCGGTGGACTTGAAACACGCCAGCGCGCGGAACCAACCGAGATCCGGGGCGTCGCCGTAGATAGCCGCCAACTCCGACGGTGACGGCATCGAACCGGCATACGGGGTCGGCCGGCGGTACGTGTCGGGGTCGGCGTTCACAAGGAACCAGCCGAGGTCGACCCGCGGATCGCCGATGGTCCAGATCTCCCAGTCGATGACGGCCGTGATCGACTGGCCCCAAGCGAGCATGTTCCCGAGCCGGAAGTCGCCGTGGACCACGGCGGCCGCCAGTGGGCGCGGCACGGCCGCTCGGAGGTCCGTGGCAACGTCGTCCCAGCCCGGGGCGATCGCCGGATCGACCGTCTCCAGCAGCCGGCACCAACGCTCGACCTCCTCGCTGGGACCGACAACGGGCTCGTCGCCGAGACCGACGGCCGCCGGATCGAGCGTATGCAGCTGGCGCATGACCCGAGCGGCTTGACGCATCCGGCCGGCGACGGTGGTCGCGTCGTCATCGCCGTCGAGGTCGTAGAGCGGCTCCAGTGCCGACCCATCAACGAAAGACATGACAAAGAGCGGCGGGATGTCGGGTGGATCCCCCGGATCCGCCCAGAGCACATCTGGAACCGGCACCGCCGTTGGCTTGAGGGCCCGGAGTAGGCGGGCCTGGCGGAGCACGTCGCGGTTCAGCACCGGCAGAATGCCGGCGGGCGCCACCTTCACCACGACTTGGTCGCCGTCAGCGGTCCGACCCGTGTAGGTCAAGCTGGACGCACCACCGGGCAAGGGCCGGATGTCGTGTACCTGGAGGGGTGCCAGTCGTCGTTCAAGTTCGGCCGGCGGAAATTCGACGGCGGCCACCTGGGTAGTGTTGCCGCTCATGGTTGCAGCGTGCGACGGCAAGGTCGCACTCGTCACCGGCGGCAGCAGGGGGCTCGGGAAGTCGATCGCCATCCGATTGGCGGCGGAGGGCGCTGCGGTGGCAATCGCGGCACGCACGCTCGATCCGGATCCCAAATACGTCGGCTCGCTCCGCGAGACCTGCGAGGAGATCACGGCCGCCGGCGGCCAGGCGCTGGCCGTCCAGGCCGACCTCACCAATCCAGAGGACCGGGAGCGGCTCATGGCCGAGGTCACCGGTCAGCTCGGCGCGCCGGACATCGTGGTCAACAACGCCGCAGTGACGTTCCTGAGACCGCTCGACGAATTCCCCGACAAACGGGCACGGATCATGATCGAGATGCATGTCCTTGCGCCTCTGCACATCACGCAGCTGGCCATCCCCGCGATGCGCGAGCGCAAACGGGGATGGGTGCTCATGCTGACTTCGCTGGCCGGCGAACGAATCGAGGGGCCCCCGTTCTCGGACTTCGACCGTGCGGCCGGCTTCGGGGTGTACGGCACCTGCAAGGCCGCGCTTAGTCGCCTCGCACAGAGCTTCGCGGCCGAGCTCTATGCCGACGGAATTGCGGTGAACGCCGCTGCGACGACGAAGCCCGTCGCGACACCGGGCGCGGGCACGCTCGAGTTGGCCAAGGAGGACACCGAGGACATCGGCTACATCACCGAGACGGCGCTGCTTCTCTGCACCGGCGACCCGGCCGTCCTGACCGGACGGGTCGTCGAGACTCAACCATTTCTTCGTGAGTTCGGCCGACTGCAATAGTCCTGGTCAAGCGCCACATTCGTAGGATCCCGAACCGTGCCCGAGCGGACAGCTCTCCATGACGAGCTCGCCATCCGACGAACCCTCGCCGTCTACTGCCACCGCTGCGACGACGGCCACTTTGCCGAGCTGGTCGATCAGTTCACGACTGACGGCTCCTTCGTCTATCTGGGCGAGGTGGTGACGGGCCACGAGCATTTGCGGGCCTGGTACGAGAGCAAGCAGCCCCCGGAGCGGCGGGGAAAGCACCTGACGATGAACACGGTCGTCGACATCGACGGGGATCGCGCTCTAGCCGTGTCCGACTTCGTGTTCCTACGGATGGTCGACGGGTCACCCAGCCCGGCGGTCACGGGGCGCTACCGCGACGAGCTTCACTGCGTCAATGGCCGATGGCTGATCGACCGGCGCGAGGTGGATGTCATGTCGGTCCCGTCCTAGCGGCCTGGGTCTCACGACGGGCCCTAGCAGACTCGGCGCCCAGGGAAAATTGGGCGGCGGCGGGTTATCCTCGATGAGACCACAACCCAAGGAGTTCGCCGTGACCGTGAAGATCGTCGCCCTCTGGACGAAACCGGAAGACACAGACGCGTTCGACAAGGACTACGAGGCCACGCACATTCCGTTGGTTGCGGCCCTCCCCGGCCTCTCTAGTGCCATCTATTGCAAGGCCCTGAATGGTCCGTACTACCGGACGGCCGAGCTCATCTTTGCCGACATGGCAGCGCTCGGTGGCTCCGTGGGCGGCGAAGAGGGCCAAAAGGTCCTGGCTGACGGCGAACGCCTTCAGGAGACCTACGGGGCCAAGCTCGAGGTCCTGACGCTCGAGGAGCAGTCCCGGACCTGAGCGGGCCGGCCGGCAGGCCGGCCCGCCGGTCGTAGCCCGAAGGCTCAGGGAAGCCGGAGCACGCCGCCGGGTCCCCACGCGGCCAACCCGTCGGCCACCAACCCTTGTGCGACGTGGTGGGCCCGGTCGGGGTCATCGTCCCAACCCGAGGCGCTCCCGAGATCCCGCGCCTCGACAGGTCCACGTCTCAGTGCGCCCACGATCCGACCGCGGCCCTGACGATCGGAACCGGCGAAGCGACTCCGAGCGGTGGACCGCGCCGCCGGATCGGGCGTCGCCCAGCCGGATCGCGCCCACGCGCAGCGCGTGCGAAGCGGACACGAACCGCAGTCCGGGTTGGTGGCCCGGCAGTGCAGCGCGCCGATGTCGAACAGCGTCTGGTTGTAGGCCCACGACCGGCCAGCCGGGACCAGCCGGTCGGCCAGGACCTGCGCTTCCGTCGCTCCGAGTCGTCGACCGGCCACGGCCCGGCTGAGGACGCGGGCGACGTTGATGTCCACGACCCCGACGTCGGCTTCGAACGCGAACACCATGACGGCGCGGGCGGTGTAGGGACCGACGCCGGGCAGGCCTTCGAGCACACCCCGATCGGAGGGCACGTCACCCCCATGGGATTCGGTGACCATGACCGCGGCCCGTTGGAGGCTCAGTGCGCGGCGGTTGTACCCGAGACCCTCCCAGCTCAGCAGCGCCGCCGCGGGTCCCGACGCCGCGCACGACGGCGCGTCCGGGAAGGCCGTCACCCAGCGCTCGAACGGCTCGACGACCCGGGCCGCCTGGGTCTGCTGGAGCATGACCTCGCTGCTCAGGATGTGCCAGGGGTCCCTGGTCCGGCGCCACGGGAAGTCCCGCCGGTGCGTCGCCCCCCACTCGAGAACGGCCGCCACGACGCCCGGGGCCCGGTCGAGTCGAGGTTCAGCCCCAGACGTCGTCGTCGTAGGGACGTCGTCGGGCCGGCGCCGACGCGGCCTTCCAGACCATCAGCTTGCGCCTGAAGAAGCAGACCTCTTGACCGTGCTGATTGAACGCCTTGGTCTCGACGGTCACGATCCCTCGGTCGTCGCGCGACTTCGACTCGACCTTGTCGATCACCTTGGTCTCGGCGTAGATGGTGTCGCCGTGGAAGGTCGGGTTCTTGTGCAGCAGGGTCTCGACCTCGAGGTTGGCGATGCACGAGCCGCTGACGTCGGGGACGCTCATGCCGAGAGCGAGCGAGTAGACGAGGTTGCCGACGACCACGTTCTTGCCCTGCACCGTCTCGTGCTCGCCGAACCAGGCGTTCGTGTGCAACGGGTGGTGGTTCATCGTGATCATGCAGAAGAGATGGTCGTCGTACTCGGTGATCGTCTTGCCGGGCCAGTGCCGGTAGATGTCGCCGATCTCGAAGTCCTCCAGATACCGCCCGAACGGCCGGTCGTACGTGGTCATGGCACTGGGTGTAGTACGCCCGTCGGGGTCACGTCCACATGTCCGGCTAGGTCGATTCCGGCCGAGGTCGGGTGGTGAATCCGAGCGCCGCGCCCGGGAGGGAGTTCCCGTCGATCATGAGCCGCCAGCTGTAGCGGGTCCCGGGCTCGAGGGGGATCGGCCCGAGGTTGACGGCCAGCGCGACGTCGATCGGTGAGCCCTCCGGGATGCCCGGCGGTTTGGCCACGGTGAACTCGCCACGCACCTCGACCGGGTGGGACCCGTCAGGGGTCTCGACGAGGACCGGCCGGCCGTCGGCGTCCTCCAAGAACAGCTCCCAGTGGTGGGCGACGTCGGCCTCGTGCCAGTCGACCTCGATCTTGAGGGCGACCGCCGAGGGCACCGGGTCCGGTCCGGTGATGCTCCAACCGCCACCCAGGATGTAGAGCTTCCCGTCGGCCACCTGCGCGGCGTCGCACAGCAGCATGGTCACGTTCACGACGGCCGAGGTTATCGACTTCCTCGAGCCCACCCGTGAGAAGCTTTCCTTCCCATGCTCTCGTTCTCGGACCACTCCGCACGCCCAGGCGTCATTGGTGGCTGAGCTGAAGGGCCTACGCGACGACGTCTACCGGCGCCCGTTGGCCACGGCGCTCGAGCGCCTCGCCATCGGGCCCGGGTGGCGTTGCGTCGACGTCGGGGCCGGGGGCGGCGACGTCTCGGTCGCCCTGGCCGAGGTGGTCGGCCACACCGGGCGCGTCTACTCGGTCGACTCCGACCCGCTCGCGCGCGACGAGGTGGCCCGGGCCGCCGCCGCGCACAGCCAGGTGATCGCGATCACCCAGGCCGGCGAGGACCTCATGCTCCCCGAGCCGGTGGACCTGGCGTTCTGCCGATTCCTCCTGCTCCACGTGTTCGACCCCGCGGTCGTCCTCCGGCGGATGGCGGACGCGGTGAAGCCGGACGGGTGGGTGGTCGCGCAGGAGCCGATCACCTCGGCCGGCCGGATCGGCGGTTCGCCGATGGAGATGCCCGACGCCCGGCATCCCGACATCGGCGCGTTCCTCCCCGCTCTTGCCCGCGACGCCGGTCTCGAGCTGGTCGACGCATGGGCGGAGGCGCCCGCCGGGGTGGGGCCGGGTCCGGTCGCCGCGTACCTCGAGACGCTGACCGGAGTCGACCCGGGGGAGGACCCGATCGTGTTGCCGCCGCTCGTTACCGTTGTGGGTCGCCGCAGGTCGCCCGGGTAGCGTCAGGCCATGGCTACCGACCCCATCTCCGATCCGCTCGGCGCGGCCACCGAGACCGTCGAACTGGCCGAGTCGGTCGTGGCCACGGCGGCCGGCACGCTGGCCAAGCGCGGGGGCGTCGACGCAGAACAGGTCGTCGCGTACGACCTGGCCCATGCCGCGTCGGGCGCGGTCGTGGCCCGGTCGATGCTCGACTACGGCACCCACGGGGAAACCGAGCGGGACCTCACCTGTGCGTTCGTCGCCGATGCGCTGGTCGATCTGGCCGCCCGCGTTGCGGGCCGTGAATCGCGCTGGGGCGTGGACCCCGGGTGGTCCGTCCCCTCGGCGAGCTTCCTCGAGGCGTATCGCTCGCCCGAGTTCCTCGCCGCGTTGTGCGGGAAGACCGGGCCGAACCACCTCGACGATGACTTCGAGCTGGTGCGCGAGACGTTCCACCGGTTCGCGGAAGAGAGGGTCCGGCCACACGCCGAGCACGTGCACCGGACCAACGGCGACGTGCCCGAGGAGGTCATTCAGGGCCTGGCCGAGCTGGGCGGGTTCGGGCTCTCGGTGCCCGAGGAGTACGGCGGCTTCGCGTCCGGGACCGAGAGCGACTACATGGGCATGGTGGTTGCGACCGAGGAGTTGAGCTGGGGGGCCCTCGGCATCGGCGGATCGCTCATCACCCGGCCCGAGATCCTGACCCGGGCGCTCTTGAAGGGCGGCACCGAGGAGCAGAAGCGGCGGTGGCTGGGCAAGCTGGCCAGCGGCGAGACCATGGTCGCGGTCGCGGTCACCGAGCCGGACTTCGGCTCCGACGTGGCCGGCCTGGTCACGGCCGCCTCCAGGACCGACGGTGGGTGGCTGATCCGGGGGGTGAAGACCTGGTGCACGTTCGCGGCCCGAGCCGACGTCCTCATGCTGCTCGCGAGGACGGATCCGGATCGCACCAGGGCCCACCGCGGCCTGTCGATGTTCATCGTGGAGAAGGACCGCGCCGACGGCAAGGGGTTCGTGCTGACCCAGGACCGGGACGGCGCGTCGGGACGGCTCGAGGGCCGGCCCATCGACACCCTCGGCTACCGGGGCATGCACTCCTACGAGCTCAGCTTCGAGGACTGGTTCGTTCCCGACGCCAACCTGATCGGGGGCGAGGACGGGGTCGGGCAGGGCTTCTACATGCAGATGCAGGGATTCGAGAACGGGCGCCTGCAGACCGCCGCGAGGGCGCTCGGGGTGATGCAGGCGGCCTACGACGCCGCCTACTCGTACGCGGCCGAGCGCAAGGTGTTCGGCGCGCCGGTGCTCGACTACCAACTCACCCAGAACAAGTTGGCCAGGATGGCCGCGACCATCCAGGCCATCCGCCAGTTCGCCTACCGGGCGGCACGCCTCATGGCCAAGGGCGAGGGGACCCTCGAGGCGTCGATGGTGAAGGCATACGGCTGCCGGGCCGCCGAGTGGGTGACCCGGGAGTCCATGCAGATCCACGGCGGCATGGGCTACGCCGAGGAGTTCCCGGTCAGCCGCTACTTCGTCGACGCTCGTGTGCTGTCGATATTCGAGGGCGCCGACGAGACGCTTGCCTTGAAGGTGATCGCGAGGCGGCTCCTCGAGAACGCCGCCTGAGGCAGAGCGGTCAGGACTCGGACCGCCGCAGCCCGGCGCGCTCCCCTCGGGTCACGAACTTCGTCGCCATCTTGCGGCTGGCCTCGTCGATCATCTCGTCCCCGAACATGACCGATCCCCGGCCCTCTTCCTCGGTGGCATGGCGGTACGCGTCGAGTATGTCGAACGCCCGATCGAACTGCTCCTGGGTCGGCGAGTACACCTCGTTCAGCACGGTCGCCTGGTCGGGGGTGAGGGCCCACTTGCCGTCGTAACCGAGCATCCGAGTCCGCATCGCGAAGTCGCGCAGCGCGTCCGAGTCCCGAACGTAGAGGAACGGGCCGTCGATGACCTGGAGCCCGTTGGCCCGTCCTGCCATCAGGATCTTCGAGAACACGTAGTGGAAGTGATCGCCCGGGTACTCGGGGATCTGTACACCCCCGGTCAGAACCGGCATTTCCATCGATGCCGCGAAGTCCGCGGGTCCGAAGATGATGGTCTCGAGACGGGGCGAGGCCGCGCAGATCTCCTCGACGTTGATGAGGCCCCGGGTCGTCTCGATCTGCGCCTCGATGCCGATGTGGCCGATCGGTAGGCCGCAGTTCTCCTCGATCTGGGTGAGCAGGAGATCCAACGCGATCACATGGGCGGCCGACTGCACCTTCGGCAGCATGATCTCGTCGAGGCGCTCCCCCGCTCCCGACACGACCTCGATCACGTCGCCGTACGTCCACTTGGTGTCCCAAGCATTCACTCGGACGCACAGCACTCGGTCGTCCCAGGCCAGGTTCTTGATCGCGTCGACGGCCTTCGCCCTGGCCCCGACCTTCTCGCCAGGGGCTACCGCGTCTTCGAGGTCCAAGAACGTCATGTCGGCGGCGACCGTCGGGGCCTTGGCCAAGAAACGCTCGCTGGACGCGGGCGTGGACAGGCAGGAACGGCGGGGCAGGTCTCGGGAGCGGGCGGACATGCGCCCGATGGTAACGGTTGACCCGCTCCGCTCGAAAGCCCTGGCAGCGCCGGTCCACAGACCCACCACCGTCACTCTCTTAGGGGTTTGATACGAGATCGTCACGAAGTCGCCAAGATCGGCGGCACGCTGGGGCTTTGGACAGTTTCGACCGATATCGACCCCGGATGGCCGCTTGGGTGTTTGACCCCTCGGTGCCCAAGTCGTCAAGATGATGCGCATCGTGACTGACGTCGAGGGGGGCTCAGCCCGATCCGCGCCGCTGTCCCCGCAGAGCCGTCGGCAGCTCTGGCGGATTCGGCGACCGGCTTTCGCAATCCTCGCAGTGGGCTCGCTTTCGGTACTCCCGATCCTGGCCACGTCCACATCCAGCCAGGCCGCCACGGCCACATCGCTCCAGGCCCAGGCCAACCAGCTGCAGCAAGAGATCCAGTCGACCGGCGCGCAACTCTCCGCCGTCGGCCAGCGTTACGACCAAACTCGCAACGAGCTCGCGTCGATCGACGGCCAGATCGCGACCACCCAGACCAAGATCGCATCGGACCAGCACACCGTCGGCATCGACCAGATCCACCTCCGCTCGGCCGTCGTCGACGCGTACCTGAGCGACGGGACCGCCGGCCAGGCCAACCCGTTGTTCTCGGGCAACCAGAAGAGCTACGCCGCGGCGCAGGAGTACGGACAGGTCGCGACGGGCAACCTCGATGTGGCCGTGGCCAACCTCCACACGGCCCAGGTCGCGCTGACCGTCGAGCGCTTCAACCTGGACACCCAGCGGGGCTCGGCACAGGCGGCCGTCAATGCCGCAGCCGCAGCCCAGGCGGCGGCCGATCAGCAGCAGTCCGCTCTCGAGTCGGAGCTGGGCCAGGTGAAGGGCCAGCTCGGCACCCTCGAGGAGGAGGCCCAGGCGCACGCCAACGGCGTCCAGGGGACCATCACGCGCGGCGTGCTGACCTCCAGCGAGAACTTCCCGCCGCCACCGTCTGACGGTACGGCCGGCTCGCGCGCCGTTGCCGCAGCGGAGAGCCAGATCGGCGTCCCCTACGTCTGGGGCGGCGAGTCGCCCGGGCGAGGCTTCGACTGCTCCGGCCTCACCGCGTGGGCGTGGGGCCAGGCCGGCGTCTCCCTGCCGCACTACTCGGGCGCCCAGATGTCCGACAGCGCACCGGTCCCGGTGTCCGACCTCGAGCCTGGCGACCTCCTCTTCTACGGCGCCGGCGGCAGCCAGCACGTGGCCATGTACGTCGGCGGCGGCGAGATGATCGAGGCTCCCTACACGGGCGCCTCGGTGTGGGTGACCTCACTCAGGCTGGGCGACGGCTTCGTGGGAGCGGGCCGGCCCTAATCGCTCGCTGAGCGGGATCTGAGAAGCACCGGGGCCATACTGGGGGTGAACGCACGCCCATGAAGCCCATCCCCGTCGCCTTCCACATCGGGCCACTCGAGATCCACACCTACGGGATCGGCCTGGCCCTCACGTTCTGGTTCGCGTACGGGTACTTCTCCCGGCGCCTGCGCGAACGCGGGTACTCGACCGACTGGGTCGGCGGGATGTTCATCTGGGTCATCGTCACGGCCGTGGTCGGCGCGCGGGCTCTGCACGTGCTCTCCAACCTGTCCTTCTACGACGCCAACCCGGGCGACGTGTTCGCGATCTGGCACGGCGGCCTGTCGTCGTTCGGCGGGATCCTCTTCGCCGTGCCGACCGGGATCTGGCAGACCCATCGGCGCTGCCCGGATCTGCGCGTGATCGAGGCTCTGGACCTGGTCGCGCCGGTGCTCATGGCCGCGTGGGCGATGGGCCGGCTTCTGGGGCCACAGCTCATGGTGGCCGGCGGGGGGCACCCGACCCACCAGTGGTTCGGCATGTACTACGCCGGCCAGGCCGGCAAGCGGCTCCCTGTGCCGATCTTCCAGGCCTTGGAGGACTTCTCGATCTTCTGCGTGCTCATCGCGTTGGAACGCCGCCTGCGGCGGTGGCCCGACGGCACCCCGCGGGCCGGCTTCCCCGCCGGGGGGGTCATCGGGGTCGGGATGGTGCTCTGGGGCATCGAGCGGTTCTTGGACGAGCACCTGTGGCTCGGCGAGGACGGCCACCTCGGGTCGCTGCTCGTGCAGGTGGCCGGGATCGCGCTCGCCGTCGGCGGCGTGGCGCTGGTGGTGGTCACCCGCCGCCGCTGGACCGCCTGGCTCGGGGCCGGGGCCCCCGGCGGCCGGCCGGACGACGCCGAGCCGACAGCGGAAGACTCCACGGAATCGGGGGGGCTGGACGAGCCGAGCCCCGAAGGGGTCGGCTTGCCCTAGATGGCCGGGGTGGGCCCCGGGACGGGCGTCGGCACCAGCGACGCCCGCCACTCCCCCACCCGGGCCGACAGCTCGTCGGCCGACAGCAGGAGAGACTCGTCGGGAACCGCATCGACCAGTGCCCGCTGGACCACGTAGTCACGCGACGCAGCGGCGAACATGCGCCGCCGCTCCGTGACCAGCGCGTTGGGCGGGTCGACCACCAGGAAGCCGAACAACGCGAACACGGCGTCGAGGTCGTAGACGCACGGGGCCCGCCCGAGCAGGCCGGCCCGCTTGCTCGCGAGGATTGCCGCCCCGTGCAGCACGTCCTCGTGGTCCTCGCCCGGAGTCAGTTCGAGCCGATCCTCGAAACGGCGGGCGACCCGAAGCGCGAACCCCTGGTCCGGTCCGGGCGTGCCGTGGCTCGTGCCGGTCGGGCGGGTCGCCCCCTTGAGGTCGCCGGGTCGGTCGGACAGCCACTGGTCGGGCACCGACAAACGACGCGCGCCCCGGACCTGGTCGGCTTCGGTGATGGGGACGAAGCTCGGCTGGGCCATCGCCGCTCAGGGTATCGGATCGGTACCGCCCCCAAGGAATGACCAGGGCCCGTGACCACGACCCCAAGTACGTCGGGGGTACAAACAGGATCGCCAACGAACTGGCCGACATCCTCTACTGCGTGATCCGGCTCGCGGAGCACTACGAAGTCGATCTGGAAGAAGCGCACCCGTCGGCCCGAAGTGCTGAGTGGAACTATCTCCATCCACGTGCCACTCCGCCTTGGACCACGCCGAAGCGCCCGTGAGCCGACGATTCGGAGACAGGGCGGCAACTGGGCCCATAACGCTTGCGCGGAGAGCAGGGTGCGTGCCACTCGAGCAGTTCGGAGACACCGCAAACGTTGGCTGACCCGGCGCTAGATCGTCACCTGCCACCCGTTTAGGATCTCCTGGTGACCGGTGCAAGCTCCAACGAACCGGTGCTGATGGAAGCGGACGTCGACGGGGTCCGCCTCCTCACCCTCAATCGCCCGGAGCAACGCAACTCACTCAACACAGAGTTGGCCGCCGCGCTCTTCGCCGCCCTCGAAATCGCCAACGCTGACGCAGCTGTGCGGGTCGTCGTACTGACGGGTGCCAATCCGGCATTCTGCGCGGGGATCGATCTGAAGGAGGCGTCGCTCGGCGGCGCAGACTTCTTTCGCCACCTCGATTCGAGGTGCGTCACGTACGTCGGCAAAATGTCGAAGCCCATCATCGGCGCGATCAACGGCGCCGCCATCACCGGGGGATTCGAGATCGCGCTCGGATGTGACTTTCTCATCGCGTCCGAACGTGCCGTCTTTGCCGATACCCACGCTCGCGTGGGGATACTGCGAGGCGGCGGAATGACCGCCCGGCTGCCCGGGGCCGTCGGCCTTCGGCAGGCCAAACTTCTTTCGATGACCGGCAACCTGATCGATGCCCGCCGGGCGGAGCGGCTCGGCCTCGTGGCCGAGGTCGTGCCCCACCAAGAGCTCGTCGATCGGGCGCTCGAGATAGCCCGAACCATTGGCGAGATCGATCCCGTGGTCATCGGGTCCATCAAGCGCATGTATGCGGAGGGTTCCGAAACGACCTTGGGTGGGGCCCTGGAGCTCGAGCGGGCGATCGCCGGGGCAGCCGGAGCCGACTTCAGCAAGCTCGGCGCCCGGCGCGACGCAGTCATGAAGCGGAACCGGAGCCAGCTGACATAGGCCGACCGACCGGCCCGGCGTCGTGACGTATCGGTGGTCCGGCCTGTCGACCACGGCAAGCCTGGTCGTCAATGAGCCGTGGACAACGACCTCAGGGCCAGAGCGACCTGATCGGAGCGTGGAGGTCGTCGACCACTTTCGACTGCTCGTCGAAGACCATGGTCCGCCGCGAGTCGTCTCGGAACGGCACCCAACCGGGGTTGTTGTCGGTGACGAAACGCACCCAGTGGGCGTGCATCCGGTCCGCCAGCTCCTGGGGAGGAGCGTCCCCTGCGACCACCGGCACATGGTCGTCGTCGAGCACGTCGAAGACGAACGGCAGGTCGAGGCAGTGCACCGCGCCGAGTCCGCCGAGGGCCGGGGACCGCCACTGGAACTCGTAGTGATAGGTGGGGGCGGGGCCGACACTCCGAGCTTCCGCCACCCTGAGCGCGGGCACACGGAACATGCGATCGGTCACCGCCTGCCCGATCTGGTCTCCCGGCACCTGCGCGTTGGCCCGATACGCCGCGATCCCGACGTCGTCGAGCCCGAGAGCGGTCAGGGTCTTGCCAACCGCCTCGTCATCGGCCGGGGCCATGCGGGCAGCCGCGTTGAACTCCTGCTCGGTCGTGCCGATGAGCAGCGGAAGGGTTGACCCGCGGCCGGCCGCGACCGCATGCATCGGCGAGTCCGGCACCACCTCTCCGTCGACGAAGGGAAAGAAGTTGAGCTCTCCACCGGGGGCCGCCCCCTCGGGTCGCGTCGTGGCCGCCGTCTGGGCATCGACCAGCGCGGCCGGCGAGACCCGCGCAAACTCCTCGAGGGTGGCGCCGATGCCGAGATGCTCGGCCATGCGAGCGGTCAGTCGTTGGGTCGACTCGATCGGCCGAGGCGGGAACACCGAGCCGCTCATCGGGATCGCGGCGCGAAAGAGGCCCTCGGCCCGGGGCAGGGTGGTGAGCAGCATGGTGGCCGCGCCACCGGCACTCTGGCCGGCCACCGTCACCTTGCCCGGGTCGCCGCCGAAGTGAGCGATGTTGCGCTGCACCCACTCGAGCGCGGCGATCCAATCGAGCACGGCTCGATTCGTTGGTGCCCCCTCGATGTTGAGGAAGCCCTCGCTCCCCAACCGGTAGCCGGCGCTCACCACCACGATCCCGTCGCGAGCGAACAGGTCGCCGTCGTACCAGGGGCTCGACGGCGTGCCGGTGACGAATCCCCCGCCGTGGATCCACACCAGCACCGGCAGCCCGGCCGGTCCGAGATCGGGTGTGAACACGTTGAGCGAGAGGCAGTCCGGCGCGTCGCCGCCGTCGATGGTGGGCTCGGGGATGAGGGTGAAGCCGGTCGCCGGCTGCGGCGCCGTCGGGGCGAAGTCGATGGCGGGGCGCTCGCCCTCCCACGCGTCGGTCACCTCGGGCCCGAGGAACCGGAGGGCGCCGAACGGCGGCTTTGCGAACGGGATGCCTCGGAACGCGTACCCGTGGGGAGCCGTCGACCCGCGCACGCGGCCGCGGTCGGTGGAGGTGATGGGTTCAGCCATTGGGCTCCGGTCTATCGCAAAGCTCCTGGTTTCCGGGTCGGCTACCCAGGCGTGGGTTCGACCAGCGGAGTCTTGGTGTTCGCGTTGGCCCGGGCCGCCAAGATCACGCCACCACACACGAGGCCGGCCCCGGCCAGTTGCAGCACGGTGGGCCGTTCGGACAGCACGATCGCCGCGAGAACGAGGGACGCGGCGGGTTGGAACAGCAAGAGCAGCGACGACACGGCGGCCGGCAGGTGCGGGAGCGAGAGGGTGATCAGCAGCCACCCGACCGTCTGGCTGGTCAGCGCCAGCACCAGCAACCAGCCGAGTGAGCGCAACGGCAACGAGAAGTGCAACTGACCCAGGGCCAACCCGAACGCCAGTGACGCGAACGCGGCGCCGGCCGTGGCATCGGTCAGCGGGCCCGCGACGTGCGGGATCTCTTTCGTACTGGCCCGGAGGATCAGGATGAAGGCTGCGTAGGTCAGGGAGGTGCCGAGTCCGTAGAGGACGCCCGCGACCGGGTGGAAGTTCGGACCGGAGTGACCGGCCAGACCGGCCAGGAACACGACCCCCAACAACACGACGGGCAGCGCGAGCAGGAACTTGAACCGTGGGCGCTCGCGCAGCCACACCCACGCGATGAAGGTCACGAACACGACCTGTAGGTTGCCGAGCACCGTGGCGATGCCCGCACCGACGTCGTAGATGGCGTGGGTCCAAAGGACGAGATCGATCCCGAGGAACGTTCCGGCCACGAACGACAGAGTGCGGCTCCGGGCGGAACGGGAGCCGTGTCTGCGCCGCTCGAGGACTGAAAGAACGACGAGCACCGGGAGGGCGAGGAGGCACCGATAGAAGGCGGTCGTGCCGGCGGCGACGTCGGCCAGGCGGACCACGATCGCCGACGACGAGATGCAAGCGGCACCGAGCAGCGCCGGAAGGACGGGGTTGATCGGTCGGCCGGCGATGCTGAGGCTGCCGCTCGACGTGGCAATTCCGGCGATCCCGTCCCGCCTCACGAAAAACGACGCTACGGCAACTACGCGGCCGTGCCTTCCGGACCTAGGGTCGAAACCGATCTAGCCCTCCGACGCCCGAAGGAGGCCCAGAACGATCGAGTCGTAGAGCGCCTGCCAGCTGGCCTC
>Ga0182018_10002693_pt1 | contig 17194 bp, 16 predicted proteins | sample 812P2MmetaG_FD_120490 | JGI IMG/M metagenome (GOLD analysis project Ga0182018, IMG submission 120490) | Permafrost microbial communities from Stordalen Mire, Sweden - 812P2M metaG | ecosystem: Environmental > Terrestrial > Soil > Wetlands > Permafrost | place: Sweden: Stordalen | collected... | reverse complement strand
TTCATGTTCTGCCTGAGCGACGAGGAGTTCGAAAACCGCGCCAGCCTCGTGCGGCGCATGCACAACGAAAGTGGCGACATCGGCACACGGATGCTGGACCGGAACGAAGTCCGTGCGATGGTCCCCGGCCTCGGCGACCGGGTGGTCGGCGCATCGTTCTGTCCGATCGATGGTCATGCCTCGCCGCTACATCTGCTGCGCGCTTTGCATGAAGACGCGCAGTCAAAGGGCGTCACATACCATCCCGGTCGCAAAGTGGACGCGATCGACGCCGCGCCGAACGACTTCACCGTCCGCTCCGGCACCGAACGCTTCACCGCGCCGCGTGTGGTCATCGCCGCCGGCCTGGGGTCGAGGGACCTCGCGCCGGTGGTCGGTCTGTCGATGCCCGTCACGCCGTTACAGGGTCAGATCATCGTCACCGAGCGCCTGCCGCATTTCCTGGACTACGTCACCCACGTCGTGCGCCAGACCGAGGAAGGTACCGTCATGCTCGGCGACAGCCAGGAGGATGTGGGCTTCGACATCTCCACCAAAGTGTCGATCCTGAGCGAAATCGCCGCCCGCAACATCCAGGTTTTCCCCGCCCTCCAATCCGCCAACATCGTCCGCACCTGGGCCGCCCTGCGCGTGATGTCGCCCGATGGACATCCGATCTATGAGCAATCGGAACGTTATCCCGGAGCCTTCGCCGCCACCTGCCACAGCGGTGTCACCCTCGCCGGAGCGCACGCATTGGCTCTGGCCCCGGCCATCGTGGCGGGCGCGCTACCGGACGAACTCAGCGCCTTCCACTCTCAGCGTTTCGGATCCTGATCGAACAGGATCCGGTTGGCCGCGCCGTCCAGGTCGTCATATTGCCCGGTCCGCAGCGACCACAAAAACACCGCGAGCCCGCACCCGCCCAGCAGCAGAGAAGCCCCAATCAGCCACAGAATGACGGTCATGCGCGCGCCCGGAAACTGTTGCCGATAACCAGCAGAGACGACGCCGACATCGCCGCCGCCGCCAGCCATGGCGTCACCATGCCCGCCACGGCCAAAGGAACCATCAGCAAATTATACACGACCGACAACGCGATGTTGCCGCGCATCAGCCCCCTCGCCCGCCGCGCCGTCGCGACCAGGTCCGCGATCGCCCCCAGGCCCGCACCCTGGAACACCGCGTCCGCCAGCGTCTGACTGATGTCGGCGGCAGTTGCGGGCGAGGCGGAAACGTAAGCCTCGGCGAGACAGGGCCCGTCGTTCAGCCCATCGCCGACCATCAGCACGCGGCCTCCCATCTGGCGCAGTAACGCGACCTTATCGACCGGGGAACATTCCGCCCGCCAATCGTCGATTCCAACAGCGGCGGCGACCCGAGCGACAGACCCGGCCCGATCCCCGGACAGCAGCCGCACCCGCAATCCCATCGCCCGCAGCCGCGCGATTGTTTCGGCCGCGTCAAATCGTGGCCGTTCCGCGAACGTAAACCGAACCGGTGCCGCGTCGAGGCGGCTCAGCCAAAGTTCGGGACGGTCACTGAAATCAGGCCGCGGTGCCTCGTTATCAGCGCAAATCGCAGACGGAGGCACACGTCCGCCCACCCTGCCCGCGTCATCCCCGGGCTCGACGCGGGGATCAATCCCGGCACCGTCCTGGCAGAGATCCCCGGGCTCGACCCGGGGATGACGCGGGAGTGCCAGCACCCTCTCCCGCCCCTCGCCCACACCACCGGAGCCAACGCCCACGAACGCGGCCGACCCCAACCACATGCCATCGGCCGCGACGCCAAGACCAGGATGTTCCTCGGCCTGATCGGCGGCCGGAACGTTCGGGCAGGCGGCGATCAGCGCCCGGGCGAGCGGGTGCCGGCTGTGCGCCGCGAGCGACGCCGCGTCACGTAACGCCAGCGCATCGACGCCATCGCCGACCAACGCCAGCGACGGCTCCGTCAGCGTGCCGGTTTTGTCGAACACGACGGTGTCGATCGCCGCCAGCCGTTCCAGTGCCGTGCCGGATTTCAACAGGATGCCGGAGCGAAACAACCGAGAGGTGGCGATGACCTGCACCGCCGGCACCGCCAGCGCCAGAGCGCAGGGACAGGTGATGATCAGCACCGCGCTCGCCGTCAGCAACGCCTGAGCCACCGTCGCGCCGCCCCACACATACCACCCCACGAATGTCGCCGCGGCCGTCAGATGCACCGCCGGCGCGTAACGCCTTGCCACCCGGTCGGCGAGCACAACGAACCGCGATCGGCGCGCCTCGGATGCCTCAATCAGCCGAGCACATTCCGCGAGCAGTGTGCCGTCCTCCGCCGCGGTAACGCGAACGGTCAGCGGCGCGCCGAGGTTCATCGTGCCGGCGAAAACCGCGGCACCGGCCGCGACCGTGACAGGCAGGCTTTCACCCGTGACCAAAGACGTGTCGACGGACGACGCACCGGATTCCACCACACCATCGGCGCCAATACGCTCCCCCATGCCAACCAGCACGCGGTCTCCTGGGCTCAGCACGCGGACCGACCGCCTCGCCACCGTGCCATCCGGCGCCAGCACCGTCACGTCTGAGGTTCGTAACGTCAGCAACAATTCAGCGGTGGCGCGAACATGGCCTCGGGCGCGATGATCCAGCACGCGGCCGATCAGCAAAAAGAACAGCAGCATGACCGCGGCTTCGAAATACGTGTGCCTGCCATGCGACAGGGTCTGCGCGAGGCTGATGCCGGTGACCAACACGGCTCCGATACTGACCGGCACGTCCATGTTGGTGCGCCCATGCCGCAGCACCGCGACGGCGGACCGAAAAAAAGGCTGGCCGGCATAGGCGACGGCCGGCAACGCGATCAGCGCCGAAACGTATTGCAGCAACTCCCGCGTCGCCGGCCCCATGTCGTTCAGCAACCCTGAGGCGTCCCCCGCCCAAACGCCGATCGACATCAGCATCACATTGATCGCGGCGAAACCCGCGACCGCGAGGGCCCGGATCAGCGCTCTGTCCGTGTCATCCCTTGCCGCCGCCAGAGCCGCCGGATCGAACGGCACCAGGCGATATCCCAACGCTTCGATCCGGCCGGCCAAACGATCGGCTTCATCCGCCGGCCCGTGCCAGACCAGTTTCAACCGGCGGCTGGTCATATTGACCCGGCCTGTCTGAACGGAGGGTTCACGGCCAAGCACGGACTCGATCAACCACACGCAGGCGCCGCAACGCAGCCCGTCAATCGCCAGTATCAGTTCTTTGGTGCCATCCGCGCGAGCGGTAATGAAGCGGGTCAGGTCATAGTGATCGGAGCGTTCCGGACGTGGCGGCCGCTCGGCGATGCAACGTTCATAGAACGACCCGAGGCCCAGCGATTGAATGGTTTCAAACGCCGCGGCGCAGCCCGAACAACAGAATCGCCGGCCCGAGGCCGCCGGCAAACCGCAATGCTCGCACACAGCCTCCGCCGCGCCGGCACCAGCCGCGACGGCCTCACCCGCGTCGAGCGCGAGAACCGTCACCGCACCACGATCCGCCGCGTCGAAACGAATTCATGTCCGCCGGCGGTCGCGGTGAACTCCAGGTCCCATTGGCCTTTTTCATCCAGCGCCACGCCACCGACGTAACGGCCCGGCGAGGCCTCGGTGAACCCAACCGTCGTGCCGCGCGGATCTCCAATGGGCCGCTCGGCGGTCGCCGCGATCCTGGCACCCGCCAGGCCGGAACCGGAACGGTCACTCAACAGCACGATCGGATGACCGGAACTGTCGACTTCAACCCGAGCGGACCAACCGAGCGCCGCTTCGCGCGCCACGCGTTCAAGAACACGATCGTAATGGTTGGACAGATCGAAACCGTCGCTGCCGGCGTTGCCCGGAAACGTGTGCAGCGCGGTATAGGCCATGCCAAAATTGACCGCGACCACCACGCCCATCGCCGCAGCGACAAACCACGGGAAAAATCGCCAGATCGATTGCCTTCCGAGAGCATCACGCGATCGCATCGTCATTGCCTCCGCCGTACCGGGCCCATGAAGACCGAGCGATACACAGTCACCTCCCCCGTCGTCGCGTCGCGCAACGTGAAATCGAGCGGCTGCGACCCGTCCACCAACGCCGCCGGTTGTCCGGTGACCATGACCCGGAACGTGCCCACGCTATCGCCCGCGACCGGCAGGCCCAGAGTCTCCGCCGGGCCGAGCGATTCATTCGCTTCCATTAACGCCGCGCCGTGCATGCCTTGCGTGGCGATCTCGAACACCGCCCTCGTGGGCGCCTTATTGACGATCTTCACGGTGTAGCCATCACGGATATCGCCATCCGCGAGCATCACGAACAACGGCGCCCGATCGTGTTGCACCGACAGCCCAAGCCCAGGACGCAACACCAAAGCGACGATCATGACGGTGGCGGCGAGCGCCAGCGCCGACATGTAGATGATCGTACGAGGCCGCAGGAGTCGGAACGGGATATGCGTCCCGGCCGCCTTCGCCGCCTGATCCGCCAGAGTATCCCAGGTGATCAACCACCCAGGCCGGCCGGTGCGCTCCATCACATGGTTGCAGGCATCGATGCACAGACCGCAATTAATGCATTCCAGTTGGATGCCGTCACGGATATCGATGCCGGTCGGACACGCCGTGACACAGGCACCGCAATCGACACAATCGCCACCGGCGCCTGGACCACGCTTGCCTCGCGCGCGCGGTTCGCCTCGCCACGCCTGATAGGTCACCGTGTAACTTTGTTCGTCCAGCATCGCGGCCTGGAAACGAGGCCAGGGGCACATATAGGTGCAGACCTGCTCACGCGCCCAACCCGCGAGCAAATAAGTGGTGGCGGTGAACAGGGCGGTGAAGCCATAAACCTGCGCCGATGCCGTGCCCGACCAGAACTCCACCGTCACGGTCGGTGCGTCGACGTAGTACATGATCCAGGCGCCGCCGGTCCAGAACGCGACACCCAGCCATACCGCGTGCTTCAATGCCTTGCGCCAGATTTTGTCGAAATTCGCTGGCTCGGAGTCACGCTTCATGCGTTCATTGCGGTCGCCTTCGATTTCGCGCTCGACCCACATGAACAGGTCGGTCCAAACGGTTTGCGGACAGGCATACCCGCACCACAGCCGGCCAAACAGGCTGGTGACCAGGAACAACGCGACCGCGCCCATGATCAACAAGCCGGTCAGGTAAAAGATATCCTGCGGCCAGAGTTCAAGATTGAAGAACCAGAAGCGTTCGTGGAAGATATCCAGCAGCACCGCCTGATTGGGCCGGCCGATGCCGCGGTTCCAGCGAATCCATGGCAGCACGTAATATATCGTCAGACAGAAAATCAGCACCGCCCATTTGAATCGGCGCACGGGACCGTGCACCGATTTCGGATAAACCCTGACGCGATCGGCATACAGGCTCTCGCTGGCCGGAGGCACCACCGGTTTGCCTTTACCCATGAAGGACATGACGACGCTTACTCTCCTCCGCCGAGGGAATGCACGTAAATCGCAACGCTTTTGATTTTGGCTTCGTCGAGTCTTGTGTTCCAGTTCGGCATCACGCCCATGTGTGGACTGTTGATCTGCGCCAGCACCGCGGCGAGATCGTCACCGTGCAAATGCACTTTGGACGCAAGCCGGGCACCGCCGAATTCACGCACACCCTGTCCGGCGGCGCCGTGACATTGCACGCAGTTTGCCGCGAAGACCCGCTTGCCCTCGGCTGAGTCGGCGGCGGGATCGCCATACAGCGCCATCACGTGACCGGCGACGGCCTGAACTTCGGCTGGTTTCAGAATTCCGTCGGCGCCAAACCGCGGCATCTGACTTTGCCGCGCGTTATCCTGACCACTGCGAATGCCGAAGGTGATGGTCTGATAGATATCTTCCAACTTTCCGCCCCACAGCCAGTTTCCCGCCGCCAGCGCGGGATAGCCCTGATTGCCGCCGCCTCCGGCGCCATGACAGGGCTGGCAGTTCTCCGCGAAAGTAATACGTCCGGCCACCTGAGCCACGGCGAACAGTTCGGGATCTTTCCTGATGTCGGCGAATGACATCGCCTTGATGCGGTCCATCGCGCCCGCGCGTTGTTTCGCCACCGCCGCGACATCGGCATCCGCCGCGTCCCGCTGATAATAGCCGATCAAACCATGATAGTAGCCAGTGATTCCCGGCACCGACGGATACAGCAAGAAATACACCAGCGACCAGGCGATGGTGGCGTAGAACACGTACACCCACCATCTGGGTACCGGCCGGTTCAATTCCCGCAGACCATCCCATTCGTGACCCGTGGTCATCTGGCCGGTCACGTCGTCCTTCTCGATTTTCGTGGGCACTCTGGTGCCTCCTCAGCGATCGTCTTGCAGGGGAATGTGGCTGTCACGCTCGAACCGCTCGCCCCGGCCGGGCCAGAACGTGGTCACGAGCAACACGACGAACGTGACCCCCATGAACACGATGGAGTAGTCACGCAGGAACTGGATGATCCACATGCTCCCGCTTTCCTATTGATGGAGTTTTTCGTTGGCGGGATCGGCGAAGTCGACCATTGTCCCGAGCACCTGCAGATAGGCGACCAGAGCGTCCATTTCCGTGACGTACTGACCGTTGCCCGACACCTGCACCGCTTTCGGGTAGCGCTTCAACAGACCGCTCGCATCCGCCGCCGGATCGGCCTGCGCCCGAAGATCGGCCTTGGCACTGGCGATCATTTCATCCGTATAGGGCACACCAACGGTTCGCTGTGCGTTCAAACGCGGCACCAGATCGTCCAGGTCCAGCGGCGTCTCCTCAAGGAACGCGTAATGCGGCATCAGCGATTCCGGCACCACGCTTTGCGCGTTGGTCAGATGCGCGTAGTGCCAGTCGTTGGAGTATTTACCGCCGACGCGCGCCAGATCAGGGCCGATCCGCTTTGAACCCCACTGGAACGGATGGTCATACATACTCTCGGCGGCGATCGAGTAATGGCCGTAGCGTTCCACCTCATCGCGCAACGCGCGGATCATCTGGCTATGGCAAACGTAGCAGCCTTCCCGCACGTAAATGTCGCGGCCGCGCGCCTCGAGCGGCGAGTACGGCCGGACGCCTTTCACGTGCTCTACCGTGGTCTCAATCGTGAACAGCGGAATGATTTCCACCAACCCGCCGACGGCGATCACCAGCACGGTGCACAACAGAAACAAAAACGCGTTCCGTTCCAGGGTTTCGTGACGGATGAACATCGTCTTAGGCTCCCACCGGCACGAGTTCCGCCGCCGGCTCGGTCACCGTGCCACGGGCAGTTCGTATCAGATTGTAAACCATGATCAGCGCGCCGAGCAGGAAGCACACGCCGCCGAGCATCCGGATGACGTAAAATGGATGCACCGCGCTGACCGCTTCAACGAAGGCGTATTGCAGGAACCCGAACTGATCGTACGCGCGCCACATCAGGCCCTGCATGATCCCGGCCACCCACATCGAGGTGATGTAGAGTACGATCCCAAATGTCGCGATCCAGTAGTGCCAGGACGCGAGCCGCACCGAATACAGTCCCGGCCGCTTCCACAACACGGGCACGAGGTAGTAGATCGCGCCGAAACTGATGAACGCGACCCAGCCCAAAGCGCCTGAATGCACGTGACCGATGCCCCAGTCCGTGTAATGCGACAGTGCGTTCACCGGGCGGATCGACATCACCGGCCCCTCGAACGTCGCCATGCCATAAAAGCCGACGGCGGTGACGGAGAAGCGCAGGCCAGGATCGGTGCGCAGCTTGTCCCACGCGCCGGACAGCGTCATCAGGCCGTTGATCATGCCGCCCCAGGACGGCATCCACAGCATGATCGAGAACGCCATGCCCAGTGTCTGGGTCCAGTCGGGCAGAGCGGTGTAGTGCAGATGGTGCGGTCCAGCCCAGATGTACATGAACACAAGTGACCAGAAATGCACGATCGACAGCCGGTACGAATAAATCGGCCGGTTCGCCGCCTTTGGGATGAAGTAGTACATCATCCCCAGGAAGCCGGCGGTGAGGAAGAAGCCAACCGCGTTATGGCCATACCACCACTGGATCATCGCGTTCTGCACGCCGGAGGCGATGTTGTAGCTCTTGGCGGTGAAGAAACTGACCGGCATCGCGATATTATTGCAGATGTGCAACACCGCGATGGTGAGGATGAACGCCATGTAAAACCAGTTGGCGACGTAAATATGCGGCTCTTGCCGCTTCACGATGGTGCCGATGAACACCAGCGCGTAGAGCACCCAGACCACCGTGAGGAACAGGTCCAGATGCCACTCCGGCTCGGCGTATTCCTGGCCCTGGCTGAAGCCCATCACATAGGACAGCGCCGCCTGAACGATGAAAAACTGATACGCCCAGAAAATGAAATTCGCCAGCGTCTCACCGCCGAACAGACGTGCCCGGCAGGTCCGCTGCACGACGTAAAACGAGGTCGAGAACAATGCCGAGCCACCGAACGCGAAAATCGCCGCCGAGGTGTGGACTGGCCGCAAGCGGCCGAAATTGGTGAACGACAGACCCAGATTGAGCGACGGCCAGGACAGTTGCGCCGCGAGGACGACTCCGACCAGGAACGCCACGATCGCCCAGAACACCGCGGCGATGAGGAATTTTTTGACGATCGCTTCGTTGTAGCCTTCCTCGGGCCATTGCCCGGCGGTGTCGAAATGCCGTTTCAGCAGGCCGAAGTCGAACGCGATGGCGAAGCCCAGCAGCGACAGCCCGAACACGTAGATCTCGTTGTCCGTCGCGCCGCCCGCCTGGATCAGACCGACCAATCCCAGCAAGGCGACGAAAATTCCCATCGCCATGTCCCCGGTGCGCATCGCGCCCATGTCCTGCTCCTGACTGTCCCAGCGTCAGGTGGAGTTAAAGCCGCGCGGCGGCGCGGCATTGACTCAGATCAACTCGCTCCGCGGCATAACCAGGGCATACGAGGCGCCATGCTGGACGAACTATCGCGACTCGCCGCCTGGTGCGGCACACCGGGCGTGACGGATGGTGGCGTCGTGCTGGGGATGCTGGTGGCCGGCGCGACGGTGAGTCCTCTGCACTGCGCCCCAATGTGCGGCGGTTTCGTATTGGGCCAGGTCAGCGACCGAATGGCGCGGTTGCCGCCGGCGCGTCTCAGTGAGTGCCAGCGCCTGCGCGCCGCCTCCCTCTCGCCCTACCATCTTGGCCGTCTGACGACTTACGCGGGCCTGGGCTTCCTGGCGGGCGGCGGCGGGCTGATCATCGACCGCCTCGGCGGCAAGGCGGGCGTGTTCCTGCTCCTCGGAGCGGCGCTGCTGGTGTTGCAGGCGGCAAGGCAATTGCGCCCCGGCTTCACGCTGCCGCTGACGCGGACATTGCGAGGCTACCCGCTCGGCCTCGCGCTTGGGTTCCTGCCGTGCGGCGTGCTGTATGCCGCTCTGGCCGCCGCGGCGGCGACTGGCTCACCGTTGTACGGCGCTTTGGGGATGGCGTGCTTCGGGCTTGGCACGGTGCCGGCTCTGATCGCGGTCGGGCTTTTCGGCGCCGCCGCGGGTCACCGGTTTCGCCGCACCCTGGCCACCATCACGCCGGCCGTGCTCGTGTTCAACGCGGCATTGCTGACCCTTCTGGGCGTCAGGATGCTCGCCGGATCGTGAACCCTTTGCCTCGGTTCACCTGACGGCATGCCAGCCTATTCGTCGCTCAACAGGTCGTCGAGCGTCAGAGCGCAAACCCTCGGGACGGGCAGCGGTGGCAAGTCGTCGATGGTTTCCGGCATCGCCCGAAGGGCCTGACGATAAATTCGCTCAAGGTCGATCCTCTGCCGCATGGACGGGACAAATCGCCGTGCCGCGTCCGCACGGAACACCCTGGCCTCGGATCGCCAGTGCGGCACCTCCGGCGACTGTGGCCATGCTTCCACCTTCAGCATGTGAAGAAGCGCCCGCATCCAAAGTGACTCGACGGCGTGACGCTGCTCGCTTCCCACGCTCTCGATCTCCTCGGCGATATTGGGCCAGTCCAGTTCCCTCTCGTTCACGAGTTCACCCGCGGCGCGACGGCGCAGCAACTCGGCCTGGCGTTCGGACCACAGGACGATGTCTTCTTCGTAAAGGCCGCTCATGCCGCGACCCGCTCGAAGATCGCCCGGTTAATCAGCGCGGCATGGCCCATCTTGTTGGCCAACTCGTCCACTTCCGCCAGCAATTCGGGCGCGATCGTGAGCGTGATTTGCTCCTTCCGGCCGCGAATGACGCCCTTGCGGGTGGCCGCCGGAGCGGCGCTGATAATGAGCTCGATCGCCTGAGTGTTCTTTCGGGCGGTTGCCCCTCGATTGATCGTCATTTCATCGCACTTTCATTGACACGCTCGCTATACACGAAGCGAAATGCGCATTCATCTCCTTTTGATCGCCGCGCCGACCCCGCGCCAGGCAGCGCCGGCCCGCCGAGCCTGACCCGCCTCGCGCAATGCCCGTGATTACCTCGACGCCCACCCAAACAGCGCGTAGCACGCTTCCGGCAGACGAGGCCTCGGCTTTGGCGGCCCGGGCGGCGGCTTCGGCGCGTTCAGTTGATCGAACCACCACTGCAATGACGCATCACAGCCATCGCCGGGCGGCTGAGGCGGGATCGACACGCACTCGGTCTGACCTGGCGGACATTTGAAGTGAATGTGCATATGCGCGGCATGGCCGTAATAGGGACGAATGATCCGCAACCACGACCGGTCGCCGGTCACGGTCCGGCAAAGCTGCTGCTTGATCGCGGCGTTCACCAGCACGCGATCCACGCCGGGCAGCGTCGCGGCCAGCCACAGCACGCGCACCACCGCTTCGCCCCACATCGACGGCTCGATATCTCGGTAATCCGGCCGTACCAGGCTGGCGATCCTGATCGACTCGCGCTCTCCCTCGCTCAGATAACCGCGCATGTGCATATCGAGCGCGATATCGACATCCAGCCCGATCTGATGCGCCGCGTGACCACCGGGCATGGGTCCGCCGCGCGGCAACGACATGTCCTCGACCAGCAGTGGCGGCAGTCCGTTGGCGTGCGCCTCCTGACCCAGTTTTTCGACGCCCTCGACGGTCACCGGCGCACCGTAGAAGTGGCTGATCGAACTGTGGATGGTCTGGAACCCATCGCCCTGAGGCGGCAAAGAAACCGCCCCGACCATGCATCCCCCGTTCGAACCGCCGCCGATGATGTGAAACGGCCCAGGAGCGGGGGGGCCGGAAGGGGCGTACTGCGCCTCGGCCGCGGAGGCGAGGAGCAAGGCCAGTCCAAACAGCAGCAGCCTGAGAAAATTCAATAGATTCGCTCGAACACGGTGATGACGTCGCCGGGCTGAACGGCTTCCTGGCGCGAGACTTTGCCCTCGACCGAGTCGCCGTTCACCGTCCGGATCACCGAAGCATAATCTTCCACCGCGCGATAGGTGAACCCGCCCGCCACCGCCGCCGCCGATACGATGGTCATGCCGGGTTGATAGGGATACTGGCCGGGTTTGTTGACCTCGCCCAACACGTAGATCGGGCGGTAGGTCGCGACTTCCACCGACACCGACGGTTTGCGCAACATCTCCCCTTTGATCAGCGCCGTCCCGATGGCTTTCTCCAGTTCATGTGGCGTCAGGCCCGCGGCCTTCACGGTCCCGGCCAGAGGCACCGCGACCGAGCCCTGATCGTTGACCCGGAACTCTCCGGTCAGAGGATCCTCGCCATAGGTGATGATCCGCAGCACGTCGCCCGGTCCCAGCCGGTATTCCTGGCCGGACACTGGCGGCAATGGCGGCAGGCGTCTCCCGGGGGCGCAGGCCGACAGCAAAATCGGGATGGCCAGCAGAGCGAGCAGGCGGCGCAGGGCGGATCCTCCATTTTGGCTGAACCAGCCAACGGCATAGCGCCGACAAGTGGATGAACCGTTAATCGCCACGCCGGGATTTTTTCCGGCCCCATTAACCGGCCATTCATGCGGCGCCGTTAAGCGTTCCCGCTTGCTCAATGTCCAGGCGTCACGCGAACGGCATGGAAGAGAACCAGCAGGAACAACTGTACCGGTCAGCACCTGAGAAACCTCGCGTACGGGCGAGCGAGAGCATGCATATGCGTGCAATGATCGGCGTGTTTCGCCGTCATCTGTGGGCGTTTCTGGCCATCGTGGTGCTCGTGCCAGCCTGCGCTCTGATCGCGATCCAGCGGGTCACGCCTCGCTATACCGCCGTCGGCTCGCTGATCTACGAGCCAAGCGAATACCGCGGCCGTGAACTGGAAAGCATTCTGCGGACCGATCCCACCACCGAAGCGGTCATGGCGTCGCAGGCGGAGGTTTTGCAAAGTCTGAAGGTCTCGCAGCGGGTCGCCGACCGAGGCAATCTTTACGCCAACCCGGAATTCAACGCCACGCTGCGGCCACGATCGCTGACCACGCGCGTGACGGATTGGGCGCGAAGCTGGCTCGTCCCGATCGCCCAGAGCGCGATCCCCGGCAACCCGTACGGACCAGCGCCCGATCCTGGGCGGGACGCGACAGTGCTCGCGGTGCATGAGGCGCTCCACGCGGCGCCGCTGCATTTGTCTCGCGTGCTGGAGGTTACGTTCACCGCCGAAGACCCATTGGTCGCCGCGGCCGCGGTCAATAACGCGATGGACATTTACATCAAGGACCAGTTCATCGCGAAGGCGGCCGCGGTGCATCGCGCGACACAATGGCTTGACGAGCGGGCCGGCGCTTTGCGCGCCGAGGTGCGTAAGTCCGAAGACCGGATCGCCGCCTACCGGGCCGAGCACAACTTCTCGCAGGGCATGCATGCCGGCCTGGATGAGGAAAAGATTTCCCACCTCAACGAAGACCTGATCAGTGCCCGCGCCGAACTGGCGGCGGCGGACGCAAGGCTGGACGCGGCGCGTGGGCGGGCCGGCGCGGCGGCGCAGGCGGCGATCGCCGCGTCGGTCGTGCCGTTGCGGACCAATCTTGAGGAGCTCACGGCGAAATATCAGGCGCAACTCAGCCGGTTGGGCGTCAATCATCCGGACGTCGAAAGCAGCCGCCACCAGGTTGAAGACGCTCGCCGCGCGGTTGACGCCGAAATCGCGCGCGTTGTCGCCGCCACCGAGCAGGAGCGGCGCGTCGCGAACGAGCGGGTGACGATCCTGACGCGCAATCTGCAAAATGCCCGCGCCGACGCTGACGCTGAAGCGAAAGCGAAGATTCCCCTGAACGCCATGGAACGCGACGCCGAGGCGGCCCGTGCGCAACTCCTCGCCATGCTGGAACGGAGTCAGCAAACCGCGCAGCAGCACGCGCTGGAAACCTCGGAGGCGCACGAAATCTCATTGGCGTTGCCACCGCGGCAGCCGAGTTGGCCTAAGCCCGCGACGATGATGGCGGCCGCCGTGGCGGCGGGCGTGCTGCTGGGACTGATGCTGGTGTATTTCCTGCATCTGGCGGACTCGACGCTGCACAGCGGCGAGGATGTGCGGACCATGGCGAAGCTGCCCTGTTTCGCGTTGGTACCGGAATTATCTCGGCGCGAGTTGCGCGGTACGGCGATCGAGGATTTCGTCGTCCGCCGTCCCCTGACCGCTTTCGCCGAGCAAATTCGTGCCGTCCGCGCCGGTCTCTGGCTGGGCGTCGAGCGACCCAGAGTTGTCGCGATCACTGCCGCGCGGCCCTCGGAAGGCAAATCGGTGCTGGCTTTGTCGCTCGCCCGGTCGGCGGCGTTGAGCGGAGAGCACGTGCTGTTGATCGATTGCGATCTGCGGCGGCCGTCACTCGCGCGCCGGCTGCGGGCCGACAACGATCTGGGCCTGTCCGAATTGCTGCGCGGCAAGGCGGAGCTCGCGGATGTCCTGCACGGCGACACGATTGGCGGCCCGGGCGGCGGCATGCACTTCGTGCCCGCGGGAAAGCTCAGCGCCGACGCGTTCGGGTTGTTCATGGGACCGGAGATGGCGCGGGTACTGACCGACGCGCGGCGGGACTACGCGTTGATCGTACTCGACTCGCCGCCGGTGCAGGCGATCACCGAAGCGCGGGTGCTGGCCGCGGTCGCCGACGCGACGATCCTGTGCGTGCGTTGGCAGGCCACCCCGCGCGACGTGGTCGGTTACGCTCTTGAAATGCTCGAAGACGCGCACGCGCGCGTCGCGGGCATCGTCCTGACCCGGGTCGATCCGCATGCCCATGTGCGTTCCGGTTATGCCGACGCGGAGGTGTACCACCGTCGCAACAAGGCTTATTTTCCGGGGTAATGGCGGATGACGCGGCACTTTCTGGGCGCCGGCGGTGCTGAGCCATTCCCCACCGAACGGCACCATGTTTGTTCTGAGGCCGGTACGGCATCCTCGTGGCTGGTACCGTTGCCGTGCGTCCTGCTGCTGATCTGGCCGGCACTGTGGAACGGTTATCCGATCGTGTTCGCCGATACGGGGACGTATCTGTCGCAGGCGATGCATCGGTATCTGGGCTGGGACCGGCCGCCATTTTACAGCCTGCTCATCTATCCGTTGCATTTTGGCCTGACGACCTGGCCGGTGATCGTGACGCAGGCTTGCGTGACGGTGCTGGTGCTCGATGTGACGCGACATGCCTGTGGCGTCTCGCGTTGGTGGCTGCTCGCGCTGACGGTGTTTCTCGCGGTCGGGACCTGGCTGCCCTGGATCGTGTCCGAGCTGATGCCGGATCTGTTCACGCCATTGCTGGTCCTGCTGCTGACCGTGGTGGTGTTCGCGCGATGCCGGTTCACGGCATGGCGGCGCGCCGTGATGACCGCGGCCGCGGCGTTCATGATCGCCACGCAACAATCGAGTATCCCGCTGGCCGCCGCCTTGTTGATCGTTTTTATTCCGTTACGATGGGTCGCGGGCCGGTTACAAACGGGGCCGATCGTGCCGCACGATCACGCGTCTTGGTTGGCGCCGTTGCTGGCACCTGGGATGGCGATCGCCGCCCTGGTGGCGATGAACGCGGTTGGTTTTGGACGGCTTTCGATCTCACCCTATGGCAACGTCTTCTTGCTGGCACGAGTGATTTATGACGGCCCAGGGATGACTGTGTTGCGTCGTGACTGCCCGCTGCGTCACTGGCTACTTTGCCCGTACCTTGATGATTTTCCACAAACCGCGGACGAGTTCTTGTGGGCCAGGTCCAGTCCGATCCTGTTGGCCGGAGGCCACAAGGCGGTTTCGGCCGACGCGGACGCCATCATCCACGCCGCGCTGCGGGACGAGCCGACTCACCTGATCGCCGCGACCTGGGGCAATACGATCGAGCAGTTGACCCGCTTCGCAAGCGGTGACGGGCTCGAACCCTGGAACATCGAGGTCAATCCCTGGATAGATAATTATTTTCCGATCCGCGAGCGCGCCGCGTTTCATGCCGCTCGTCAGCAAATGGGAACACTTTCGGTCGCACCGCCACTCGCCGCCACACATTTCGTTGTCGCGCTGGCCGGGATCGCCGCCGCCCTGGTGCTACTGCCGATCGCCTGGCGCCGGCGGCACGTCTCCGCGTGGTTCCTGGCGGTCGCGCTGCTGACGGTGCCGATCAGCGCCGCCATCACGGGTGGCCTCTCCTCGCCGCATGATCGTTACCAGAGCCGGATCATCTGGCTGCCCGCCTGCGTCGCCTTCCTGGCCATTCCCGCGCTGGCCGGCCGGCCACAGCGCGTGCCATGAACCGCGATGTCTTCTGGTCGGCATTGGAGGCCATCGGATCGGCGCTGTTCTCCGTCGCCGCCGCCTTCATCATCGCTCGCCTGATCGGGCCGTCCGAACTGGGCATCGGCGCCGTCGTGGTCGCGACTCACGTTCTGCTGTGGGTCGCGGTCAACGCGTTATTCGCCGACGCCATCGTGCAACGCGACGCCATCGACGAAACCATTTTGTCCAGCGCCGCCTGGGCCTCCACCGCCGTGGGCTGTGGAGCGGTCGCCATCCAGGCCGGCTCCGGCTGGCTGCTGGCCTGGATGTTGGACGACGCGAGGCTGGTGCCGATGGCGCTGCTGCTCGCGGTGCCGTTCCCGTTCGTCGGAATGGGTGGCGTGTTGCAAGGGTTGCTGACGCGACAGAGGCGGTATCGCGCCTTGGCCGCTCGCACGCTGATCGGCCAGGGCCTTGGCATGGCGCTTGGCATCAGCCTCGCCGCCTCGCACGCAGGGGCCTGGGCGCCCGTGGCGCAACAGGCAACCGGATCGTTGGTCGCGGCGATCGTGCTGATCACCGCGGCCGGCTGGCGCCCGGCGTTGATTTGCCGCTGGTCTGCCGTCCGGTCGCTGCTGAGCATCGGCCTGCCGCTCACCGCAAGCACGCTGTTGCAGATCGGCCGTTACCGGGTCTTCGCCATTCTGATCGGCGGCACCGCCGGAGCAGCCGCTCTGGGCCAGATCCACGTCGCCTTTCGCCTCGTGGACACGGTGCGGGAGATCGCTTTCACCGCGATGTGGCGCCTGCTGCTGCCGATTCTCTCCGAGCATCAGCACAATCAGGCCGCGCTGCGCCGGCAGGTGGATCGGCTGTTGCTGCTGTCCAGCGCCGTGACGCTGCCGCTGTGCGGGGGCCTCGCTCTGACGTTGGTTCCGCTCACGACGCTGGTGCTTGGCCCGGCCTGGCATACCGCCGGCGTGGCGGCGGAGCCTTTGGTCGCGGTGATGGTGCTGCTGGTGCTGATGTTTCCATCCGGTTCAGCACTGATCGCGGTTGGCCAGGCGAGGTACGCGCTTTACGCCAATCTCGCGGGTCTGGCGGCCACGGTGGCGATCGCGCTGCTGGTGCGGCCCGCGACACCCTGGGCTGCGGTACTGGTCTGGTGCGGCGCTCAGCTCTTCGTCAGCCCATACAGCCTGTGGATGAACGGGCGCGTGCTTGGCGTCGGCCCGTTGCGGCCGTTGCGCGCCGGCGTGCCGATGCTGGTGATCTCCGCCGCCGGCGTCGCCGCGGCGTTGGCGTTCAGCGCGGCCGCACCACTCGAGGCGCTGGCCTGGCGGGATGGCGTATTCATCCTGGTCTTGGCCGTGGCCGGTGTGCCGACGCTATGGTTGCTGCGCGGCGGACGGCCGACGGAACCCGAGGCCAACAGGCGCTCCGCCGAAGTGGCCGAAACGCTGGAGATCACGCGTCCGTCCTGAGAGTCATGTGTGGACACTCCTTGTTCGGGAACCGGGAGATCTCGTTTTTGGCCGGGGCGGTAGCGCGCCGCCGGTCCGCGTGGGGGAGGGATCAAACCCGTAGCCCGCGATGAACGGAGACGAGAAG
>Ga0182018_10002692_pt1 | contig 17202 bp, 15 predicted proteins | sample 812P2MmetaG_FD_120490 | JGI IMG/M metagenome (GOLD analysis project Ga0182018, IMG submission 120490) | Permafrost microbial communities from Stordalen Mire, Sweden - 812P2M metaG | ecosystem: Environmental > Terrestrial > Soil > Wetlands > Permafrost | place: Sweden: Stordalen | collected... | reverse complement strand
AGCGCGGCAAGCTTGACGCAGGCGCCACGCTCCTTGAACGAATTGGTGACCTGCAAATTCTCGTACTTCACGAAAACGTCGGCGCCGGTCAGCACCGAGAGCGGCGGCGCCGCCAAAAGCGGCGTGCGCAACACGTGGCCGGCGATCTCGCGGCGGGCGGATTCGATATCGGCGAGCGTCACCATGGCGGCCTTTTTCCTTATTTCGACCGACGTTACAATGTCAGAGTCGCAGGCAGAGTCGCTCATGACTGAATTCTAGGCCAAATTCTGGAGCAGGTTCTGGCCCGCGCGGAATCGGCATCTCGGCCGATGTTCGCCCGCACGCTTACGATCCGACGGCCAATCCCGAATTGTTCGAGGGTGTGTTGGCGCGCCGCGTCGTCGCCTTCGTCATCGACTTGACCGTCATTGTGCTGCCGCTCATTGCGGCGGCGATGTTCATCTTCGTCTTCGGCCTCATCACCTTCGGCCTCGGTTGGGCGTTGTTCTGGCTGCTGTCGCCGGCTTCGGTGATCTGGGAGCTGTTCTATTACGGAATCACACTCGGAAGCCCGGCCTCGGCCACGCTCGGCATGCGCACCATGGAGCTCGAAATGGGCACCTGGTACGGGGGGCCGTCCTATTTCGTGCTCGGCGCCGTGCACGCAATTGTATACTGGGTCAGCGTCAGCATGCTCTCGCCGTTCATCCTATTGGTCGGCTTCTTCAACGCGCGCCGGCGGCTCCTGCATGACATTGTGGTCGGCGCGATCATCATCAACAGCGCCGCCCGGGCGGCGTCGCTGCGAGCGCCGGTCACCGGCTATGGCAGAATTGGCCTTTGACGCGCCGAAGTTCTCGGGCAATCTAGCCAACGGCCGGGCCAGTCCCGGCGGCAGGAGGCCAAACGGCTAAAACGCCCCGTGACCCAGCACTCGCGCGATACGCCACAATTTTATCTAACCGCCCCTTCGCCTTGCCCCTATCTCGGCGGCAAAGAGGAGCGGAAGGTCTTTACGCATCTCGTCGGTGAGCGCGCGGGCGAACTCAACAACATCCTTACCCAAGGTGGATTTCGCCGCAGCCAATCGATCGCCTACCGGCCGGCCTGCGAGGGCTGCCGCTGCTGCGTGTCGGTGCGAGTGGTAGCCAAGGAATTCGAGCCCACCCGCAGCATGCGGCGAATCGTCAACCGCAACGCCGACATGGTCGGCGAAATGAAGATCGCCGTCCCGACGTCCGAACAGTATTCGATCTTCCGCGCTTATCTCGATTCGCGCCATCGCGACGGCGGCATGGCCGACATGACGGTGCTCGACTACGCCATGATGGTCGAAGACAGCCACATCGAAACGCGCATCGTCGAGTATCGGCGGCGCGAGCCCGGCTCCTCGATGCCGGGGCGCCACGCCGGCGACCTCATCGCCGTCGCCTTGACCGACGTGCTCGGCGACGGTTTGTCCATGGTCTATTCGTTCTTCGAGCCGGACGAAGCCGCGCGCTCACTGGGCACGTTCATGGTGCTCGACCACATCGCGCGCGCGCAGCGCATGGGGCTCTCCTACGTCTATTTAGGCTATTGGGTGCGCGGCTCGCGCAAGATGGACTACAAGAGCCGCTTCCTGCCGCAGGAGCGGCTCACGCCGGACGGCTGGGCGCGGGTGGAGTCGTGAAGAAGCGATCGGCGAATCGGGCATATCCAATCGAGAAGAGGCCCTTCGTTATTCGCCGTTTACCCTTTTTGCTCCGTCATCGAACTTGTTGCTCTTGGGAAACCCCTTCGGCGCGAGGCGGCCGGCATCGGCGCGATTGCCGCGCCAGTCGGCAAGCTCCTTGAGCGAGAGCGTGAAGACGCGCCCGGCGGAGTCGGTCCAGGTGAGGCCCTTTTCCGCTTCGAAAACCTTGATGTCGGAGAGGCCGCCGTCCTTGTGGCGCTGCAGCCGCACGCCGCGCCCGCGCGTCATTTCCGGCACTTGATCGATTGGGAAGACGACCAGCTTGCGGTTCTCGCCAATCGCCGCCACGAGTTCGCCCTCGGCCGGCGCGATGGCGCGCGCTTCGTCGGGCGGCGTCACGTTGAGCACCTGCTTGCCCTTGCGCGTGTTGGCGAGGCATTCATCCTCCGCCACGATAAATCCCCTGCTCTCTTTGCTCGCCACGATAAGCTTGCGCGCGCGTTCATGGCGGAACACCGTAATGACGTCCGCCTCCTGCTCGAGATCGACGAACAGCCTGATCGGCTCGCCGTGCCCACGGCCGCCGGGCAGCTTCGCCGCTTCGATGGTGTAGCAGCGGCCGTTGGTGGCGAAGACGAAGAGCTTCGATGTCGTCTCGGCGGCGAAGGCGAGCTTCAAGCCGTCGTCGGCCTTGAAAGCCAGGCTGGAAAGGTCGGCGACTTGGCCGCGCAGCGCGCGAATCCATCCCTTCTCGGACACCACGATAGTGACCGGCTCGCGCTCAACCAAAGCCTCCTCGATGGCGGCGTCGTCATGCGCCGGCGCTTCGGCGAAGCCGGTGCGGCGTTTGCCGAGTGGCGTCTTTGGGCCGAACTTGTCGCGCACCTCGCGGATCTGCCCGGCGATAGTCTTCCACTGCGCTTTCTCGGAGCGCAACAAATCCTCGATCGATTTCTTTTCCCCGCGCAGCTCCTTGTCCTCTTGGCGGATTTCGATTTCTTCCAGGCGGCGCAAATTGCGCAACCGCATGTTGAGAATGGCGTCGGCCTGGACGTCCGAGAGCTTGAACGTCTTCATTAAAACCGGCTTCGGCTCGTCCTCTTTGCGGATGATCTTGATGACCTTGTCGAGGTTGAGATAGGCGACGAGATAACCGCCCAAAACCTCCAGGCGATGCTCGATCTGACTGAGTCGATAGCGCGAGCGGCGCAGCAACACCTCGCGCCGGTGCGTGAGCCATTCGGTCAGCACCTCGGCAAGGCCGACGACCTTGGGGACGCGACCGCGCAGCAACACGTTCATGTTGAGCGGCACCCTGCTTTCAAGCTCCGTGAGCTTGAACAGGCTCTCCATCATCAACGCCGGATCGACGCTGCGCGAGCGTGGCTCGAGCACGAGGCGCACATCCTCCGCCGATTCGTCGCGCATGTCGGCGACGAGCGGCAGTTTCTTCTCGTTCATCAATTCGGCGATACGCTCGACCAGGCGCATCTTCTGCACCTGCCAGGGGATTTCGGTGACCACCACATGATAGGTGCCGCGCCCGGTATCTTCCGTCTTCCAGCGCGCGCGCAGGCGGAAGGAGCCGCGGCCTGTCGTGTAAGCTTCGGCGATCGTCTCGGGCGGATCCACGACGACACCGGCGGTCGGAAAATCGGGGCCCAGCACGAATTTCAGAAGCGTGCGGGTGCGCGCGTTCGGCTGATCGATAAGATGGAGCGCCGCGTCGCAAAGCTCGGCGATGTTGTGCGGCGGAATCGCCGTCGCCATACCCACGGCAATGCCCTGTGAGCCGTTGGCGAGAAGATTGGGGAACGCAGCCGGAAGAACCACCGGTTCCTGCGACACGGCGTCGTAGCTGGGGCGAAAATCCACGGCATCTTCGTCGATGCCGTCGAGCAACAGTCGGGCGGCCTCGGTCAACCGCGCTTCGGTATAGCGGTAGGCGGCGGCATTATCGCCATCGACATTGCCGAAATTGCCCTGGCCGTCGACCAACGGATAGCGCGAGGAAAAGTCCTGGGCGAGCCGCACCAACGCGTCGTAGATCGCCTGGTCGCCGTGCGGATGGAAATTGCCCATCACGTCGCCGACGATTTTTGCCGACTTCTTGAACGCCGAACCCGGATCGAGCCGCAACAGCCGCATACCGTAGAGAATGCGGCGATGCACCGGCTTGAGCCCGTCGCGTGCGTCGGGCAGCGCGCGATGCATGATGGTCGAGAGAGCGTAAGCGAGATAGCGCTCTTCCAGCGCCTCGCGAAGCGCGATCTCCTGCACGTCGCCGGGATCGGAGGGAATCAGCTTCTTGTTCATGCCGTGGAGCCGTAGCGCGGTTAGCCGTTGCGAACAAGAATGGCCGCGATGAAGCGCCCGCGCGCATCCGGCAAGGCAAGGCCCCGCGGTCCGAAAGCATGCCGGTCGAGAAAAAAACCGGTGAGCGCGAACGCGTCGGCAAGTTCGGCGGCGGTGGCCGGCTCAGCGTCGGCGCGCAGGAATTCTGGCAACCGCATCAACTTGTCGCGATAGGGTTCACCGGCCGCGCGCGAGACCGCCCGGCCGGAGCGCGGTGACACGTAGATAAGATCGTTCGTCGCCCCAGTTGCCGCACAGGCGGCAAGGTCGAGGCCGAAACCGAGCTCGGCCAAAAAGCCGAACTCGAAGCGCGCGATCATGGGCGCAACCGCGGCCGGATCGTCGAGTGAGTCGAGGATCGCTTCGAGCGCGCCGTGAACGTTCGCATGCGGCTCGCGTTCGGCCAGCAGCCGGCACAAGGCCGCCAGATGCGTGACGCCGTGGACCGCATGCGCCGCAGTGAGAAACCCGGCCGTGCGCAGATTAGTGCCCTCGACCGCGTAATTGCCAAGATGCTCGTCGAGCCGCGCCCGCCATGTTGCGCTCACCGAATTGCCCGGTTGCAAAACTCCGCGCAGCCGCCTGCCGGCGCCGCCGCGCACCAGACCAAGATGGCGGCCACGATCCCGCGTCATCAATTCGAGAATGACGCTGGTCTCGCCATGACGCCGCGCGCCGAGCACGATGCCTTCGTCGGTCCATTGCATGGGGTGTTTGTAGCGCGATTTGCGGGGATTCGTACCGGGTGCTTTCGGTCGTCATTCCCGCGGAAATTCCAGGCCCATCTCGCGATAGCGCTCCGGGTCGTCACCCCAGCCTTCGCGCACCTTGACGAAGAGAAAAAGGTGCACCGGGTGCTCGATCGCAGCGGCGATATCGATGCGTGCCGCAGCACCGATGCCCTTGATGGTTTGCCCGCCCTTGCCGAGCACGATTTTGCGCTGGCTTTCGCGTTCGACATAGATCGTCTGCTCGATGCGGACGGCGCCGTCCTTGAGCTCCTTCCAGATCTCGGTCTCCACCGTCGACCGGTATGGCAATTCCTGGTGCAGCCGCAGATAAAGCTTTTCCCGCGTGATCTCGGCGGCAAGCTGGCGCAACGGCGCGTCCGAAATCTGATCCTCGGGATACAGCCAAGGGCCCGCCGGCACGCGGGCAGCGAAAAAGCTTTTGAGATCGGCAACGCCGTCGCCGGAGCGCGCCGAGACCATAAAGGTTGAGGCGAAAGCGGCACGTTCGTTGAGCGCTTGTGTCAACGCGAGCAGCTTTTGCTTCTCGACGATGTCGACCTTGTTGAGCACCAGCACCTTGGGTGCACGGATGTCGGTAAGCCCGCGCAAGATCGCTTCCTCATCGTCCTGCACGCCTTTGTGCGAGTCGACGAGAACCGCGACGATGTCGGCGTCGTGTGTACTGCCCCAGGCGCTGCCGACCATGGCGCGGTCGAGCCGCCGACGCGGCGCAAAAATACCGGGCGTATCGACGAAGATGAGTTGGGCCGCCCCTTCGATGGCGATGCCTCGAATGAGCGCGCGGGTGGTCTGCACCTTGGGCGTGACAATCGAGATTTTGGCGCCGACGAGCGCATTGAGGAGCGTCGACTTCCCGGCGTTCGGCGCGCCGATCAGCGCCACGAAGCCGCAGCGGGTCGCGTGTTCTGCCGTGTCAGCCATTGGCCCGATCGGATTTCACACCCTCACGCGTCATCATGGCGGCAGCGGCGGCCTGCTCGGCAGAACGCTTCGAGCGTCCCGATCCTTCGGCGGGAGCGAGCTGAGGAAGCTGCACGGCGACGCGGAATTCCGGGTCGTGGTCGGGGCCGGACCGCGCGACCTCGCGGTAGGCCGGCGTCGGCAATCCGCGCGCCTGTGCCCATTCCTGCAGCACGGTCTTGGGATCGCGCAACGGCTGCGCCGTCGTGCGCATGCGGGCTTCCCACAAGCGTCCGACAAGCGACTCCGCGGCGGGAAATCCGCCGTCGAGATAGACCGCACCGATCAAAGCTTCGCAAACATCCGCGAGGATCGCCGGCCGCGTGCGCCCGCCGGCATTCGCCTCCGAAGAGCCGAGCCGGATCGCCGTACCGAGGTCGATGGTGCGCGCAATTTCGGCGCAGGTCTCCTTGCGCACCAGGTCGGCGAGCCGGCGCGATAGCTCGCCTTCATCCGCCCTGGGAAAGGCGCGGAACAGCATGTCGGATATCACGAGACCGAGCACATGGTCGCCCAGGAACTCCAGCCGCTGATAGCTGCCGGCGCGGTTGCGGGCACCCTTGAGAGCGGAGATGTGGGACAGCGCGGCGTCGAGCAGCCCGGCGTCGGCGAAGCGATAGCCGATACGCTCTTCGAGCGAACCGTCGCCGCGACGGCGGCGACGGCGAGGATCCTTCTGGCCGTCGGTTGTCGCACCCGGCACGGTCCGCGGCCGGGCGAAATCAACGGCGGACGGCTCTTGCGACGCAGCGACCGATTTGCCTTTGCCCCGACCGCTCATCGCACCAGTGTGAACAGCCGGCTCCAGCGCACCGTCCACGGCCAGCGCCACACTTCCCAGGCGTGGGCGCCATCCCTGATCGAGAAGAAGATGATTTGCGCCTTGCCGATGATATTCTCGTAGGGCACGTAGCCGACCGCGCTGAGCACCCGGCTGTCGGTCGAGTTGTCGCGGTTGTCGCCCATCATGAAATAGTGACCCGGCGGCACCGTATAGACCTGCGTATTGTCGTAGAAGCCGTTCTCGGTGAGATCGAGCGTGGTGTAGACCACGCCGTTCGGCAGCGTTTCGCGATAGCGCTTGACGCGCTGGGCCGCGCCGTCGTCGTCGGTGACGAAATCCTCGATGCGCTCGCGCTTGACCGGCTCGCCGTTGATGTTGAGCACGCCGTCGATCATCTGAACGCGGTCGCCCGGCAGTCCGATGACGCGCTTGATGTAATCGGTGGTGTCGTCCTTCGGCAGCCGGAACACGACGACGTCGCCGCGATCGACCGGCTGGCCGATGATGCGGCCCGAGAAAACCGGCGGCGAGAACGGCAACGAATAGTGGGTGTAACCGTAGGAATATTTGGAGACGAACAGATAATCGCCGACCAAGAGCGTCGGGATCATCGAGCCCGAAGGAATATTGAACGGCTGAAACAGAAACGTGCGAATGACCAGTGCGATGATGAGGGCGTGGAATATCACCCGTACGGTCTCGGCGAATCCGCCTTCTTTCCGTTTCGTTCCGGTTTGCACGCTCATCGGCCTATGGTTCCGTTCACGATGTTCCCGCCCCGCGACCTTGTAGCCCTTGGGGCAAAACCACGCAATTGCGCGCGGGATTTCGCCGCGGGCCCGGTCAATCCGCATTAGCTAGGAATGCCATACGGTTACCACCAGAGCGCCGCGCCATGACGAATTTGTCATACGCATCAAGCACGACAGGCGGACAGCCACGGCGCGTCAGGAGTCCCGAATGGCGACCGCCGAGATGATCACAAAGGCTTGGGCCATCGGTCCCTCGTCGGTTATGGTGAGGTCGATACGCGCCTCGTACCCGGCGGGTGTCATGGCCGCCAGACGCCGTTTGGCGCCGCCGGTAAGCGCCAGCGTCGGCCGGCCCGACGGCAGGTTGACCACCCCCATATCCCGCCACCACACCCCGGCGCGGAGCCCCGTGCCGAGGGCCTTGGCGCAGGCTTCCTTCGCCGCGAAGCGCTTGGCGTAGGTTTCGACGCGGTTTCGCCGCTTTTCCGCCTTCGCGCGTTCGGTTGCGGTGAACACGCGGTCGATGAAGCGATTGCCGTGGCGCTCGATCACTTTGGCAATGCGGCGCACGTCGGTGATATCGGAACCGATGCCGAGAATCATGATGCGGTCCTGCTTATGTGTAGCCGGCCGCGATCCATGGCCGCACGCATTTCGCGCACGCCGGCGGCGAGGCCTTCGAAGATTGCCTCGCCGATCAGAAAATGGCCGATGTTGAGTTCGATAATCTCAGGCAGCGTCGCGATTTTTTCGGCGGTGGCAAAATCGAGACCGTGGCCGGCATGGACCTGAAGTCCGGCGCTTGCCGCGAACGCTGCGCCGCGTGCAATGCGCGCGAACTCGGCGGCAACGGCGGCATCGTCGCCCGCGGTCAAAGCGTCGCACCAGGCGCCGGTGTGAATCTCGATGACCGGCGCGCCGATCGCCGACGCCGCTTCGATCTGCGCCGGCTCTGCGGCGATGAACAGCGAAACACGAATTCCTGCCTCGGCCAATTGGCTTACCGCGGCGCGCAGCGTCTCACGCTGCCCGGCGGCGTCGAGGCCGCCTTCGGTCGTGCGCTCCTGCCGCCGCTCCGGCACGACGCAGGCGGCATGGGGACGCACCTTGCGGGCGACCGCCACCATCTCGGACGTCGCCGCCATTTCAAGGTTCAACGGTTTTCCGATGGTGGCCTTGAGCCGCACGATATCGTCGTCGACGATGTGGCGGCGATCCTCGCGCAAATGCGCGGTGATGCCATCGGCGCCAGCCGCGATCGCGATCTGCGCAGCCTTGACGGGATCGGGATGCCGTCCACCGCGTGCGTTGCGAACGGTGGCGACGTGATCGATGTTGACGCCGAGGCGGATGGGAAAAAGAGCGGGCATGCTGATGTTGTCGCGGCGCGCCTAGCCGTTCACCCGCTCGGCATTGGCGACCACCTTCTTCGCCCGCAGCTGCGAGATGATCGAAGTGAGGTGCTTGAGATTGTAGACTTCCAGATCGATGGTCAGCTCGGTGAAATCCGGCGACTGCCGCGACATGCGGATGTTGTCGATGTTGCCGTCATGCTCGGCGATCACCTGCGCGATCTGAGCGAGCGATCCGGGCTCGTTTACCGACTGGACCGCGAGCTGCGCTGGGTATCGCTGCGGCATTTTCTCATCCACGTCCCAGCGCACGTCGAGCCACCGTTCCGGCTGGTCCTCGAACTCCGTCAGCGCCGGCGAGTGAATCGGATAGATGGTGATGCCCACCCCCGGCGTCATGATGCCGACGATGCGGTCGCCAGGAACCGCGCCGCCGTTGGGCGCGAAGCGCACCGGCAGATCGGTGTTGATGCCGCGGATCGGGATCGCGGCGCCATTCTCCGCCGTTTCCGGAACTTTGAATTTCACGGCCTTGGCGCGCTTCAATCCAAACCAGCCGCTCTCCTTCGGCGCAACTGGTGTGACGCGTTCGTCCTTGTAGTCGGGAAACATGGCGCGGACGACGTCGGCGGCCTTCATCTCGCCGCGGCCGACGGCCGACATCACATCGTCGATCGAGGCGCGCGCCAAACGCGGCAAGGCACCTTCGAGCTGCTCGTCCGAATAGGCGATCTTGGCGCGTTGGCACAACCGATCGAGGATGCGCCGGCCGAGGCCGGAATATTGGTCGCGCACGGCGTCGCGGGTCGCCCGCCGGATCGCGGCGCGCGCTTTGCCGGTCACCACGATCGATTCCCAGGCGGCCGGCGGAGCGGTCTGCGCCTTGGAGGTCAGGATCTGGACCTCGTCGCCGTTCTGCAATGCCGAGCTCAAAGGTCCGATCTTGCCGTTGATTTTTGCGCCGATCGCCATGTTGCCGACATCGGTATGCACCGCATAGGCGAAATCGATCGGCGTCGCGCCGCGCGGCAGCGCAATCAGTTTGCCCTTCGGCGTGAAGCAGAACACCTGATCGTGGAACAGTTCGAGCTTGGTGTGCTCAAGAAACTCTTCCGGGTTGGAGCCATCGGCCAATAGCTCGATGGTGTGGCGCAGCCACGCATAAGCGTTCGACTCGCGCGAAAGCATCTCAGTCGGCGAGCCGACGCCGTCTTTATAAAGTGCATGCGCAGCAATGCCGTATTCGGCGATCTGCTGCATGTCGCGGGTGCGAATTTGCAGCTCGACGCGCTGCTTGCCCGGGCCGATCACGGTGGAGTGGATCGAGCGGTAGTCGTTCTGCTTGGGCGTGGAGATGTAGTCCTTGAAGCGCCCGGGAACGACCGGCCAGGTGGTATGGACGATGCCGAGCGCGCGGTAGCATTCGGCGATACTCCCCACAACGACGCGGAAGCCGAATATGTCCGAAAGCTGCTCGAAGCCGACGGCCTTCCGCTCCATCTTGCGCCAGATCGAATAGGCGCGCTTGCGCCGGCCGGTGACTTCGGCGGCGATGCCGCTGTCGGCGAGCTTCCTGGCGAGTTGCTGTTCAATCTCGCTGATCCAGCCTTTGCTGCGGGCCGCGAGCGTCTCGAGCCGCTCGGTAATGACCTTATAAGCATCGGGGTTGAGTTCGTGGAACGCCAAATCTTCGAGCTCGTCGCGCATGGCCTGCATGCCCATGCGGCCGGCGAGCGGCGCGTAGATATCGAGCGTTTCTTCCGCGGTGACGCGGCGCGCCTCTGGCGGCCGGTATTCCAACGTGCGCATGTTGTGCAGCCGGTCGGCGAGCTTGATCAGCAGCACCCGCACGTCGTCGGCGATGGCGAGGAGAAGCTTGCGCAAGTTCTCCGCTTGCTTCGCCTCCTTGGAGACGAGATCAAGTTTTTTCAGCTTGGTCAGGCCCTCGACCAAAACACCGATATCGTGGCCGAACAGGCGGTCGATTTCCGTACGGGTGGCGTCGGTGTCCTCGATCGTATCGTGCAGGAGCGCCGCCGCGATGGTGGCGTCGTCGAGTTTCAGATCGGTCAGGATCGCCGCGACCTGGAGTGGGTGCGAGAAATAAGGATCGCCCGAGGCGCGTTTCTGCTCGCCGTGCGCGCGCATAGCATAGACGTAAGCGCGGTTGAGCAAATCCTCGTTGGTCGCGGGGTTATATTGTTTGACGCGATCGACCAGCTCGAATTGCCGCATCATCCGCGGCTTGCGGGTCTTCGGCGCCCGCTCTTCGTCCTGCGGCACGAGATTCGGCGCGCGCGCGACCGCGACCCGCAGCCGGGGCTGGTTCTGCATCCGCGGCAAATCGATCGGCGAGCGCGCCATGGAAGCCTCGGCCCCGCCGCTATCGGCGAAAGCTGCCACAAGGATATCATGGCGCTGCCTCAGCGCCACAAGACACTACAATCCGGCACCGCCGGGAGACCAAAGTCGCCGGACGTTGGCAAACTTTTCGTTACCGTACCGCGCCCTTCCTGGCCTCGGCTTCCCGGATGAGCGCTCGCAGCCGCGTCGGCGTCACCGGGAGCGCATCGATCCGAACGCCGAGCGGACGCAGCGCATCCTCGATCGCGCAGGCAAGCGCCGGCGGGGCAACCATCCGCCCGCCTTCGCCGGCTCCCTTGACGCCGTATTCGGTGTAGGGCGAAGGCGTCACGAGGTGGCCGATGCGCACTTGCGGCGGAAGATTGCCAATCCTCGGCATCAGATAATCCTGGAATGACGTGTGCAGCGGCTGCCCGTTGTTGTCGTACTCAAACTGTTCGAGCAACGCGGTACCGATCCCTTGCGCGGTCCCGCCGCGCACGTGACCGTCGACGGTCATCGGGTTTATCATGGTGCCGCAATCGTGCACGGCGACATAATCCAAAAAGCTGACCTGCCCGGTCTTCGTATCGACCTCGACCACCGGCATGTGACACATGTGGCCCATGATCGGATAGAAAATACCGAAATCGCTGTCGCTCTTGGGCAAAGTCGCCAGCGGGTGGTCGTAGGTGTAGTTCGCATCCAGACCGCTGGTCAGGTCGGGATCGTCCGGCAGCGACAGCCGAAAAAAATGCGCCTGCGTGGCGACCTCGGCGATCGACACTTCCAGGCCCGACACACCCTTGACGCCGATCTTGCCACTTCGGAATTCCAGATCATGCGGACCGGCCTCGAGCATGTGGCCGGCAATGCGCTTGAGCTTTTCCTTGATGATCAAGCAGGCGCCGGCGACCGCGCCGGTGATCATGACCGTGTAGCGGCTGCCGCCGGGCCCCGTTCCCGGCAACCCATGATCGGTGTCCGAATAGGTCACGCTGATGTCGGCTGGGTCCATGGTCAGTTGCTCGGCTAGCACCATCGCAGCGACCGTCTCCGGGCTATTGCCCCAGCACGGCGCGTGCAGCGAGATCACGGCCTTGCCGGTCGCGTCGATCTTGACTGAGGCGCTTTCGGGCGAGCTCGTCAGCGCAAATCCAGGAACGCGGTTGAGCATCCAGAATTCGGTTGCGCTGAAGACGCCTTTCTCCTGGCAGCTGGCGACGCCGATGCCGACATATCGACCTTGCGTCCGCGCTAATTGCTGTTTCTCACGCCAGCCGTCGTAGTCGAGCATCTGCAGCGCCATATCGAGCGCGCCCGGATAGTTGCCGCTGTCGTAAAGGTTGCCGGTCGGGATCTGGTAGGGAAACTCATCGGGCTGGATGAAGTTGTCGTGCCGGAACGCGATCGGATCGAGCCCCAGTTCCTCGATCGCTGCATCCACAATGCGTTCGATCATGAAGTTGGTGACTTCGGAGCCGAAGCCGCGGCAGGCGCCCTGCTGGCACTTGTTGGTGAAGACGGCGTAGATCTCGGCGCCGACCGCGCGGATCTTGTAGGGGCCGACCGTCTGCGAGAAGCCGTTACCGTGCGTCCCCAGCCCGTATTGAAAATAGGCGCCGTAATCATCCACGACTTTGTAACGCAGTGCGGTCATCCGGTGGTTGGCGTCGAGTGCGAGTTCGACGTCGTAGATGCGATCCGATCCGTGATTGTCGGAGGCGGTAATGTTGTCGATACGATCCTCGATGTATTTGACGGGACGACTGGCCGCGCGAGCGCCTAATGCGGAGAGGACTGCCACTTTGTGCAGGAATAGTTTGCTGCCGAAACTGCCGCCGGCATCCATCGGTACGAGGTTGACCTGGTGGCTCGCGACTTTGAGCGCCGCCGCGATCGTGAACCCGATGTAGTTGTACATCGAGCCATTGATGTAGATCGTGAACTTGCCTGTTCCCTCGTCGAAGCTCGCGACGGCGCCGGCGGTTTCGATTGGTTGCCCGCCGGAACGCGCCCAGCGCAGGCGGCGCTTGACCACATGGGCCGCTTGCCCGAATTCCTGCTCGACCGGTCCGAACGTATAATTGCGATGCTCGGCGACATTGTCCGTACCGCGCTCGGGGTGGAGGACTGCGTCGCCCCTGGAATTGATCGCGTCCATCATGTCGGACACGGCCGGCAACGGTTCGTATTCGACTTTGATGAGGCCGATAGCGTCTTCGGCGATGTATCGCGAATCGGCCACGACCAGCACCACCGGTTCGCCGACATGGCGCACTTTTCCAAGCGCGACACAGCGTTGCTCGACCGGCGGGTTGGCGAAACACGGCAGCGGGCCGGTGTCTTTCGCCGCATCCTCCCCGGTGATCACGACGGCGACGCCTGGAAGCGCCAGCGCCGCGCTCTTGTCGATCGACTTGATCCGCGCGTGCGCGTGCGGGCTGCGCAGAACCGCGGCATGCGCTATGTTTGGCAAAGAGACATCGTCGATGAAACGGCCGCGTCCGATCAGGAAGCGGGGGTCTTCCTTGCGCAGCATGCGCGTGCCGATGACATTGAGCCGCTGATCCGGCCGTTCTTTTTGCCGACCGGCCGGAGGTGAAAGGATTTTCCCAGCCTCCGCCATTACGGCACCGCCCTCTCGATGCGCATCAGCTCGACCGCGCGCTCGACCGAATTGACGATGTCTTCATAGCCGGTGCACCGGCAGATATTGTCGTTGAGGCGCATGCGTATGGTTTCCCGATCGGGATTGGGATTTTCGCGCAAAAGCTCCGTCATAAGCATCAGCATTCCGGGGGTGCAATAGCCGCATTGCAGGCCGTGCTTCTCCCAGAAGCCGCGCTGCAAGGGGCTCAAATTGTTGAGGCGGCCAAGCGACTCGACGGTCTCGATGTTGCGGCCGTCGACCTGAACCGCGAGCGTGCAGCAGGCTCGCGTCGCAAGCCCATCGAGCAGAATTGTGCAGGCGCCGCAGACGCCGTTTTCGCATCCGACATGCGTGCCGGTCAGACCGATCTCGTGGCGGATGAAGTCGGAAAGAAGGAGCCGCGGCTCGATTCGCCGCCTGAACGCTCTGCCGTTCACCGTTACATTGACTTCCAGTTCGTTCATCGTCCCGTCACCCGTCGATGGCGTGGCCGGCGCGGGCGCAGGCCGCGCGGAGCATTCGCCGGGTCAGCGTGGCGGTCACGTCGCGCCGGTAGGCTTCATCGGCATGCAGATCGCCGGCCGCGGTAAGATTCTTTGCCGCCGCATCGGCCGCCGCTTCGATATTAGCCGCCGAGACCGGTTTGCCCTCAAGCACGGCTTCCGCAGCAGGAATCCGAAACACGTTGTGAACCGAGTTGCGAAAGCCGATGCGGATGTCCCGGCATGTGCCGTACCGGAGCGTGAGCAGGCAGCCGGCTGCAATGAGCGCGCGGTCGCCGTAGCGCTGGCTCACTTCGAGAAACGAATAGCCGTGGCCGGGGGGCATTCGCGGAATGCGCACTTCAACGAGCATTTCGTCCGCCGCCAGATCGGTCGCGAACGGCGCCTTGAAGAACTTCGCCGCCGTGATCGTGCGCGACGAGCGTGCGCTGCGCGCGACCATGGTCGCCCCGAGCAGCGTGATAGCCAGCGGCATTTCGAAGGCGGGGTCGTTGTGACAAAGGTTGCCGCCGAGCGTGCCGCGATTGCGAATGGAATGGTTGGCGACGTGCGGGTATGCCTCGGACATGATGGGGCAGTTCGCCGCCACGATAGGCGAACGCAGGATCGTGTTGTGGGTCGTCAGCGCGCCGATACGCAGCTGTCCGAAGTCCTCGACGACGTACTGCAGCTCGGCGAGCCGGCTCACGTCGATGAGGCGACCCGGCGAGATGAGCCGCAAATTGAGCATAGGGATGAGGCTGTGCCCTCCAGCAAGCAGCTTGGCTTTGCCGCCGTGCTTCGCCAAGGCATCGAGCGCGGCACGCAAATTGGCCGGCCTCTCGTAGTCGAATACGGGAGGCTTCATCGGCCTTCCCTCCCATTTTTCTCGGATAACGACGCGTTGCCGGTCGATATTCGTTTTGTTCGGTCCGTCTTATTCTGATTGTTTCCGATCGACCAGGCGCTTGCAAGAGTCGCCGACCGGCGGGCGGGATTGGCAACACACAACTCAATGAAGGAAACGCCCACGCGCGCAATACGACTTTCAGTTGCGGTCAGAACGCCCGCGGTTGAGCGTCCGCGTCACTTATGGTCCAGTCGGTGCCTCAGGGCCATCCGGCCGCCGCTTCGTCCGCGATTCAGGAGAAAGTCGATGCCGTTCTCGTTGCCCGAGCTTCCCTACGCCTACGACGCGCTCGCGCCATATATGTCGCGCGAGACGCTCGAATTTCATCATGACAAGCATCATCTCGCCTACGTCAACAACGGCAACAACCTCATGAAGGGCACCGAGTTCGAAGAAAAGCCGGTCGAGGACGTGGTCAAGAGTTCATTCTTCGGAAATCCCGGTCTCTTCAACAATGCCGGGCAACACTACAATCACATTCACTTCTGGAAGTGGATGAAGCCAGGCGGCGGCGGCGGGATGCCCGGCAAGCTCGAACAGCAGATCATCGCCGACCTGGGATCGGTGGCGAAGATGAAGGAGAATTTCATTGCCGCCGGCGTTACCCAGTTCGGATCCGGCTGGTGCTGGCTTGCGATCAAGTTCGGCCGGATCGAGGTGATGAAGACGGCGAACGGCGAAAGCCCGCTTGTCCAGGGTGCGCGGCCGATCCTCGGCTGCGACGTCTGGGAGCACGCCTACTACATCGACTACCGCAACCGGCGGGCCGACTATCTCAAGGCGTTCGTCGACAACCTCGTCAACTGGGAATACGTCGCCGAAATGTTCACGGCCGCAATCAAATAGGCGGCTTCTGAAGCGACCAGCACGGAGATCGAAGTCTACTCTTCCTCGTCGCCGACGTCGGCGTCAGGCTCGGGCTGGCTCTCCGGAGGCGTAAGGCCCTCTAGACCCTTGAGCAGCTCTTCCTCGCTCATACGGTCGGTCGTCACTTCGGTGTCGTCGACATCCGCGCCAGTGCCGGGAGCACCAATCAGCGGAACCCCCTCAGACTCGGGTTCGTCGACCTCGACATATTTCTGCAGGGAATGAACGAGTTCCTCCTTGAGGTCCTCGGGGGATACCGCAGTGTCCGCGATCTCGCGCAAAGCCACGACCGGGTTCTTGTCGTTGTCACGCTCGACGGTGATCTGGCCGCCGGACGAGATCATGCGCGCACGATGGCTCGCGAGCAAAACGAGGTCGAAGCGATTTTCGACCTTGTCGATGCAATCTTCGACGGTAACTCGGGCCATAGGGCGCTGCTCCTGGCGAGGCTCTTGCGGCGGGACAGGGTCGCCGATGGGGCGTTAGTTATCGTTACACGGCTTCAAGTGCAAGGCGTTTTCCGAAATTCGCCTGTGAAATCTTTTAACTTGGCGCCCGCGCACGGCTCTGTTACCCCAAATTTCGGGAACTTGGTCGCGGCGTCCCGATTTCCTGATTGCGAGTTCCCGCGACGGCGTGCCGCAGTGATCGCGCTGGCAGGGCCGCGCCATATGGCGCGTGCGGCGCTTGCGCTCATTGCTCGTACGTCGGCGGCAAGCGAGTACCGTGTTTTTGCCATCGTGCCTGGGTATTTCGTCACGATGGCGACAAGCAAGTTTTGAAGAACGCCGGAAATGTCGAGTCCATTGCGGCTGATCCGGTTTTCATAACCAGAAACACATCGAGAGACACCATGTCGGCACAGATCGAGAAAATCGCGCTATTTATTGACGGCGCCAACCTTTACGCCACCGCGAAATCGCTGGGCTTTGACATCGATTACAAGCGCTTGCTGCGCGAGTTTCAGTCGCGCGGTTATCTGGTGCGCGCGTTTTATTACACTGCCGTGATCGAGGATCAGGAATACTCGTCGATCCGGCCGCTGATCGATTGGCTCGACTACAACGGCTACACCGTCGTGACCAAGGCGACGAAGGAATTCGTCGACCAGACCGGGCGACGCAAGGTCAAAGGCAATATGGATATCGAGCTCGCAGTCGACGCCATGGAGATCGCTCCGCATATCGACCAGATGGTGCTGTTCTCCGGCGACGGCGACTTCCGCTCGCTGGTCGAGGCGGTGCAGCGGCGGGGCGTCCGCGTCATCGTCGTATCCACCATCTCCACGCAGCCGCCGATGGTTGCCGACGAGCTGCGCCGGCAAGCCGACCAGTT
>Ga0182018_10002691_pt1 | contig 17209 bp, 15 predicted proteins | sample 812P2MmetaG_FD_120490 | JGI IMG/M metagenome (GOLD analysis project Ga0182018, IMG submission 120490) | Permafrost microbial communities from Stordalen Mire, Sweden - 812P2M metaG | ecosystem: Environmental > Terrestrial > Soil > Wetlands > Permafrost | place: Sweden: Stordalen | collected... | reverse complement strand
CCTGCCTTACGATTGTGGGGACCAATGCAAACCACGGCGTAACGTGGGTGCACTCCTACGTCACGTCAGACAAGAAGAAGACGTTTTGCATCTACGACGGCCCTAATGAGGCGGCCATTCGGGAGGCGGCTAAGCAAAACGGCGTGCCGGTCGACACCGTCACCCAGGTATCCGTGCTCGATCCCTACTTCTATCAGGAGTAGCCCTGGAGCGGCTAAGGCCAAGCCGGGGTTGGTGCATTAACGCCTACCATGCGCTTGGTTAAATTTAGGATGGTAGCGCAGGCTTGCTACCGAAGCCTCGGCTCCCTAGGGTAACCGGCAAGCCGCAATCACGCGGCGGGCAAGAAAGGTAAGGAGCAATTTGAGGAAGGCATTCGGTCTTTTTGTCTTGATTATCGCCCTTGGCGCGCCGGCCGGCGCGCAGATGATGAGCGGGCAGAGCAGCATGGGAATGGGTCCGATGCAGTACTACGTGGGCGGCTGGTCCTGCATGGCCGGTCCAGTCGGAAAACCGGCGAGTAAAGCGACGGCGACCTACACGCTCGATTCGGGCATCCTGCGCGGGTGGGTCCTCGTTCCCCCGCAGGGCAAAATGAAGAGCGCGTACGCGCTCGAGATCGTCACGACGTACGATGCGAAAAACCACCGCTTCGTTCAAACTCAGTTGGGGAACGATTCCAACTGGTCGGTCGATTACGCCAAGCTTTGGACCGGAAATACCGAGCAGTGGGTGGATCACGCGAACTCCATGCCGCCCCTCGGTCACAGCCAGACGGTCCGCACCAGCCAGAACCGGTTCGACTTTACGAGCTACGATACGCTGACAAGCATGAAGCCCGCCTTCAAGGGATATTGCACGCGCTCGACGTCCGCGATGTAACGCCTAGAACAGGCTGGTTTGGAGAGCGTCGCCTTCTGTAAGGGAGGCGACGCGCGTTCCAAGCAAACGCACCGGCGCCCCTTCGAGTGCGACGCGTCGCAAACAGTAGACCGCGGCGCGAAAGATTCGGCGCGCGTCACGCGTGGGCTCGGCGAGATGAGTTTGGCGGCTCACGATCGTAAAGTCGGCGCGCTTTATTTTTACCGCGACCGTTCGGGCGCTGCTGCCTTCGAGCGTTAAGTTTTCGGCCAGCTCCTTGGCTTGGATCCGCAAGAGGTCGATGAGCCGGGTTTCGTCGCGTACGTCGTACTCGAACGTTTCTTCCGTCGAGATCGATTTCGTCTCGCGTTCGGGCTCGACGCGCCGCGAATCGACGCCTCGCGCGAGATCCCGCACTTCATGAAACCACGAACCGAAAAGCTCGCGCAGTTGCGCGTCGTCGAGTGCTGCGAGCTCGCCGATCGTCGTGATGCCGAAAACGCTTAAGCGCGCCTGGGTTTTGGGCCCAATGCCCCACAGACGTGAGACCGGCATCGGAGCCAGAAATGCCGCTTCTTCGCCCGGCGCGACCGCCAGCAGGCCATCGGGTTTGCACGAGTCGGAAGCGATCTTGGCAACCATCTTCGCCGTGGCGACGCCGGCGCTCACCGTGAGTCGCGTCGCCTCGAAGACCTCACGGCGAATCGCCGCGGCAAACGCACGCGCTTCGTCGAGCGTGGTCACGCCGACCGCAACGAACGCTTCATCCATCGAAAGGCCTTCGACCGCGCGAGCGTCTTTGCGGAAGATGTCGAAGATTTCGTGCGAGATCGACCGGTACTTCTGCATATCGGGTGGCACGACGATCAGTTCGGGGCAGGCCATGCGCGCCTTGTAGAGCGGGATGGCGGAGCGCACTCCGTAAGGGCGCGCTTCATACGACGCCGTGAGCACGACCGCACGCCGGCTCGAACCGGCGACCGCGATCGGCTTGCCGCGCAGGTCCGGGTTGTCGCGCACCGCGACGCTTGCATAAAATGCGTCGACATCGAAGTGCGCGATAAAGTTCGTCATCGTCCTTCATCCTTCGACAAGCTCAGGATGACATAGGTGGCATGTTGCGCTCGCGGGCGCGACGTCGCTGCGCTTTCGCTTGATTGCCGCACGTCGCCATGCTGCACCAGGCGCGCGAACCATTCTTGGTCTGATCGTAATAGGCGAAACGGCAGGTTTGCTTGCGGCACGCGCGCAGACGCGACCAGGTTCCTTTGAGCAAGGATTCGTAGACGATGGTAAGTAGCGACGCAATCGGCCCTTCGGCCTCGTGGCTTACCGGCTGCAGTTCGAGGCCCCGATCGGGGTCGATGTTCAGGCCGAGACGCGCGCGCGAGAGGAACGGGCTCAGGGCTTCCCAGGCGGCATGCTGCTCTGCCTCGCCGTTGTTGGCAAAGAGCAGGTCGCGCAACGCCTCCCGGAAGGCTCGCAGGAGCTCGACATGGGCCCCATCCAGCGGCGTCGGCAAGCCGTGGCTTGCGCACCACGCGCGAGCGCGCTCGAGCGAGTCCAGCTCGTCGGGCCCGTCTGGAAGCTCCACAGTGTTTTCGAAAAGGCGCACGAGATCGAGCGAGCCGGGCGCCCGGTCGGGCGCCGCCTCCAAGGTCGTCACGACTTCTCCATCACCGGCAAAAGATGTTGACAAGTTACCGTCACCACCATATAATGATTGAAGGTTACCATTTCGTCAAGAGGATTACAATATGTTCCGCGACCCCGTCCGCACCGCCCCGCTCGTCTCCGACGTCACCGACGTCGAGCTCCGTCTGAAGGTTAACCGCGCCGATTCGGCGCTCTTCTTGGAGTCGAGCCTCCGGCTGCCCCACCTTCGAGTCTCCTAAGGGCGTCTATGACAGGCCTGCGCTCAGGGTGACAGGACTGCGCTCTGGATGGCAAGGATCGTTTGCATGTTACGGAGGTCGTCCTCGTCCGTCCCGGGGGTTTCGAGGATTGCCGTCCTGTGGCGCAGGTCGGGATGGGCGAGCAGCGCGCGAAAACCCTCGAAGCCGATGTTTCCTTCGCCGATATGCCAGTGGCGGTCGCGGCTTGCGCCCAGTGGCACCTGCGTATCGTTGAAGTGAAACATCAACAGGCGATCGATTCCAATTTGATTCGATGCCTGCTCGATGAAGCGATCTACCCCGGCCTTAGAGTCGATCTCATAGCCCGACGCCCAAGCGTGCGCGGTATCGAGGCAGATGCCGAGCTGCGGGTGCGGCAACGCGCGTACGAACGCACCGAGCTCCTCTAGCGTCCCGCCGGCCAAGTTTCCCGCGCCGGCCGAGTTCTCGAGTACGAGAAAGATGCCCGGTTCAATATCGGCGAGCGCGGCTTCCAACGAGCGGCAGATCGCCGCAAAGCCTTCCTCGCGGTCGCGCGTTCCGTACGAGCCGAGATGCGTATTGACGAAGCGCATGCCGCCGCGCGCGGCCGTAGCCAGATCGTGCTGCAGCAGGCGAAGCGAGCCTTGCGAGATCTTCGGATCGGCGCTTGCGAAGTTGATCAGATACGGCGTGTGGATGGCGCATGGATCGAGATTCGCATCGCGGCGAAGCTTTGCGAAAGCCTCGAGCGCGCCAGTATCGATCGGCGTCGTGCGATAGGTGCGCGGATTGCTGGAAAAGACTTGCATCGCGGTCGCGCCTACCGCTTTTGCGTGCTCGACCGCTTTCACATGACCGCCGGCGACGTGCACGTGCAGGCCGAGGCGCATTCAGGATGACAACAGTGCGCGGCTGCCGAGGTCGAACTCGAGCGGCTGTCCCGGTTCCAACTCCAGCTCCGGAAGATCGTCGAGCGAACGCAGCCCAAAGGACTCCAAAAAGAACGGCGTCGTCTTATACTGCATCGGCCGGCCGACGACGTCTTTGCGGCCGGCTTCGAGGATTAATCCGCGATCGAGCAGCGTACTCACGACGCTATCGGAGTTGACCCCGCGGATCGCTTCGATCTCGCCTCGCGTCACGGGCTGAACGTGCGCGACGATCGCCAGCGCTTCCATCGCAGGCGTGGAGAGCGTCGTCTTGGGCGGAAGCAGGTAGGCTTCGACGACGTCGCGAGCGAGAGGCGACGTTGCGAAACGATACCCGCCGGCGACTTCACGCACGACGATCCCGCGATTGCCGTACTCGGCCTCGATGTGTTGCAGCGCGGTGGCGACCTCCGATTCTTCGGCGTCGAGCAGCTTGGCGAGTTGCGGAATCGAGAGGGCCTCACCGGCGACGAAGAGCAGCGCCTCGATGGGGCGTTGCAACTCCGGCGCGCTCATGCCACGGTTACCGCGAAGAGGCGGATGTCGTCGAAAGCGTCGCTTTGCTCGAACGCGACGCGGTGGCGGCGAATCAGCTCGAGGATCGCCAGAAAGGTTACGACGATGACGTCGCGCGTCATACCCAACTCTTCGCAGAGATCGGAGAAGTGGGCGTCGCCGCGCTCTTTGATTCTTCGCATGATGTAATCCATCGACGCGATCAGCGAAACGCGCTCGCGCGCGATCGAGCGCTTCTCCGGACGGGCCTGCGCCAACATCGCGATGAACGCGCGTTTGAGTTTCTCGGGGTCGATATCGTAGCGTTGCACGATCTCGCCCGCGGGATCGCCCGACTCTCGATAGTAAAACGAGCTGGCTGCGTTCTGATGTTCGCGCAGCTGTTCGCCGAACTCGCGATACTTCGAATAGGCGATTAGGCGGCGGCGGAGGTGCTCCTCGACCTCTTCGGGCGTTTCGGCATCGTCGACGAACTCCGCGGGAATCGGCGGCAGTAGCGCCTTCGACTTCAAGAAAATGAGCGTCGCGGCGATGACGAGATATTCGGCCGCCATCTCGACATCGCGCGCCTCCATCGTCCGAACGTATGCGAGGTACTGCTCGGCCATGCTCGCGAGCGGCACCGTCGCAACGTCGAGCTGTTGGTCTTTGATGAGCGTCAGCAACAGGTCGAGCGGCCCGTCGAAGGCCTCGATACGGACATTAAAAGTGCTATGCGCGGTCATGCTTCGACAGGCTCAGCATGACGATGGAAGTACAAATACCTTAGCGCCTGCGCGAGAGCGCAGTCCTGAGCGAGGTGCGAAGCGCCGAGTCGAAGGGTCAGGATGACACTAAGATGAAACGCGTTCGGCTTGGGCTTCGAGCGGCTCCGGGAGCGCCGGCTCACCGAATGCCGTAGGATTGGCTGCGAGGAAGTCGAGCGCGAGATCGACGAGGCGCTTTTCGTTGACGTACTTGAGGGTCTTGCGCGCCTGCGCGACGTCGAACCAGCGCGCGTCGTCCACCTCGTGATCGTGATTGGCGGGGTCGCCCGAGAGATAGCGCATCAAGTAAAAGGTCACTGCTTTACGATGCTTGGCCTTGCCGACGTAAAACCAGTATGCGATCTCGCTGAGCTTCGTGATGATCTCGCCCCAGCAACCGGTCTCTTCCCGAACTTCGCGAAGCCCGGCTTGCTCGGTCGATTCCCGAGCTTCGACATGGCCCTTCGGGAGCGTCCAGACGCGCGGCGGCGCACCACGGCCGATCAGCAGTGCATCGTAGGTCGAATCACGACGGCGGAGCAAGAGTCCGCCGGCCGACACTTCGTACTTGATCCGCATGACGCTCCAGGTTTAAGGACGGGGAAGGGGGCCGCTTCGAGCCCCCTTGATTACCTCCATTATAAGCTCCCGGCCCAAGAAGCGCCTGCGAGAAGGAGTCTCCTTTTTACGTCCCTTTTGTGATGACGAGGGCGACCGGCGCCTCCAGCTCCGTTGCGGAGCCGGCAATGCGCAGTATCGGCTTCGTGGGTCCGTTGGGCGCGTTGGCCGAGTACTCGGCTACGGCATCGTTGAACGGGTCGGCGGCGAAGAGTGACGAGCCGCCGTAGATAACGATCTCGGGATAGTAGAAGAGCAGCGGGCTAAAGGTATTGGTGCAATCGGTGCCCTGCGTCTGAACCTGGTCGAGCGTCAAGATGCGCGTCGGCGAATCGCCGCTGCCGCTGCCACTCGCGCCGGCGCCATAGACGTTGGTTGCGCCCTGGCAGGTAGTGCTGCTGCCGCTGCCCGTCTTGACGTAGTTGGCGATGAAGATTTCCGCGCTCTTATCCAAGGCAACGTCGCTAGTAAATCCCGCGCTGAGCTTCGTCGTCTTATTCCAGGCGATCAAGCGGGACGGCTGGGCATCGGGTTTTCCGATATTGGCTGCCAGATTGACGTACATTCCGTAGGCGCTTCCGAATCCGGATTTAAACGTACCGTTGAGATAGAAGTTGTTGGCGGGATCTATCGTGAGCCCCGTAGGGCCGGGATAGTACAGCGTCGGCGACTGAAACGCAAAGGCATACTCGGGATCGGTTTTGCTCCCGCCTTTGCTGGCCTCTGCGTAGGTCATCACCGCATTGCCGGTATTACCGTCCACGTTCGTCGCACCGTAGGTCACGAGGCGTCCCGAGGGATCGAACGCGATGAAGATCGGATAGATCGTCGTGTTCGCGGTCGACTTGAGCACCGCGGTGGGTTGATCGCCGCCGCTCGCGCCCGGTGCATAGATCGCGATCTCGTTGCCGGAGTCGGGCTTACCGAGACTCGCGCCGTTCGCGCTGTCGAAATAGCCAACGTACAGATTCCCGCCCGAATCGACGGCGATGCTGACGGCGTACAGCTTCGCTTCGAGCTGCAACGCGCGCTCTGGCGCGGCGTTGCCATTGGCTTTGCCGTCGTACTCGGTCACTGTCGCACCCTCTCCGCTGTTCGATCCATAGTTGAGCGCATAGATCGTGCCGACAGGCGGCGGCGGCTGCTTGCCGGTGAGCGCGAAGCCCGCGCTGGCACTGCTCCCGCTGGGTCCGGAGACGCTGGCTTCAAGCGTTATCGGCGAAGCCTGCTTGTTGCCGTCGTACGTTAGCCTTATGTCGCCGGTCGGCTTGGTTATCGTGAGCGATTCACCCGCGCCGTGCGCATCGAGCAAACTAAAAGCGCGATCCGTGTCGCCTTGGATTGCGAGCGTTACCGGCTCGAAGTAGTCGCTTGGGCCGACGATCTCGGCGCCGCTGGCATCGTAGGCACCCAGCGTTACCGTCGCGGTCGTGCGTATGCCTCGCTTCGCATTCTTGGGCGAAAGACTCAGCTTGAGCGAGCTGATAACGCCCTCGAGCGTAAGGGACAGGTCGTTTGAGATGCCAACGTTGCCGCCGCCCGAACCAATCGTCGCTTCGACCGTGCCGGAAGAGAGTACCGCGCCCGTCGCGGCGGTGCCGGCATAGGCTACGGCCGAAAAAACGTCGCGTCCGGGCGAACCTTGAGCCGTCGCCGTGCAGACCAGACCATGCGCTTCAGTCTTGCAGTCACGCGCTTTGGCAACGGTGTTGACGATCGTCGGATTGACGCCAGTGACGCCTTTGCCATTCACCGAGGCGAGCTGGATTGCCAACGATTCCGTATTGGTAGAGACGTACTCGGAGTACGCGCCATGCGTTTGGAGTGGAACCGTCACCGTGACCTTCACGTCGACCAGACGAGTCGGTGGGCCTCCGGGATTTCCGGGCGAGCCGACATACGGGCCGTTGGGGGTATTGGGCGAGCCGCCGCAGCCCGAAGTTAATCCGATCGTGACCAACGCCGCAATCGAGAGTGACTTACGAATCAAAGGCGCGGTGTGCATCATGGACGGGGGGTTGGATAGGTGTCGAAGAGTTTATCGGAGGTGCTGACGTCGGCCTGACCGTTGGGGCCTTTGATCAGCGGCAGCTGCGAAAGATTCTCCGGATAGGATGCCTCGTAGGCCGGATAATCCATGGCCGCGGCATAGATATCGTAGCTCTCGCCATCGCAGATCGTCGGCGTCTTCTTCCCCGATTGCGTCAGCGGACCGAGGTTGTCGGCCAGCGTAAGCTTTTGCACGCCCGCGGTATGCGTGACGATCGTGTAGTAGGAATCGAACGGGTGCGCATCTCCGCAAGTGCCGTTGCCGCCGTGTACGGCGTATATGACGGCCATCGCTTCGGTTGCACCGGCGGGAACCGCCAGGCCGATGCTGCCGCCGCCTTTTCGGTCGGGTGTAAAGGTTGGCGTCGCGAACTGCGGGAGCGCCTTAAGCGAGGTCAGCTGGGCGCCTGCGACCAGAATTCCCGGCGGCGGCGTAGGCGAGCCGTTGGGATTTGGACTGGGCGTCGGATTCTGCGGCGTGTCGTACGACGGCGGAACGGCGGCGTACAAATGATACGTGCCGAGAACCGGCGCGACTGCAAAGTCCGTAAATCCCAGTGAATAGCCGTCCCATCCAAGGGCGATGACCGACGGGCCCTCCTGTGGGAAGGCCGGCGGACCGCCGTACCAATTGACTTCGTCCTCGCCGTAGACCGGGAGGTTATAGGAAACATAGAGCGGCGTTATGCCGTTGGGCGGCCCCGAGTCCGAGTTGCACGCGCACAACCCGTAACCAAAAGCACCGCTGGTCGATTGTTTGGGGCCACCGCGATGCTGACCGATCCAGTCTATATCATTGAGCGTGCCCCAAGTGATGTGGTTAGTGCCGGCATCGTTCCCCGCGCCCTGCACTGGGCCGCCACCTTCGGTGGAGATCGACACCTCAAACTTCGAGGGCCCGATGATCATCGGCACGTTGTAGAGCGTGCCGGAGAGCCCGTCGCGCTGGCGCAGCGTCTCCACTTCGTTGAGGCCGTACGCAACGCTCGCTCCACCGTTGTAGGAAAGCGTCGCAACGCCGACGGCAAACTGCACCTTGGAGGTTGCGGCCGGGTCATACGAGGTTTGCGGCGGCTCAGAGGAGGCGCCGTTGCCGCACGCGCTCAACGCGGCGATCAGTAGTGCACTACCGCTCAAGGCGGCAGCCGTACATACGAAGCGAGTACGAGAGATCATATAGTCACCTGATAGTAGAGCCGGAACGAAATGGGTGGCAGATTCGGGTACGTCAAGTACGGCGACGACGAGTGTGCGGCGACATCGGGCGGCGCGTAGGGCGCGGAGGAATACGTGCAAGGTGCGTTGCCGCTCTGCAATCCCGTAGAGATCGGCGAGCCGTAGCAGCCGTTGTAGACCGGCACGTTGTAGAGCTGATCGAACAGATTGAGGATCTGCAAGCCGAAGACCGATTGCGCCAGAACGCCTTTGGCCACCGGGGGGCGGTACTCGGTGGTGAGATCGAGGTCCACGCGCGGCGTCGTGAGCAAGCCTCCGGCCAATCCCGGCTCGTGAATGCCGCGCGTGGCCGCGATATTGGGCTTGGTGCACGTGCCCGGATCGAGTGGATCGATATACCCCGGCGTCTGCGAGTAAATGACCGAGAGGCTCGATGCCGGCACGACCACCGGAATGCCGTTGCAGTAGACGGCCGTGTAGTATCCTTGCCCGTACGGATACCCAACGTTGAATCCGATTACCGGATCGATCCGCCAGCCGTGGGCGTTCTGGTAGTTAAACGCGGTGTTGATCTGAAACGGCGAGAGGTCGGGCGAGCGATAGACCATGCCCAGCGCCAACGCCGCGGGTTGCAGGAACGTTCCGGGAGGCTCGTTGCCGAACTGGCTGATGTAGGTCGCGCCGATCTGCATCGAGATTCCAAGGGGAAGATCCTCGTTATAGAGCGCCTCGACGCCGGTGGCTTTTTGAATGCCCATGTTCGAATACGCGACGTCGCCGAAGACCGGCGAACCGGTTTGATAGTTGAAGCCCACGATGTTGGCGGTCTGCTCGATGACGTTGTAGCCGCGCCGATAGAATGGCGTAATCTTCAGCGCGGAACCGTCGCGAAACTCATGCGCCCACGAAAGGTCGATATTGGTGAAGGTCGCACCGACCAGCGGCGCCTCCAAAGTCGAGCTGCCGTAGCGATAGTCGCGCGTGAGCCAATAGAGCTGATCGGCATAGTCGCCGCAGAGCTGATTAGCCAGCGGCCCGCAATAGGTGGCCGCCTTCCCCGTCGAGTTGTCGTAGGACGGAATGTCCTCGAAGGCCGTATACGGCGCGCGGCTGACGTCGGCGCCCAGCAAGCTGGGGATCGGCATCGAGAGCGTGTGGCCGAAACCGAAACGGATTGTGTCGCGCAGATCGGGGGCGTACGAGAGATCGAAGTGCGGTTCGTAGAGCCGTTGATGCTCGACGGCCGGAATCGAAGCCGGAGCGCCGGCCTGGCTGGGGATTTGAAAGTTGTAGCCGTCTAAGCGAACACCCGCCTCCGTCCTCCACTTGTTGGACATCTCGATGTTGTCTTGGAGATAGGCGCCGTACTGCTGTTGGGTAACCGTTGAGACGTCTTCCTCGAACGGAAAACGCACGCCGCCGGGAAACCACGAGCTCAGATAGCCACAGTTCCCGTGAATCCCTGCCTCAGCACAAAAGGCCGGAGAGAAGAAATCTTCCTCCAAGCCCTCTTGGGTCGACGGATTATTGTTGGGCAGCAGGCCCGTATAGGTGTAAGGCAGCGGCAGCGGCTGGTTCGGGTGCGTTATCGGGTACGTTATGATGTAGGCCGGCGTCGTGAGCGCCGTATACGATGTGAAATCGTAGCGATTACCGTAGGGCACGACGAACTCATAGATCCCGCCGTATTTGAGCAGATTCTTCTCGCCAATCTGTGTGGTGATGTCGAACTGCCCGGCCGTCCGCGTGCCGCCATAGGGATCGGCGAAGATGCCCTGCGCCGGCAGGTCTTCCGATTGCCCGCTAAACGTGCGAAAATACCGCGCGGTCAACTGCGACGACGACCCCAGGCTCGTTCCGTACTCGATCTTATAGGCCAGAAACGGGCTCTTGAGCGCGTCGGCCTGCGAGACGAACGCGTAAGTGTTGGGCTGGCCCGGAAAGAGCGGAATCAGCGAATCGCACGCGTAGTTTTGCTGCAAGGTGTTGACCGGACCGCCGGGGCCATTGACCGGATAGGGCGCACATTTGCCGGCGGTGGTGCCTCCCGAGATGTACGGCAGGTACTGAAAGCCGCCGTAATCGAGGGTCTGCGTGATCGCCTGGTCCTGAATGAAGAACTGCAATCGCTGCGCGTTGTTCTTGCCAAACCGGTAGATCGCGTTGTCGACGAAGTCGTTGGACGACAGAAAGGATGGCGCGTAGTAGACCAGATTGGGGTCGATCGTGCTGCCCAGCGTCGCGGCGTTGGTGCCCAGCGTGCCTAACGTGTTGGCGGCCGCCCCGGGGACGCCGTACTGATACGCTTTACGCAACCCGATGAAGCCCATGTAGTTCGAGAACCGCTGCGATGGATCGGCCCAGCCCCACTCCAGCCCGAGCTGATGCAGATACGGAAAGAGCTGCGACTCGACGTCGATGTGGAAATAGCTTGGGTAGGTGCCGTGCTTGGCGGTGAAGAGCACCAGGCCGGTGCCGCTGTCGCCGTGCGTCGCATCGCCGCCGCCGGGAATGAGCTGCACGCTCCCGACGCCGTTGAGCAGGCCGAAGTTGGAAATATTCTGCAGCGTGTTCTGCAGATTGGCCGTGGGCGCAGTGTAGTCGATCCCTTCGAACTCGTAGGCAGCCTCGAACGCGAAACCGCCGCGAATCGAGACCGTACCGGACTTGTCGATCGTTACGCTGGGAATGCTGCGCAACAGCGTATTCTCATCGGTGTTAAAGCTTTTGCCCTGCACCATATCGATCTGCGCGCCCGTCACTGTGTAGGTGTCGATCGTCATGCCACGCTGAAAAGCGCTCCCGGCCGAGCGTGCGTGCGTCGTAGCGATCACCTTGAGCGTGCGCGAGAGCGGCACGTTGATGGCTTGCTGCGACCCGTTGAGAACCACCACCGAGATCGAGTACGAGGCGTAGCCGCTCTTGAGAAACGAAAGTGAGTACGTATCGGGCAAAACGCTCAAGAAGCGGTAAGCCCCGTGGGCGTCGGTCGTCGTGTGATAGGTCGCACTGGGAGACTTCGCGATCACTTGCACGCCCGCGACAGCTACCCGAGTCTTGTCGTCGCTGACCCTTCCCGATATGATGCCGGCCGTCTCGGCCAGTGCCGCCGCACTCGTGGCGGCAACGCACAGAAAGGAGACGACGAGAACGAAGTTACGGCGCAAGGAAGAGATGCTCGTGGGCGGTACAGTTCGATGCGCTGTCCAGACATGGGAGCGTAATAACCGGTTTGGCGCCGCCGCCCAGCGGCAAGCCGAAGACTTCGAGTTCTCCGCTGGTCTCTTGAAGTGTGTAGATAAGCTCGCGTGGCGGGTCGGCAATCAGCGCGCCGACCACCGTGTTCACGTGCTCGTTGGGGATAAGTCCTTTCGTCGGCTGGAGCGGTTCGTTAAACTGGCTCATCACGTCAACCGGCGGCGAAGGTGGCGAACCAGGTTTGGGCGTCCGCAGTGGGCCGACGTACTGTCCCAATAAAAGGTCGGCTGGATTCTTGGCCGTCGGCAAGTATTGGCTCGAATCTACGAAGTCGGCTTGGTCCAAGTTGAGCCCGGTTGTCCCGGGCGGCTTGGCATAGGGGAAACCAATCTTGAAGAGCCGCGAGTTCCCAGCCCCGTTGGTCGCGTAAACGTAGAGTGTCGCGCTCACGTCGAAACGCCCCTCGCCCAAGCTGGTATATCCCGCCGCCTTGGAGCCGGGCTGACCGAAGCCGATCGTGACCGAGGCCTGCATGTTCCTCGAAAACGGCGTCCTTAGCTCCGAGATCTCCGCGCCGATATTATTGAACAGCCAGAGGTTGTCGTTTGGGTCGTACTCCGTGTCGACGAGGTCGGCGTTTCCGCTCGGGTTAATCTCGGTAATCGCCGGCGTCAGCGGAATCGAAAGATCGACGTGCGATCGTTCGAAAGAGACGATCGGCGGGTGGAAGATGCGGATCTCGGTGGAACTGGAGACTGCGACGTCGCCGTACGGGCCCACGGCGATTGCCGGCGTGAATCCCAAACCGGGCCACTCGGCCAGCGCTCGCTCCGGTTTAGAATCGGCATGCAGCGGTAGCGCATACGCGTAGAACGTTCCATTGTGATCGATGTAGAGCCATTTCGCAGGCGGCGTCGGATTGGGCGGCCCCTGTGGTGGCGAGGTAATCGGCGCGGGACCGCTCGACCCGCAACCCGATACGGCGAGAATCGCCGCGCCGACCGCAACGACCAATGCAAAGACGGTTGAGATTTTCATCGATCGAGGCTCCCGAAAACCGGGCCGCCGGTGCTTGCGGCATCGAAGAGAAAGAGCGAGAAGCGCGACGCATTGTGAAACGGCAAGACGTTGTGTTTGTCGAATGCATCGACACTTCGCAAAGTTAGGTCACCGCAGGGGACCGGCGGCGAACCGCACGTAAACGCTTTCTTTCCTTTGCCGGTGTATCCGCCAAAGTTTGAAACGCCCGCGCCCAGCGAGACCGTGACGACGTTACCGAGCTTCGCGCTCCCCAATTGTTTAAAACCTTTGTGGCTCGAAGCGGCGAAGCTGCCGAAATCGGCACTGGGGACGGCGGGCGACGCCTCATAGAGCGATAGCTGGACGTCTCCTTTCGAGCTCGCCGGTTCTTCGAACGCCAGCACGCTGTACTTCGGATACGCTCCCACTAAGATCAGCGTGTAGTCCTTACCGGCACTCAAGGATGCAGATTTTATGGGCCCGACGCGATACCCCAGGATATCCAATGCCGTCAGAGAGTGCGCGCCTGGCGTAAGAGATAGAAAGTTCGTCAACGTGCCGTAGTTGAACTCCGAGCTGACGGTCTGGCCGTCGACTTGGAGATAGGCGCTACCGATACTTTGCGGATAGCCGTTGATCAGCGCTTCGAGCTCGGGAGCTCCGTCGGCGAAGCGGACGCGGACCGTGCCGCTCGATACCGGCGGCATCGAACTCGAACTGGAACTCGACCCGCCGCATGCGGTCATCGCAAGCAGGCTGCTGGCGACGACGCTAGCGAGTCGAAACTTCATGCCAGGCTCCGAAACTTACGGTAACGCGCGAAAATCAAGCGCACACGAAGAGACGTCCTAGTCATGAGTAAGCACCAAAGGATGGCCGCGAAACACCCGGCGAGCACGCATGTGCGACCTCCGTAGCGACCAGCTCCGCCATCACGCGAAGCTCCGGAACGGCGGTTGCTTCGAATCGAGATCCGCGAACCGGTGGCCCTGCGATCCAGAGCCCGCCGGAAGGCACGTCCGCCGCGCCGACGGCGCCCAAGCCGCTCGTCGTTAGAAGCCCCAGATTTCCAGGAGCGGCGGAGATCAAACCGTCGGCAAACATTCCGGCGAGCATCGGATCTTTAAGCATCGCGGGCGCGCCGCCCACACCGGTGCAGTTGACGATCCAATCGGGCCGCACTTCCGCGCGTTTTCCGTCGCGCGAGACAATCGTAACGGTTCCGCGTTGGACTTCGCTAATGTTGCCGGCGTGCACGAAGAGCCGGTTTGCGTCTTGATAGCGTTGGCGCACCGCGTCAACTTGTTGCGGTGCGCGATGGCGATGGCGCTCCCAATACGTGCGGAGATGCTTTTCGAAGCGACTCCGCTCGACTGGCGAGAGCCGCCTCCAGATCGCTTCCGCCTCCGGACGTAACGCGTCGACGACGGATCGCCAATCGAAGCCGCGCTGCGCCGCCTTTTTCACATGTAATCGAAAGCTGCGCAGCAGCGCGCGAGCATCTCGAGTATCGAGCGCCGGAATGACGTCGTAGGGCGCGACGTCGGCATGCACGTTGGGAAAACGCCCGTGACGCGACAGAATGTGAACCACACCGCGATGCCCACACGCGTCGAGCGCGACCAACACGTCGAGTGCGGTCAGCCCCGACCCGATCGCTAGGACGTGTCCGCCAACGCGCCGGTAATCGCAGCGCCATGGGTCCTCGATGTATCCGGGATGCAACCGGATTTCGCGAGGCAAGAAGCCGCCGTTGGGGGGAGGATTACCGGTGGCTAAGACCACCGCGCGTGCAACGAACCGAGTGCCGATGCCGGACTCTACGACGTATTCGCCACGGCCGCGCCGCTCGACGCGGCGTACGCGATCCGCAACGTGCGTGAACCGGGGGCGCTCGAAGGTTTGTCGCGCGATCTCATTGACGTACCCACCATAAACGCGCCGCGAGATAAAATCTTGGGGATTGGCTCGCACACCGAGCCAGCGCACGAAATGGCCTGGGTCGTCGGGGAAGAGACTCATCATGCCGGCGCGCGTGTTGAGCAGGTGCTCGCCGTGAGGGGTCCCGTATGCGGCGCCTCGGCCGAGCTCGGTTGGCTCGAAAAGCGCGAGCGAGAAGCCCGGCGGGGTGCGGCGAGCCAACTGCGCCGCGACCGCGGTGCCGCTAAAGCCGCCCCCTACGATGACGGCATCCACCTCGATCATGCGAGTCGAGCGGAGCAGGCTGCCGCCGGGCACATACGAACTCGCGGGTGTCGAAGCAACGCCATCCTCTTAACACAAAGTTAATAAAAAGATAACTCTAGTTATTTATCTCAGGCCATTTTCCGAAAATCGGAGCAAGCCCTTTCGGGCTCGAAAAAACTTCGAAATCTTTAATTTTTGGAATCTAAAAGAGTCGGGCGCTATTGCGCCACGCGCGCGAGTGCCGAGATCGAGAGCACCTCATCGTAGGTGCTTCGGACCGTTCGACAGCGCTGCGTCGTCTCGTCGTAGACGGAAAACTCTTTCAACGGCGCCGAATAAATGTGGAGCGAGAGTGCCGGTACGCCCGAGGGCGCACTGACCCGGTGAAGGTCGAAACGGCCCGAGCGCAGATCGAGATCGCCGGCCTCCAGGAGCCGAGAGCCCCGAGCCTCGACGCGTGCGAAGCCGGGACGCTCTCCCGCATCGATGCGCAGGTAGTCGTCCACGAGGAGCTGCCCCTCGAGCACCTGCATCCAGCAGTGCTGACCGCCGTGATCGTGGAGCGGAGAGACGGCTCCGGCTGCCCAGTTGAGCAGGAGCACCTCGAAACGCCCGTCCGCATAAGCGCACGAACGCGTATAGCCGCCCGGACACATAAGAAGCGGCCGGCTGGGTAACCACCCGGAGCCACGCGTTGCGTCGAGTAGTGCCGCCATATCCGAGGAACTCCGCTCAAGGGGTCCCATAAAGCACAGATTGTCGATTAGCGGTTGAAGCATTCGCCCCCAGAGCATAGATTAGTGACTTGAGTCATCTTTTTCAAGGCTTCAACCCGCGCTCCTCCAGTCTCACCAAAAAAAGGCGCGAGTCCCTAACCGGGCCTCCACCGAAGGTCCGGATGGCGGGCGGCGCGGGTCTCGTCCACGCGGCCGACGACGGTGGTAACCGGCGCATCGAGAAGTGCCTGCGGGTCACTCCTCGCTTGCTCGACGATCTCGCGCAACGCCGCGATGAATCCATCGAGCGTCTCCTTTGATTCCGTTTCGGTCGGCTCGATCATCAAGCACTCCGGCACGATGAGCGGAAAGTAGATCGTCGGCGCCATGTAACCGTAGTCCAGCAGAGATTTCGCGAGATCCAGCGCGCGCACGCCGTGATCGCGTTTGAGCGCTTGCGCGGAGGCGACAAACTCATGACGACAGACCTCGACATATGGCGTTTCGAGAAACTCCGAGATTTTGACGCGCAGATAGTTCGCGTTGAGCACCGCGAGCTGCGAAACGCGCTTAAGCCCTTCTGCTCCATTGGCGTAAAGATAGGCGAGCGCGCGCACGGCGTGTGCGAAGTTCGACCAGAACGATCGCATCGGCCCGATCGATTTCGGCCGGTCGAAGTCCAGAGAGAAGGTGAGACGATCGCTCGGCGCGGCGCCCGTTTCGCCGTTCGGCCTCGGGGACGCCACGACGACCGGCGTCGGCAAGTACTCAACGAGGTGCGCGGCCACGCCGAGCGGACCGTGTCCGGCACCGCCGCCGCCGTGCGGAATCGTAAAGGTCTTGTGCGTGTTGAGGTGCATGAGGTCGAAGCCCATGTCGCCCGGGCGGGCGTAGCCCATGATCGCGTTGGCGTTGGCGCCGTCGTAGTACATCAGGCCGCCGGCTTCATGAACGGCCGCGGCGATGGCAGCGATGTCGTCCTCGAAGAGGCCTAGCGTGTTCGGATTGGTCATCATGCAGACGGCCGTATCGGGTCCGAGGATCGCGCGGATCTCTTCCACGTCGACGCGTCCGCGCTCGCTGCTCGGGAGCGAAATCACTCTAAAGCCGCACATTGCGGCCGATGCCGGGTTCGTGCCGTGCGCGGTATCGGGCACGATCACTTTATCGCGCTGCGTTTCGCCGCGATCTTTGAAGTATTTCTTGGCGATGAGCAGCGCGCCGAGCTCGGCGTGGGCGCCGGCCGACGGATTGAGCGAGAACGCCGCCATGCCGAAGAGCGAGCTCAGCGAGCGTTCCAGCTCGTACATCACCTG
>Ga0182018_10002689_pt1 | contig 17214 bp, 10 predicted proteins | sample 812P2MmetaG_FD_120490 | JGI IMG/M metagenome (GOLD analysis project Ga0182018, IMG submission 120490) | Permafrost microbial communities from Stordalen Mire, Sweden - 812P2M metaG | ecosystem: Environmental > Terrestrial > Soil > Wetlands > Permafrost | place: Sweden: Stordalen | collected... | reverse complement strand
GCGCTTACGTTATCATGAGGATCGTGCGTCTGACGCTCGCCCGGTATTTTTGCGCCATTCCGCTGCTGTTCTTTTCTCCCGCCGTCCTTTTTGGACAAGCGCAGAAGTACGAGGGCAAACAGATCCTCGCCATTCAGTTCGATCCCAAAGAACAGCCGCTCGACGCGTCCGAACTGCACGACATCCTCCCGCTGAAAAAGGACCAGCCGCTCCGCATGGCGGACGTGCGCGCCAGCATCGAACGCCTTTTCGCCAGCGGCCGCTATGCCGATATCCAGGTGGATGCCGAGCCCTACAGCCAGGGAGGAAAAGACGGCGTCATCGTCCGCTTCCTGACCAAGAACAGCTGGTTCATCGGCGCCGTCACGGCGACGGGCCGCATCAACAGCCCTCCCCGCGCCGGGCAATTGGAGAATTCCTCCGGCCTCGATCTCGGGCAGCCGTTCAACCAAGCCAATGTGCAGGAGGCGGCTACATCCCAGAAGCGCCTGATGGAATCGAATGGCCTCTTTCTCAGCCAGATCGCACCGTCTTTCACGTACGAACAGGCGCATCAACAGATCGACATCCGCTTCGACGTGAACAGCGGACCCCGCGCCCGGTTTACCACCCCGGTGCTTCTCGGCGACGTGAAACTCGATCCGCATGTCATCCTCAAAGCCACCAAATTCCGCCGCTGGATCGTTCACACCTGGAAGCCCATGACCCAGGCTCGCGTCAGCGAGGCGCTCGACAGCGTGCGCGGGCTCTATCAGCGCGAAAACCGTCTGGAAGCCCGCGTTTCGCTGGAATCGATGAAGTACGCGGCGGAAACCAACACCGCGCAGCCCACTTTGCAGATCGACGCCGGTCCGCGGATCCTGGTGAATACCATCGGCGCCAAGATCTCGAAAGGCCAACTGGAGCATTACGTCCCCATCTTCGAAGAACACTCCGTGGATGACGACCTTTTGCTCGAAGGCGCGCATAATCTGCGGGACTTTCTGCAATCGCAAGGGTATTTCGAAGCCGAAGTGGAGTACAAACCGCAGCGGGTGGAAAATGACCAGGCCACCATCGACTATATTGTCAACACCGGCGCCCGGCACAAACTCGCGGCTGTAGAAATCAGCGGCAATAAGTATTTCAGCACGGAGGCGATTCGCGAGCGCATGTATCTGCAGAAGGCAACCTTGCTGCAGTTTCCGCACGGACGCTACAGCGAAAGCCTGCTGCGCCGCGATCACGATGCCATCGTGAACCTCTACCAGTCGAACGGCTTCCTCGCCGTCAAGGTCACCTCCCGCACGCAGGACAATTACCGCGGCAAGCCCGGCGACCTCGCCGTCTACCTGCGAATTGAGGAAGGTCCCCAGTCGTTTGTGAACAACCTGCAAGTGGATGGCATCGAGCACCTGGATCTGAAGAAAGTGCTCGGCTCCCTCAGTTCGATCAAAGGGCAGCCCTTCAGCGAATTCAGCGTCGCCGTCGACCGCGACACCATTCTGGCGCAATATTTCGACAAGGGCTTCGCCCATGCCACATTCGAATGGAACTCGCAGCCGTCCGCCGAACCGAACCGCGTGAACCTGCACTACATCGTTCAAGAGGGCCCGCAGCAGTTTGTCCGCCAGGTGCTGGTCAGCAATCTCAAGTACACCAGTCCCGCCCTGGTCAACCGCCAGCTGACGCTCAGTCCGGGCGATCCGCTATCGCCCACCGCCGTCACGGAGACGCAGCGGAAATTGTACGATCTCGGCGTGTTCGCGCGCGTCGACGAAGCCATTCAAGACCCGGATGGAAATACCGCCGACAAGTACGTACTCTATCAACTGGACGAAGCGCGGCGATACTCTATCGATTTGGGTATCGGCGCCGAACTGGGACGCATCGGCGGCTGTAACGACTGCCTGGACGCCGCTACCGGCGCTTCCGGCTTTTACCCGCGCGTCTCCGTGGATCTGGCGCGCAATAACCTCTGGGGATTAGCCCACAGCATCAGCCTCCGCACCCAGTTCTCCACGCTCGAGCAGCGCGCGCTGCTGAACTACTCCTGGCCGCACTTCGAGGACAACAGCAAACTGACCCTGTCGTTCACCGGACTGTTTGACAATTCGAAGGACATCCGCACCTACAACTACACGCGCCTCGAAGGCGCGGTTCAGCTTTCCCAACGCCTCACCCGCGCCACCACGCTGCTTTATCGCCTGGCGTACCGGCGCGTAACCGTGAACGATCTCAAGGTGACTCCCTTCCTGGTGTCGACGCTTTCGCAGCCCGACCACGTGGGGATCGCTTCTATTAGCCTCGTGCAGGACCGCCGCGACGATCCGCTCGATCCTCACCGCGGCGTCTATAATACTGTCGATTTCGGAGTGGCCGAACACATCCTGGGCTCGCAGCGCGATTTCACACGAGTGCTGATCCGCAATGCCAGTTACTATCCCATCGGCAAGAGAGTGGTGCTGGCGCGCAGCACCGAAATCGGCAATATTTCCGTCTTTCACTACTACGGAGAACCGGCCGACGAACTCCCGCTTCCCGAACGGTTTTTCGGCGGCGGAGATTCGCATCGCGGATTTCCGGAATATCAGGCCGGTCCGCGCGACGATCTCACGGGATTCCCCGTGGGCGGCAATGCCTTGTTCTTTAATCAGACCGAGGTGCGCTTCCCGCTGATTGGCGACAGCATCGGCGGCGTGCTTTTCCACGACATGGGCAATATCTATACCAGCTTCAGCCATTTCTCTTTCCGCGTGCATCAGGACAACCTGCAGGACTTTAATTACATGGAGCACGCCATCGGTTTCGGCATCCGCTACCGCACCCCGGTGGGGCCGCTGCGCGTCGACCTGGCGTACAGCATCAATCCGCCATACTTTAACGGCTTCAAGGGAACGCTGCAGCAGTTGCTCAGCGCGGGCGTGAATCCCTGCCCCGCGCCCGCCGGCGCGCCCTACCAGTGCAACGTGCAGAACGTGAGCCATTTTCAATACTTCTTCTCGATTGGACAGACGTTTTGAGGCTCGCCCGTTCCATTTCGCTGCTCCTCGTGGCCGGCCTTCACGCCGAAATCATCGACCGCATCGCCGTCTCCGTCGGCAACCAGGCCGTCACTACCAGCGACATCGATCGCGAAATCCGCGTCACCGCATTGCTCAATCGCAGCCAGCCCGATTTCAGTCCCGCCGCCCGCCGCGCTACCGCCGATCGCATGGTGGAACAGCGCCTGATTCTCCGCGAGCTCGAGAACAGCCGCTATCCGGCGCCGCCGGCTTCCGAAATCGATCCCATCCTGGAAAAATTCAAGAAAGACAATTTCGCGAGCGATGACGACTATTTCCGCGCTCTCGCCGCCGCCGGCATCGCCGATCGACAGGTTCGCGACGAATTGCTCTGGCAGCGCCGCCTGCTGCTTTTTATCGATGTTCGCTTCCGCCCTTCCGCGCAGGTGAGCGAACAGGACATCGAGGACTACTTCCACAAGACCGTGGAACCGGCCGCGGAAGCCGCCCATCCGGGCCAGCCGGTCACGCTCGATGAATATCGCGACCAAATTCAAGAGAAGCTCACCGGCGAACAGGTGGATAAGCAAATGACCGCCTGGCTGGCGAATGCGCGGCAGCGCTCCGAAGTGGTGGTCCATCCGGAGGCATTCCAATGAGCCGCGGGCGCAAATGGGCGGCCTGGATTTTGGGCGGTGGAGTGATTGCGTTGGCGATGTTCGCGGTAACGATGGAGGTCGTCGTTCGCAGCCATTGGTTCTACGATCGCGTGCGCCGCACCATTGTCGAAACCGTCGAGACGGCCACCGGCGGCCGCGTGGAGATCGCGTCGTTCCAATTCGACTGGCATAACTTGCGCGCCGAAGTCCGCGCCTTCACGCTGCACGGGACCGAACCTGCCGATAAGCCTCCGCTGTTGCGCGCCGAATCGGTGGCTGTGGGGCTGAAGCTGGTCTCGATTCTAAAGCGCCACGTGGACATCGCTTATCTCGACGTGACCGCTCCCCAGGTGTACTTCATCGTCCGCCCCGACGGCAGCACCAACGTGCCCGAGCCGAAGGTGGTGAAGAAGCCGGGCAAGCCGGCAGTGGAAACGATTCTCGATCTCGCCATCGGCCGCTTTTCACTGGAGCGCGGTCAATTCGAGGTAGCGTCCCGCGGGGCTACTCCGTTCTCCGCTAGCGGCAGCAATCTCAGTACGCGATTTCTCTACAATCGCGGCGGCCGGCGCTATCGCGGCGAGGTTTCCGTTCAACCGCTCCATCTCGAGTTGGGCAGCTACCGGCCCTTGCCCGTAGGCATTGCCACCACGCTCACCATCGAAGCCAACCGCATTGACGTCAACTCGGCCAAGGTGACTTCGGGCGCGTCGAACATCGCGCTCTCGGGCGCTATCGAGAACCTCGCATCGCCGCACGGCGAATTCAAGTTCAACGCCAGCGTCGCCGTCGAGGAAGCCACACCCATTCTGCGTATTCCGGAACTGCGGCGCGGCACACTGGAACTGCGCGGCAACGCCACCTGGCGCGGAGCGTCCGACTTCTTGGTGGCCAGCACCCTGCATGGTATCGGGCTCGCCTACCGCGATCCTTCCGTCCGTCTGGAAGGCTTCCGTGCGGATGGCGCGCTCACCGCCAATCCGGCCGGAGTGGACGTCAGCGGCCTCCGGCTGAATGGCAACTACGTCACGGACTTGGGAGCTGCGCCGGTGGCAGGCGTTATTCAAACGGCGGCGCTGCGCGGCAAGAATATACAGTTGCACGGCATGTCCCTGTCGGTGTTCGGCGGCCATTTCCAGGGCGATGCCAAGGTGCTCGATCTGGTGCGGTATTCCGCCACCGGCACAGTCGCGGACATCGAACTCCGCCCCGTGGTCGCCATGTACGACCCCGGCCATCTGCCGTGGAACGCGCTGGCATCCGGACCCGTAGCGGTGGAAGGCTCCTTCCAAGATTCCAAGGCCGTGCGCGCCAGTGCCACCCTTGCGGTCACGCCGGCGGGCGGAAGCGCGCCCGTCCATGGAGAGATCGACGCCAGCTATCAGGCTGTCGATCGCACCGTTGGCCTGGGCCGGTCCACCGTGACGTTGCCATCGTCGCAGGTCGATTTCTCCGGCACGCTCGGCCGCCAGTTGCGTGTGCACCTCACCACCCGCGATCTCGATGACTTGCTGCCGGCCATCGGAGAAAAGGCCTCCAACCTTCCCGCCAGGCTGACCGGCACAGCCAATTTCGACGGCACGGTCAGCGGCACTATCGACAATCCCCAGATCTCCGGCCATACGCGCATCACCGGCATTGTCTTCCAGGGTGAGAACTTCGATTCGATCGAAGGCGATGCCGATGTATCGCCCGCCGGCGTGCGCATGCGCAACGGCGCCGTGGCGCAGGGCCAGATGCGTTCGCAGTTTCAGATTTCCCTCGGCATGAACGATTGGAAATGGACCGACGCCAGCCCGCTTTCCGGAAGCGGCACATTGCATGGCGGCACGGTGGACGCCCTGGTGCAAGTGCTGGACCTCAAGAACATCCCGATAGCCGGCAGCGTTGCCGGGAGCGCGCAAATCTCCGGCACCATCGGCGATCCGCACGTCTCCAGCGACTTCCAACTCACTCGCGGAAACTTGCTCGACGAACCCTTCGATCGCTTCACCGGTCACCTGAATTACAACGCCAGCTTCATTGAAATCACCGCCGGCCAACTGAACGCCGGCAACGGCCAAGCCACCGTGAACGCAGCCTACCGTCACGCGGCCGGCCATTTCGATACCGGTCATCTGCAACTGCGCGTGAGCACCAACGCGCGGTCGCTGGAGCAAATCCGGACCATCCAGAAAGAATATCCCGGGCTGAAAGGCACCGTGACCATAACCGCCGATGGCGAAGCCGATGTCCTTCCTTCGCGCCCCGGCAGCGACATTCCCCAGTTTCGCGTCACGGCTGTGAATGCCGATATCACCGCCCACAGCCTGCATTTCTCAGACCAGGCCGTTGGGGAGACCCACCTGACGGTAGCTTCGCAAGGCAACGTAGTCCGCGCCCATGTGGATTCTAATGCCGCCAGCTCCCAACTGCACGGCGATGGCGAATGGCGTATCGAAGGCGATTATCCCGGCACTGCGACCGTCACGTTTTCCAAGCTCGATCTGGTGAGGTTGCGTACCTGGCTGGAACCAGGGGCCGCGGCCTCGCCCAGTCCGTTCGCCGGCTCCGCCGAGGGGCAACTGCGGATCGAAGGTCCGCTGCTCCAACCCCAGGCGCTCAAAGCGCAGCTCACCATTCCGCAGTTCGAATTCGGGCCGCCGTCCGATTCCGATCTCCCCGCCGCCAAGCTGGTACTGCACAATGCCGGGCCCATCGTCGCCAGCATGGAAAACCGAGTCATCACGGTCGATAGCGCGCGGCTCACCGGCGCCGCCACCGATTTTTCCATCGCCGGCAAAATCGCACTGCAACAGAGGAATCCGCTGGACCTGCACGGATCCGGCCACGTGGATCTCTCTCTGGTGCGCGATTTCAACCGCGATTTCAACTCCTCCGGTTCAATCGCCGTGGACGTGACGGTGCGCGGCCCGCTGGATTCGCCGCAGATTAACGGCCGCACGGAATTTCAGAAGGCCTCATTCAACATCGAGGGCGTTCCGAACGGTATTTCCAACGCCAATGGAGTGTTGGCGTTCGTTGGCGACAAAACCAACGGCACCCGCGCCACCATCCAAAGCTTCACCGGCGAAACCGGCGGTGGCAAGATCGAACTCACCGGATTCGCCGGGTACAACGACGGGCAAACCATCTTCCGAGTGCATGCCCGCGCCTCCCAAGTCCGCATCCGCTATCCCGAAGGCGTCAGCACGGTGGTGGATGCCGGTCTGAATCTCACCGGCACGACGGATCGCAGCAACCTCGACGGAACCATTACCATCGTGCGCACGGGATTCAACCCGCAGTCGGACTTCAGCTCGCTGTTGGGCAGGTCCGCGCAGCCGGTCGAAACGCCTGCCGCCCGTACCGGCCTGCTGGGTGGGCTCAACTTCGATATCCAGATCAATACCGCGCCCGACGTGCAATTTCAGAGCGCGCTTACGCAGGATGTGCAGATGGAGGCCAATTTGCGCCTGCGCGGCACCTTCAGCAATCCAGCCGTGCTCGGCCGCGTCAGCGTCACGCAGGGCCGGTTGATTTTCTTCGGGACGAAGTACACCATCACTCAGGGCAGCGTGCAGTTCTTTAATCCGGTGCGCATCGATCCCATCCTGGATATCGATCTGGAGACCAGGATCAACGGAATAGACGTGACATTGACTATTTCCGGGTCATTCACGAAACTCAATCTGACGCCGCGATCCGATCCGCCGCTGCAATCCAACGAAATCGTCGCTCTGTTGGCAACGGGACGCAGTCCGACCTCCGATCCCACGCGCCTCGCCCAGGAGGGCACGTCGTCGCAGTCATGGCAGCAGATGGGCGCCTCGGCGCTGCTCGGGCAGGCACTGACCAGTCCGGTGTCGGGGCGATTGCAGCGATTCTTCGGAGTAAGTCAGCTGCGCATCGACCCATCGCTGCCGGGCGTGGAGAACAATCCGCAGGCGCGCCTGACTCTCCAGCAGCAGGTGACCAACGATATTACCTTCACTTACATCGCCGATTTGAACAACAGTAATCCGGAAGTCCTGCGAGTGGAGTGGTCCTTCGCCAAGCAATGGTCGGTAGTGGCGCTGCGCGAAGATAACGGACTCTTCGGAATCGATTTCTTCTACAAGAAGAGATTCTGACGTGGGGCATGCTTTAGCTTGCCCAACCCAAGGGCGAGCTCCGCTCGCCTGACAAGCTGAAGTATGTCCCACGAAAAAGGCCAAACTCCGGAGGAGAGCGAAGCGCGTCCGCCCCCCCGCTCAAATTGAGCGAGAGTCGCCCCCTACGCCGCGCCGCCGCGCAAGAGCGAGGCCGCGGTAGGCGGAGCCGCGCCGCGTAGACGGACCGTCTCTTCTGCTTCCGGGATCTTATCGCCTTCGCCCGGCGCGAGAAACAAGTTCGAGTCCACACCGTGCTGCCGCGTATATAAGTCCCAATACCGGCCGTGCAACTCGTAAAGCGATTGATGCGTGCCGCGCTCCAGAATGCGGCCCCCCTCCACCACCAGAATCTGGTCCGCGCGCCGGATGGTCGACAGGCGGTGCGCGATCACAAACGTGGTCCGCCCCTTCATCAGATACTGCAATCCCTCTTGAATCGCCGCTTCCGACTCGGAATCGAGGCTCGAAGTCGCCTCGTCCAGAATGAGGATGCGGGGATTCGCCAGAATCGCCCGCGCAATCGACACCCGCTGCCGTTGTCCGCCGGACAGTTTCACGCCGCGCTCGCCCACGATGGTGTCGTACTTGTTCTCGAACTTCTCCGCGAACTCGTCCACGCGCGCGATGCGGCAGGCTTCCAGAATCTGCTCGGTGGTGGCGCCGGGACGGGCGAATCCGACATTCTCGCGGATCGATCCGTCGAACAGGAACGTATCCTGCAGCACCACGCCCAACTGCGTACGGTAGGAGTAAAGTTGCGCCTTCGAAAGATCGGTGCCGTCCACCCGGATTGTGCCGTTGGTAGGGTCGTGGAACGCCGAAATCAGGCTGATGATCGTCGATTTTCCCGACCCCGACGGACCCACCAGCGCAGTTACTGTGCCCGGCAGCGATTCGAAGCTGACGTCGTGCAGCACCGGCTTGCCGGGGTCGTATTCGAAGTTCACATGCTCGAACGAAACGTACCCGTTCAACGCTCCGATCGGCAGTGTGCGCGCCGGGTCCTCATTCTCGGGCCGTTCGTGGAGCACTTCCTGCGTGCGGTCGAGGCCGGCAAGCGCTTCCGTCAATTGCGTGCCGATTCCCACCACCTGGAACATGGGCGCCACCAGCATCGCCAGGAACATGGTGAAGCTCATGAAGTCGCCGGGCGTCAATGTGCCGGCGATCATCTGCCGCGCGCCGATGTACATCACCGCGCCGCCCACCACGCCCAGGAGCGATGTCGCCGAGAGGCTCATCAATGAGATGGCGGTGAGCGATTTCAGCACATTGTCGAGCAGGCGCTGTACGCCGCCGGAGAAGACGTGCGCCTCTTCCGCTTCAGCGTGATATCCCTTCACCACACGCACGCCGGCCAGCGATTCGGTGAGCCGGCCCTGTACTTCCGCGTTGATCTTGCCGCGCTCGCGGAAAATCGGCCGGATCTTCTTGAAGGCCTGGCTGAGCACGGCGGCGAAGACCACGATGAAAAGCAGGGCAAAACCGGTCATCAGGGCGCTGATTCTGATCAGGAACGCGAAGGCTAGCAGCGCCTTTAAAATGCCGCCAGCGAATTCGGTCAACCCTGTGCCGATGAGGTTGCGCACGCCCTCCACATCGCTCATGATGCGCGAAACCAGCGCACCGCTCTTGGTGGCGTCGTAGTAAGCCACCGGTAGCCGTCCGACGTGTTCCTGCACTTTGCGGCGCAACTCCGCGATCAAACGCTGCCCTTCCTTGGAGAGCAGTTGTGTGAGCGAAAACGAAGTGAGCGCCTGAAGCACGGTCGCACCGAACACCACGATCACCAGCGGGGTGAGGAGATTGTACTGCTTCCCCTTGATGATGTTGTCGAGCACGATCTTGGGTGCGTACGGAAGAACCATGCTCATGCCGACATTGATCAGCATCAGCAGGAAGCCCAAGGCGATCTTGCCGCGCCGCGGCATCACCAGCTCTTTGAGCATGGGACGCACACTGCGGAAGGTCTCGGAAGCTTTCTTCTTGGTGGGGGCCAAAGGCCGCGGTCCGTGAGGATGCACTTCCTTCAGCTTACACTGCTGCCGTCGGCGATTTTAACTAGCCTTTCGACTAGGGGACGGCCGAACCCATTTCGCGTCCGGACCACTCCCTGACGGTCGCGGCTCAGTATCGCTACCCTGCGTTTCCGAGCCGCGACCGTGAGGGAGCGGTCCGCTTAGGAAGCCTAGCCGCTGTCCCACCAGGAACGGAACCTCCGCGGGATGCTTCACGGCCAGCACTTCGAACCCCGCCGCGCGCCCCGCCGCCAGCCCCGCTTCGGAGTCTTCCACCACTAGCGGAGAGCGCAATCCCAACCGTTCCGCCGCCAGCAGGTACGGGTCCGGCGCGGGCTTGTGGCGCTTGACGTTCTCGCCACCCACCACCGTTCGGAAAAACTGCCGCAATCCACCGGCCTCCAGCATGGGCTCGATTTCCGAGCAGGAACTGGAGCTGACCACCGCCATCGTGTAGCGCCCGTCGAGATCGTTCAGGAACTCGCGCAGGGACGGATCGAACGGAGGGGCGGCGCAAACCCGCTCTCGGAAGCGATCCTTTTTCGCCGGATAGAGCGTCCAGAGATCCTCCCAGGCGAGCTGCGGGGTCGCTTCCGCGGCCAATATGCGCAGCATCTCCCGGTCGTCGATTCCCATGAAACGCTCGCGGTAGGCCGCCCATTCGAGCGTAATGCCCTGCGGCGCAAGAACTTCCGCCCAGCACGCGCAATGTACGGGCTCGGTGTCCGCAAGAACGCCGTCGAAATCGAAAAGGATGGAATCGTACAAAGACATGGAAGGGAAAATCTCAGCGTAACATGTTGGGTTGTGGTATCACAGAGACTGGACTATGCCATCAGAAGCCGAACTCCAAGCGGAACTTGAACGGCTGCGAGCCGAGAATGAAGCGCTGAAGAAGCCCACCCGCGGACAAATGTCCCTGAAGGTGAGCGAGAAGGGAGCCCTCTCCGTCTACGGGCTGGGCCGATTCCCTGTCACACTGTATCGCGAGCAGTGGGAAAAGCTGTTGGGGATGGCGGACTCCATCCGTCAGTTCATCAAGGACAACGACTCTTCCCTCAAAAAGAAGGAGTAATTCGTGGCCCGGGCAACGGCTCTAGTGACTGGCGCCTCCGCCGGCTTCGGGGCCGAATTCGCCAAGCTCTGCGCCGCGGGCGGATACGATGTTGTATTGTTGGCGCGCAATGCCTCGCGCCTGGACCAGCTGGCGGCCGAACTCGTGAAGACTTATGGGGTAGAGGCGCGCTCGCTGCCAGCCGATCTGGCCGACCCCTCGGCGCCGCCTGCGATCTTTGCCCAACTGAGCGGCACTCCAGTCGAGATCCTGATCAATAACGCCGGTTTCGGCGTACGCGGCCCATACGCCGAGACCGATTGGGCGCGGGAGTCGGGACTGATGCAGGTGAACATGGTCGCGCTGGCCCATCTCACCAAACTCTTCTTGCCCGAGATGATTCGCCGCCGCACCGGCCGGATTCTGAACGTCGCCTCCACCGCGGCCTTCGTGCCGGGACCGTACATGGCCCTGTACTACGCCAGCAAAGCGTTCGTGCTGTCCTTTTCCGAAGCGCTTGCCAACGAAGTGCAAGGTACCGGCGTGACCGTGACGGTGCTCTGTCCCGGCCCCACCCGGACGGAGTTCGCGCAAGCCGCGGGCATCGGCGACAGCGATATCTTCCACGGTCCCACCATGGGCGCCGCGGAAGTCGCGCGGATAGGCTACAGCGCTATGATGGCCGGCAAGTCATCGGTGATCGCTGGGGCGCGCAATCGCTGGATGATCCGCGGCACGCGATTGGTGCCGCGGAGTTTCGTGGCGGCACAGGCGCGGAAGTTGAATTGGGGCAAATGAGCGTGGAGCAGGCTTTCGATTCCGGCGGCGTTCGCGGCGTGCTGCATCAGCCCGAGAATCCTGCCGGCGACGCCATCGCGCTCACCCACGGTGCCGGCGCGAATTGCCACGCTCCGCTGCTAACGCGTCTGGCGCGCGCCTTCGCGGAGGCCGGACTTGTCGTGCTGCGATACGACCTCCCATTTCGCCAGCAGCGTCCCAAAGGTCCGCCATTTCCCGCCGCGGCTGCGCGCGATCGCGAAGGGGTGGCGCAGGCCGTCGGTGCCTTACGGCGGATTGCCACCGGGCGGATTTTCGCGGGCGGCCATTCCTACGGCGGCCGTCAGACTGCCATGGCGGCCGCGGAGCGCCCCGGCCTGGCGGACGCGCTGCTGCTTCTTTCGTACCCGCTCCATCCGCCGTCCAAGCCCGAACAGTTGCGTACCAGCTTCTTCCCCGGCCTGCAAATTCCCGCGCTCTTCGTGCACGGCAGCGACGATCCATTCGGTTCATTGGCGGAGTTGAGCGCTGCTCTGAAGTTGATTCCTGCCCGCACAGAATTGCTGCCCGTTGAACGCTCGGGACACGATCTGAAGCGCGCCGGCGAGGTAGCGGAAGAGGTTCTGGTGAGACTTCGGAACTTGGCGCCGGGTAGGCGGCCTTTTCCGAGCGAATGACGCGCCGTCCGCCTCTGTTGTTTCGATCGCACCTGCTCACGGTAAAAATGCGGTCATGCGCAACGAGTTCACCGCGATCGTCGAGCAGGACGGTCCCTGGTTTGTGGGATACTGCGCCGAGGTCCCGGGCGCCAATGGTCAAGGCAAGACGCGTGAAGAGTGCCTGGCGAACCTCCGCGAGGCTATTGCCCTGGTTCTTGAGTATAGGCGGGAAGAATCTCTGCGTGCTTTGCCGCCCGGCGCCAGCCAAGAACCCGTAGTCGTTGGATGAGACGCGAGGGACTTCTTCGACACCTCCGCCGGTATGGCTGCGTCCTGCGCCGCGAAGGCCGGTCGTCGATTCCTGACCCGCCGGGTTAGACGCCTAAGATCAAAACCTGAGCAACCTACTCAGTAAAAAAACTGCGAACTTTGGCCCGCCCTGCGGCGTAGTACGTCGCATGGGGCTGAACCATCTTTTGCGCCGCCTGCGGCGGTCGCCCATGTTCGCAGTTGTAACGCTGCTTACCCTCGCCATCGGCATTGGAGCCAATACCGCCATCTTCAGCGTGCTCGATGGCGTCCTGCTGAAGCCGCTGCCGTACCCGCACGCCGAACAACTGATCGCCATCGACCACAGGGCGCCGGGCGTCAATATGGAGCACGCCGGAGAAGCGCCGTTCCTCTACTACATCGAACGCGAGCAGAATCGGACGGTGCAGGATGTCGGCATGTGGACCGGCGATTCGCTGGCCGTCACCGGCGCCGCCGAACCCCAACGGGTGGACGGAGTAGACATCACCCAGGGCGTTTTGCCGATCCTCGGCGCGAAGCCGTTCCTCGGGCGTCTTTTTTTGCAAGCGGACGATTCGCCGGGCGCGCCGCAGACCGTGATCCTGAGCTACGCCTATTGGCAGGCGCACTTTGGCGGCGACCGGTCGGCGATCGGGCGGACGATCGTAGCGGACAGCCGGCCGATGCAGATCATCGGCGTGTTGCCCGCCGAGTTTCGGTTTCTGGACATGAAGCCGGCTCTGTTCCTGCCCATGCAGCACGATCGCAGCAAGACCTTTCTGGGGCAATTCAGCTTTCAGGCGCTGGCCCGGCTCAAACCGGGTGTCTCCCTGGCGCAAGCCAGCGCCGACGCCGCCCGGCTCATCCCCGTGGCGCTCGACAGTTTCGCGCCGTTTCCCGGATATAGCAGGGAGATGTTCAAGCAGGCGGGGATAGCCCCCAACTTCGTGCCGCTCAAAGACAACATCGTGGGCGACGTTGGCGGCGTGCTTTGGATTCTGATGGCGGTTATTGGAATCGTGCTGGTAATTGCCTGCGCCAATGTGGCCAACCTGCTGCTGGTACGAACCGAGGGACGGCAGCAGGAACTGGCCATCCGCGCCGCGCTGGGCGCCGGCTGGGGCCGCATCGCCCGCGACCTGTTTGCCGAAAGCGTGATGCTCGGCCTGTTCGGCGGAGTGCTCGGGTTGGCGTTGGCATATGGCGCCATCCGGTGGCTCGTCGCGCTGGCCCCGGCCAATTTGCCGCGGCTGGCCGATATCGGCATCGACGCGCCCGTGCTGCTCTTCACGCTGGCCGCGGCGCTGTTGGCTGGACTCCTGTTCGGAGCCATTCCCGTTTTGAAGTATGCCGGTCCGCGCGTGGCCGCCACGTTGCGTTCCGGAGGCCGCAGTTTGAGTTACAGCAAGGAACGGCATCGGGCGCGCAGCACCCTGGTAGTGGTGCAGGTGGCGCTGGCCATGCTGTTGCTCATCGGCTCGGGGTTGATGATCCGCACATTCCGCACCCTGCGGAACGTGCAACCCGGCTTCACCGATCCGGAGCAGGTGCTGACCATGGGCGTCTACATCCCCGATAACCAGGTGAAGGACCCGGTGCAAGCCATCCACATGCAGCAGAACACCCTGGATAAGATCGCCGCGCTACCCGGCGTACAATCGGCGGCGCTCAGCAGCACCGTGCCCATGGATAACGGCGGCTGGCACGATCTCATCTTCGCCGAAGACCACGCCTATACCGACTCAAAGATCCCTCCCTTGCGCCGGTACCGTTTTATTTCTCCCGGCCTGCTGAAGACTATGGGCAATTCGCTGGTGGCCGGCCGTGACTTCACCTGGACCGATGTCTACGGCATGCGGCCGGTGGCGCTGGTCTCCGAAAATCTGGCGCGCGAGCTCTGGCAGAATCCGGCCAATGCCATCGGCAAGCGAATCCGCGAGAATCTGAAGGGCAAGCTGCGCGAAATCGTCGGGGTGGTGCGCGATGAGCGCGACGACGGCGTGAATCAGGAAGCGCCCACGATCGCCTACTGGCCCCTGATGATGGACGAGTTCGCCGGGAATAAGCCGTTCGCGCAGCGTGGCGGGAACATTGTGGTTCGCAGCAGCCGCACCGGGTCGAGCGGCTTCGTTCAGGACATTAGCAAAGCCGTCTGGTCGGTCAATCCCGATCTCCCTCTGGCCAACGTGCGCACCATGCGCGAAGTCTACGACAAATCGATGACGCGCACGTCATTTGCGCTCGTCATGCTGGCGCTCGCCGGGGCGATGGCGCTGTTGCTCGGGCTGGTGGGCATCTATGGCGTGATCTCCTACTCGGTCTCGCAGAGGAGGCGCGAAATCGGTATTCGCATGGCGCTCGGCTCGCCGCAGACGGATGTCACGCGGCTGTTCCTATGGGATGGATTGCGGCTATCCGGCATAGGCGTGGCTTGCGGGCTGGCCGCTGCGGCGGCATCCACCCGGCTGATGTCCTCGCTTCTGTTCCATGTGAGCCCGCTCGATCCGCTGACGTATATCGGAGTCGCATGCGCGCTAGTCGCCGCCGCCGCGCTGGCCAGTTTCCTGCCGGCGCTCCGCGCGACGAGGATCGATCCGGTGGACGCCTTGCGGGCGGAGTGACGTGCCGCAGACACTCATGTCTGCAGCGCCGAGACTAGTTTCTAGCATAGCCAAATCTGAGAATTCATCTCTCGGAGTTCAGGCGGCGCTCAGCAGATCGAGAACCTGTTGAATGGCATGATCGGCCTTGTAATACGCCGTTTCGACCTTGCCGGCAGGCTTGCGGTGTCGTCGGTGCGGTGATGGAACAGGGAGTTGGCCAAGGGTCCGCAGACACGCTTGTGAAACAGGATGAACAGGAGCGCCGCTTTGACGCCCTTATCGGTGAGCCGATAGCAGTGGCCCGTCCGATGGGTTCGAGCAGGCCGTGGGCTTTCCGTTTGCGAAGGTGGTAGCGGAGTTGGGTGAGGGTGTAGCTGCTGGCCGATAGACCGAAGGTGGTGAGGATGGCTTGGTGGATGTCGGTGGACCGCCATCCGTTCAGTTGTGTGCCGCCGTGGAGCAGTACCTCCATCAGTCGCATCATCCGGGTATCGTGGATCTTGATGCCGGCGATTTTGGTTTTGCCGGCCATCGCCGGCAGAGCCATCCGTTGCAACAGGGAAAAGTCGACGTGCACGTGGAGGGATTGGGCTTGGAAGCCGGCGAATCGGTCCGGAATGGCGACGAGCTTTTGGCGCAAGCACTCCAGGTTCTCCAGCCCTTTGTTGAGGCCGAGGTCTTTCCTCCGGTTGACACAGACCTCAACCCGCAGGAAGGTGCTGAACTTTTCATACCTGCGACCCACCGGATTCTTGCCATAGATGCGCAGCACGTGATGGCCATGGTCGAGCTTTTCGAGCACGCTGTACAGCTTGCCGCGTAGCCGTTTGGCGATGCGCACCCCGAAAATATAGGCCACCTTGTCGGCGGCCAGGCAGAACAGTCCCATTTCGCAGGAGTGCGCAAAGATCTTGTGGATGGGGAAATGGCGTTTGAAGACGAAGTTCCGGCAGTATTCGATTTGATTGATGGAGTATTGGCGATCCAGGGGGACGGCTTGGCGATCTTTTTCCGAGAACTTGGGACAGAATAGCCAGCTCCAGTAGGTCAACCGCTTTTCGAGGGTGGCAGCGCTGAGCTGGTCAGCGGCCGCTTGTAAGGCCTTCGGGTCCGAGGTCGAGAGGAAGGCGTTGTCGTCCTTACGAAACGCCACTCCCTGACGGCGGAGTTGGATCTCGATGAAGTTGTGGCCGTTCAGAGAATAGGTCGTCTGGAAGGGCAGATACGTGCCCACGCACATGGCCAGCGGACCGATCTCCGGATCGCGGATGTAGAAGTAGTAGTGGAGGGAGCGTGAGGGAACGCGCCGGATGATGCGATAGTGCGGATCCTCGGTGGGGAACTTGGGCATCTTCGAGGTGAACGTGCTGCCCATCTCCATACTGGTGAAGATGCAGTAGACCCCGTGCCGATTGCGCCGCTCCATACGTTGCAGGTAAGGTCGGACGGCATCCTCCTTGCTCACGCCCTTTTCCGCCTTCAGGATGGGAATTTTGTGATTGCGGGCGTAGCCTTGCACCCATCCCCGGTATTGCAAAGTGCGTTTGGCCAGAACTTGTAGCGTGATGGGATACAGGCCGTGTACGGCGCGGAAAAAATGCACGATGTGTTCGGGACGGGTCAGCAGGGGCAGGTATCCCTGGATGACGATGCGGTCGAAACAGTGGTATCCAAAAACCAGGAAGCGTGCAAAAAGCTTCTCGCAGGTTTCATCGGTCGCCTCCTCAGACGGTTTGGCTGGATACCAAAATCATCTGTCCAGGCGGCCGGTGGAATCAAGCCTGCCGGAGGCAGTCATTGCGTTCTTTGCGTCTTGGCGACTTGGCGAGAGAAAAAGAGAGGCTACGGTGACCGAGAACGCCGTTGCCAAGGAGATTGTCGACGCGGCTTTCCGGGTTCATACGACGCTTGGGCCAGGTTTGCTGGAATCGGTTTATCAAACGGTTTTGGCGTATGAGTTGGGCCGGCGGGGTCTCCGCGCGGTGAGCCAGCAAACGATTCCGGTGGTCTATGAGAATGTCCGCATCGACACCGGC
>Ga0182018_10002688_pt1 | contig 17215 bp, 9 predicted proteins | sample 812P2MmetaG_FD_120490 | JGI IMG/M metagenome (GOLD analysis project Ga0182018, IMG submission 120490) | Permafrost microbial communities from Stordalen Mire, Sweden - 812P2M metaG | ecosystem: Environmental > Terrestrial > Soil > Wetlands > Permafrost | place: Sweden: Stordalen | collected... | reverse complement strand
GTGGGAACGGACGGAAAACTGGGCGGCCAGGCGCAAGTGCCGGGCGTGGCGGGAACCTGGAAGGATCTTACCGACTCAGTCAACTTCATGGCGGGCAACCTGACCGCGCAGGTGAGAAACATCGCCGAAGTGGCGACGGCTATCGCCAACGGCGACTTGTCGCGCAAGATCACTGTGGATGTGCGCGGCGAAATCCTGCAGCTCAAGGAAACCATGAATACCATGGTGGAGCAGCTCAGGTCGTTCGCCGCTGAAGTCACGCGCGTGGCGCGCGAAGTGGGAACCGACGGGCGCTTGGGCGGTCAGGCCAACGTGCCAGGCGTGGCCGGAACCTGGAAGGACTTGACGGACAGCGTGAACGCGATGGCCGGCAACCTGACGGCCCAGGTAAGAAATATTGCAGAAGTCACAACCGCAGTCGCCCGCGGCGACTTGTCCCGCAAGATCACCGTCGACGTGAAGGGCGAAATTCTCGAGCTCAAAGACACCATCAACACCATGGTGGATCAGTTGAACGCCTTCGCCGCTGAAGTAACTCGCGTAGCTCGCGAAGTCGGCACGGAAGGCAAGCTCGGCGGACAGGCGCTCGTCCCGGGCGTTGCCGGCACATGGAAGGATCTGACGGACAACGTGAATGTGATGGCCGCCAACCTCACCGAGCAAGTCCGCGGCATTGTGAAGGTGGTCACCGCCGTAGCCAACGGCGCTCTGACCCAGAAGCTCACGGTAAACGCCAAAGGTGAAGTGGCCGCCCTCGCCGAGACCATCAATAACATGACAGACACGCTGGCGACGTTTGCCGACCAGGTCACAACGGTGGCTCGCGAAGTGGGCGTGGAAGGCCGGCTTGGCGGACAGGCCAACGTCCCCGGCGCTGCCGGCACGTGGAAGGATCTTACCGGCAACGTGAACCTGCTGGCCGACAATCTCACCAATCAGGTGCGCGCCATCGCCGAAGTGGCAACGGCTGTGACTAAAGGAGACTTGACGCGGTCGATTCAGGTGGAAGCCCGCGGCGAAGTGGCCGAGCTCAAAGACAACCTCAACACCATGATCGACAATCTCCGCTTGACAACAGACCGCAACACCGAACAGGACTGGTTGAAAACCAACCTTGCGCGATTCACCGGCATGTTACAGGGCCAGCGCGAACTCAGCACCGTAGGCAGAATGCTTCTCTCGGAACTCGCGCCCTTGGTCAACGCGCAACAGGGTGTGATTTACCAGATGGGCAGCGACAATCCGACTTCAGGGCAGGGCACGCTGGTGTTGCTCTCCACCTTTGCCGATACGCCGGAAGGTTACGTGCAGGAAGTGCGCATTGGCGAAGGGCTTGTAGGCCAGTGCGCTGCGGAAAAGCGCCGCATGTTGATCTCCGAACTTCCCAGGAAGACCTCACCAATCCGTTCCGGGTTGTTCAAGGCGCCGCCGAAAAACGTCATCGTTTTGCCCGTGCTGTTTGAAGATCGCGTCAAGGCAGTCATTGAACTGGCCAGTCTTGGCGCATTCACCGCATCGCACCTGGCCTTCCTCGAGCAACTCACTGCTTCGATCGGCATCGTGCTCAACTCCATTGAAGCAACCATGCAGACCGAGGGCCTTCTCAAGCAATCGCAGCAGCTGGCCACTGAGTTACAGACACAACAAAAGGAGCTGCAGCAGACCAACGAGCAGTTAGCGCAAAAGGCGCAGCAGCTTGCCGAACAAAACTACGAAGTAGAACGCAAGAACCAGGAGATCGAGCAGGCTCGTCGTGCACTCGAAGAGAAGGCCCGCGAACTGGCGCTGACCTCAAAGTACAAGTCCGAATTTCTCGCCAACATGTCGCACGAATTGCGCACGCCACTGAACAGCATTCTCGTGCTTGGTCAGCAACTGGCCGAGAACCCCGACGGCAGTCTCACGCCAAAGCAAGTCGAGTTTGCCCGCACCATTCACGGCGCAGGAACTGACCTTCTTAACCTGATCAGCGACATTCTCGACCTGTCGAAGATCGAGTCGGGAACTGTTTCAGTAGAAGCCGAAGAGGTGTTCTTCGGTGCAGTGCTCGAAGCGGTTGCGCGGCCATTCCGTCACGAGGCGGAAAACCGTCGACTGTTCTTCGACGTCATCGCCGACCCAAACATGGGCCGCAGTCTGGTCACAGACTCCAAACGCCTGCAGCAGGTACTCAAGAACCTGCTGTCGAACGCATTCAAATTCACCGAACAGGGCAGCGTTCGGCTTACTGTTTCCAGCGCCAACGGCGGTTGGAGTAAAGACCACCCCGTTCTCGACGGCGCTGGCTCCGTTATTGCGTTCCAGGTCTCCGATACGGGTATCGGGATCCCGGCTGAAAAGCAGCGCATTATCTTCGAGGCCTTCCAGCAGGCCGATGCAGGCACCAGCCGCAAGTTTGGCGGAACCGGACTTGGCCTGGCCATCAGCCGTGAACTGGCCAATCTGCTGGGCGGCGAAATCCAGCTCAAGAGCGCGCCCGGCCAGGGCAGCACATTCATCCTCTACCTACCTCAAACGTACGTTGGTCCGGCTGTTCCGAACATGCCGAAGAACGAGAAGGCCGGCTTTACTGCCACCTTGCCGGCGTTCCTCGCCACGGTTGGTGCGGCCGAGCAGGAGGCGCGGATTGAAGACGATCGCCACGCTCTTGAGCAAGGGGACGCCGTACTGCTGATCGTCGAGGACGATCCGCACTACTCACGCATCTTGTTCGATTTGTCGAGAGACAAGGGATTCAAGGTGCTCATAGCCAACACAGGAACTGAGGCGCTGACACTTGCACGCGAGTTCCACCCGGCAGCCATTTCGCTCGACGTTTTCCTGCCCGACATGTTGGGCTGGACGGTGCTGAATCATCTCAAGCAGGATCCCGCGACGCGCCACATTCCCGTGCAAATGCTAACACTCGATGAGGACCGGCATCACGGCCTGTCGCGCGGCGCATTCGCCTTCGTCACCAAGCCTTCTTCACCTGCCGACCTTGATGCGGCGCTGACCCGCATCTGGGAATTTTCGCAGCCGCGCCGTAAGCGGCTGCTGGTCGTTGAGGACAATCCAGCCGAGCAATTCACAACGCGCGCGCTGCTCGATTACAAAGACATCGACATCGATGTGGTCGAGTCTGGCGCCACCGCGCTCGGGAGCCTGCGGGACGGCAATTACGATTGCGTGGTGCTCGACCTGCGTTTGCCTGACATGACGGGCTTCGAAGTTCTGGCGCAACTGCGAGACACACCCAGGCTCAAAGATCTTCCCGTGGTCGTCTTTACCGGCCGCGATCTGACCGCGGAAGAAGACGCACAGCTGCACACTCTAGCCCGCAGCGTGGTCGTCAAGGATGTGGAATCACCGGAGCGGCTGCTGGATGAGACGGCTCTCTTTCTGCATCGTGTGATTGCCGACCTGCCGCGCGAGATGCAACTGATGCTCGACCGCCTGCACCGCTCCGACGACGCATTGGCCGGGCGCAAAGTGCTGGTGGTCGACGACGACGTCCGCAACATCTTCGCGGTAAGCAGCGTTCTCGAACGGCGCGGCATGACGGTGCTCTCGGCCGGCACCGGGCGCGAAGCGATTGAAATGATCGAATCCACGCCCGATCTGGCCATTGTGCTGATGGACATCATGATGCCGGAAATGGATGGTTACGAAACCATGCAGGTGATCCGGCAAAATCCGGCATTGCGGCGATTGCCGATTATCGCGTTAACAGCCAAAGCCATGAAGGGCGACCGCGAGCGCTGCCTCGAGGCAGGCGCTTCAGAGTATCTTGCCAAGCCGGTGAACACGGAGCAGTTGCTTTCCGCGCTGCGCATGTGGCTACACCGGTAAGGCGAGTTGATGGCTTGATTGAGTGCGGTGGTTTTTGGGGATTCCCGGAGTAGAAGGGCTAAGCGGAGGAAGCAATGACTGCTGACGAGAAGGTGAACATTTTAATGGTCGACGACCAACCCGCCAAGCTCATGAGCTATGAGGTGATTCTTGACGAGTTGGGAGAGAATCTGATCAAGGCGACCTCTGCGGCCGCGGCCCTGAACGTTTTGCTCAAGACCGATGTGGCTGTGGTCCTGATGGATGTAAGCATGCCCGACGTAGATGGATTTGAGTTGGCAGACGTCATCCGCCAGCATCCTCGTTTTCAGAAGACGGCAATTATCTTCATCTCCGGCGTTCATCTCACGGATTCTGACCGCATCCAGGGCTATCGCAGCGGCGCGGTCGACTACATATCTGTGCCCGTGATTCCGGAAGTTTTGCGCGCGAAGATCAGCGTGTTTGTGGAGCTGCACCGAAAGACGCGGATGCTGGAAGCGCTTAACCGCGACCTCGAACTTCGCGTAGCCGAGCGCACTGCGGAGTTGAGAAAGAGCGAAGCGCAATTTCGAATTCGGGCCGAACTGATCGAGGTTGCATCGGAAGCGATCATAATTCGCGACGCAGCCGGTCGGATCCAGTTTTGGAACTCTGGCGCGGAGAATCTCTATGGCTGGCGGCGCGAGGAGGCGATTGGCCAACACATTCACACCCTCTTGCAAACGGTCTTTCCTGTTCCTTTTGGAGAAGTCGAACGAGCCCTCCAAGAGAAACGGTGGTGGCAAGGCAATTTGACTCAAACGACCAAGGATGGAACGGAGATTGTGGTGGCCTGCCGCAAGAGCATGAACCAGGAGGGCGACGCGGTGCTCGAGGTTGGCCGAGACATCACCGCCCAGCTGCAAGCGGAACAAACGCTGCGCGAGACGGAGAGGCTGGCGGCGATGGGCCGCGTGGCCGGCATCATCGCCCATGAGATTAATAATCCGCTTGCCGCCATCACGAATATTTTTTATCTGCTGCGCAATCACCCTTCGCTCGACGCCGAGGCCAAACGATGCGCCGAAATGGCCGAAGAGGAGTTGGCGCGCGTGAGTCATATCACCCGCCAAACGCTCAGCTTCTACCGGGAGTCGAAGCATCCCATTCCTGTTCGTTTGCCAGAACTGCTGGAAGATGTGCTCGGCCTGCAGGACCGCGCCCTCAGATCCAATCACATCAAACTGTGCAAAAAGGTCACATTTGCAGCACAGGTCCGCGGATTTCCCGTGGAGCTGCGGCAAGTGTTTCTGAACCTCATTGGCAATGCCATCCAGGCTATGCCGGACGGCGGCGTTCTTGGGGTCTGCGTACGCGAAGCCACCGATTGGACAAGATATCAGCGCGGCATAATGATCTCCGTCATCGATTCAGGCAACGGCATTCAACCGGAGGACGCGCATCGTCTTTTCGAGCCTTTCTTCAGCACTAAGTCGACCAAGGGAACGGGTCTCGGGCTCTGGATAAGCAAAGGCATCATTCAGAAATACGATGGAAGGATTAGCTGCCGTAGCTATCGCCAGGCCGGACGATGCGTTACGTGCTTCCGGGTGTTTCTTCCTGGCAGCGATTCGCCCCATTCCGCCGCAGTTGCCAACACCGATCTCGAACCGGCCGACTATAGGATCAATGCAAACGGCCACAATGCTCCGATGATTCACTCGGCGGCCGACAGTATGATGATTGACGTTCCCTCTCATAGTTAGTCCCCAGATTGGTATTCCGGCGAGCTTGCAGTTATCTTGAAGAAAATCAATTTAAGTTCATTTTCTAATTCTTCGCCGGGTCCCAACCATCGCCGCCCCGCAAAAAGACGGATGGCTCATATTGACTGGCTTGTTCCGGAGTTAGAAGATGCGTGTGCGGATCGCGCTGGCCGGGGTTTGCTCCAGGCCCGGTGGAATGGTATTCGGCGTAAAAAGCGGTTTCGATTGAATGCGTTTCTCCAGGATGCCATTCTCTCCAGCCGGCAGGATCGATGTGGTCTCCTATTTGAGAATTGAGGTAGACCACTGTGGCATAGGGCCGCCACGGCCGGCCAAGATACACGCCCTTCGTTATGTCTGGGTCGGCAGTCAATGTGCACTTGTTGAAGACAAAGCCAGAATCTTCTTCCGGATAACGCTTCCCCTGCGCAGTAACAAAACCTTCCTCATGAGATGTGCTGTGAATCTCGCAGCGATCGAAAACAGCTTTCCCGTCTCCGAAGATGAAGTCAACGTTCCCTGCGATCAAGCAGTCAGAGAAATATTGCCTGGCCGGAATGCAGGGCTGGCCGTTGGGAGTGCAGTTGCGGCTCCCGACATAGACAGTGTCCTGGTTGCCAAGCAGGCGCACGTTATGGAAGATGGCACGGTCGCCGGTGACCAGCAATGCCAGCGCCTGCGAACCCGCATAGAGCTGTGGATGGGTTCAATTGAAGTCATTCTGAAAGGTAATGTTTTCGGCAAAGAAGTTATCGGCAGTCACATTCACCGTGGCCGAGTGCAGCGTGCCACCATTTGTGCCTCCGCTGCGATCGTTGACCACCACAGTTTTGCTCGCATCGGAGTTCGCGCTGCGCAACCGGATGTTCGGCTTGTCGATGGTGAGCACTTCGCGGTAGATTCCTGGAACCACCAGCACCAGCGCTCCTGTCTTTGGAGCCGCATCGAGCGCGCGCTGAATTGAGTAGAAATCGCCGGTTCCATCGGCAGCGACATACAGGGTTTCGTCCTCTGGGGGAACAGTTCCGGCCATCTCCGGCGCCATTGCCAAGGCTGGGAAGGCAACAAAGCGCGCATCACAATCGGGCGGTTTCCCTGGTGATGAGTCAGTCGTCTGTTGCACGCTAACATTGTCGCCCTTAGGCTCCAGATTGCCTCGCCTGTTCCCGATTGTGATGTCTGCATCCTTTGACAACCATGTTGAGTGCTCCTGATCTGCCGCAAAAACATTGTCGAGTTTCAACCCCAGTTTATGCTGAGCGTCCAGTCCGAGGAATGTATAACTCCCCGCCGTCAGAATATGCACATTTTCGAGCGTGATGTCCTTGTACACTGGAAGCTCATCTCCTGAAAACGTAGCGTAGAGCGGTGTGAACACAAGCGGATTTTTTGTATCGCGAATGCATACGTCTCGATAGAGCAGATCATGTACAAGACCACCACGGCTGCGGTCGGACTTGATGCGGATGCCGTTGTCCGCACCGTCGATGGTGAGGTCGTCAACCAGCATGTGATCCACGCCGCCGCTGGTTCCGCTGCCGATGGACATGCCGTGCCCGGTATAAAAATGATTGTGGAGGATGGAGATATTTTTAGCCGGCCCCGACCGGCCCGACTTCACCGCAACATCGTCGTCGCCGGTGTGGATGGAACAATACGCAATTGTCACGTTACGCGAAGATCCTGGGTCGATTCCGTCCGTGTTTCTCGCGGTCTTCGGCGTCATGATCTTCACGCCCCACACGGTAAATCCATCTGTATCATTCACGCCGACGTGGAAGTTCGGAGAGTTGCGCAGCGTGATCTTGTACAGCGTGAAATTATTCGAGCGTTCGACGGAAATGAGGCGGGGAACGCTCTGTTGCTTGTCGGTAATCTTCGCCTCGTGCGCCAGGTCCCACCACGTCACATCCTGTCCGAGGAGTTTGGCGCCGCCCCGTCCGTCAATTGAGCCTTCCCCCATGATGCCGCTGTCGTGGGCCCCGTCGGCCGTGACGAGAGGCCTGCATCCGTGTCCCTTATCGGAGACAACTCCGCAAGTGCCGGGAGTGAGATCGTAGAGACGCGGATCGCGTGAGGCAACCAGCGCAGTGTTGGCCTCCACCACAAGCGTGACACCCGCGCGTAGGACAATCGGCCCCGTCAAAAAGACATCGTTGTGCCCGTGCCCTTTCAGCACTACCGCCTTGCCCGCGGCGCAGTTGTCCATTGCACTCTGAATGCGTTCCGTATCGAGAGCGCGCTCGTCGGCAAGTGAGATCGTTCCTTGATTTGCCGCGATATGTGCTTCAAGAGCGACACAGGCAGGGGGAATATGCGGCTCAGTGACAGTGCGCGTGTCCTGCGCAAGCAAAAGCGAGAAAGAAAGAAGCAGTGGGGTTACAACAAACAAAGCAGAGCGTAGAAAGCACAAGCTGTACTCCATTCTGTGACGCGAGACCATTGATCACTCGTTCTCTGATCCTGCTCCAAAAAAGTGGAGGAGCCGTTGTTGCCGGCCCCTCCAGGGTCACACAAAAAGACTCCTTAGAACGTTATATGTCCCGCGAATTGCCACTGCCGCGGACTGTTCGCCTGCCCAGTTACCGCGCCGAGGGCGGCATCGCTATTAACTAACACGCCTGAAGAGTTATAAGCAACATTCCCTCCAACCGTTGAGCCGACTGAGCCGTTCGCCGTACTTGCCGAGCTGCCAAACCAGACGTGATTCACGGCGTTGAAGACGCTCGCCTCAAAGATGAGCTTTACCCGGCCGTCCTTCCATAGATCGAATGTTCGGCGCAGGTCGCCGTCTAGGTCGTAGTTGCCCGGCCCGCGTAGGTCATACGGAGCGGTACGTGCAGTATTGCCGATCACCATTCCCAGGCACGGGGACGGTGTTCCGGTTGCCGTGCAGTTGGGATTGGAGACCGATGATGCGCTTATGAATGCAGCGGGGTTGATGTATTGGATAGTGCTCAATTGATTGCCGGAAACACCAACGGCATTTCTGACTGCGCCGTGTCCCCATCCGCCGTTCTGTCGAACCACGCCATTCCACGGAGTAGCCCCAGTGCCAGTGTTGGAGTTAGGGGTGTTATAAACGGGCATGCAGGTCCCTTGCATGGGAGCAGTGCAGGTAGACGATGCCCCGATAACCGCCAGCGGATTGCCGGCGCCGTAAGTCATGATAGCGGATAGGCGCCATCCACCAACGATGCTGCGCACAATTGGATTGTCGCCGCCGATGTGGCCTTTCCCGAACGGCAGATCATAGGTGCTGGTGATGACCAGGTTCTGCGGCTGATCCTGCGTGCTGCGCGACCGTTCAATGCGATCGATGGCCCAGGCCTTTGTGCTGTTCGTGAGAGCGCCCGCGGGAATCGCATAGCCGGTGCGAAAAGTTCCAATATCGTCAATCGTATGGCTGTAGGTGTAATTCAGCATGAAGGTCATGCCGCGGCTGAGACGTTGCACCATGGAGAGTTGCAGCGCGTTGTAGTTAGAGTTGCCTATCGAAGGAACCTGATCGGTAACGCCGCTGTACTGCGGAAACGCCACCAATGCCTGATCGACCTTGTAGTTGAAAGTTGCATACGGCAAGGCCCCGTTTGGCATGTTGGCCGTTGTAGCTGTGGCCCCCAGAACCGCGCTCCCCAGAGCCAGGTATTGCGGATCCAACTGGTTGCTCCAGTATCCGCGCGGAGAGCCGCTCGGAAGCAGGAAGTGCCCTTGGTTCCCCACATAGCTGAGGGTAGCCGTAATGTCCTTGGTCAGCGCACGCTGAAAGCCAAAGGACCATCCTTCAAAGGTTGGCGTGCGATCGCCATACTTGGGATCGAGATAGGACACCGTGGAAGAAATGTAGTTGGGCGCTCCGGCAGCCTTGGCCGCACTGGAATAGAATGTTGCGTAGGTGGAGTTGTAAATCGGCGGCGCGGTAACGGAGTATCCGCTACCTCCGAAGGCCGCGTTGGCGAGAGTTGCGTTATAACCGGAGTTGTTCAGGTAGAAGGCAGGAAGCGAGTCTCCGGGGCTGGGCGGGTTCGGCACTGCTGAGAAGCCTAACTCCATACCAGTGCCAGGCAGCGTGTTTGCACCCCCTGAGGTGCCACCGCCATGCGCGTAATAGATCCCATAAGCAGCGCGAATCACGGTCTTGCTGTCGAGTGCGTACGCCACGCCCAGTCGTGGGCCCCAGTCCTGGTGATATGTGTATATTGGAGTCCGGCAGTTACAGCCGTCGTTTCCGTACCCGGCGAACTGCAATGCACCGTTAGTGCCCGTGATTGAATTGGCAAGGGTCGGATTCAGGAACGAGAAGCGGCTCTCCGACTCGCGGAATGGCGGCATGACATCCCAGCGCAGCCCCAGGTTCACTGTAAGCTTGGGGGTCAGCCTGTAGTCGTCATTCGCATAAAGTGCAAACGGGCGGTACCGTGATCCCGTCTCCTGGGCTATCGGAGCGTATTCGGTGTAGCTTGACGAATCGACCGCCCCCAGCAGGAAGCTGGCGTAGGCCAACCCCGTGTTGGCGGTGACGGCGGCGGATTTGCCGCTCACTTGAGCTGTCTCAGTCACGGCATAATTCAGCGTCAACGGCGTGGTTGCTTCGTACGCGTAGAGGTCGTTGAAGAGGAGCCACTCTAACTGGCCTCCAAATGTGAAGGCGTGCTTGCCGTGAATCCACTGCACGTTGTCCTTGGCCGAGTAGGTGTCAGTGCTTTGCACGTACTGGCCCGTGTTCGGGCCCCACTGATTCGGAGCATCGGTACCGCTGAATTTAACAATCGGGAAACTGTTGGGTGTCTGTCCGGCGGCGGGCAGATTCCCAATGCCGGACGCAGTCGCCGCCCACGCCGAATTGAGCAGCGTGATATTGCTGTCGGGCGCATGGTATTGACCGATCCCGTAATTAAATTGGTTCACCAGGTTCTGGTTCAGCACATAAGTATCCTGGAAAATGGCCACCCGCGTGATGGGAGCATATGTCTTCGAGTAGAGGTAAGGAAGCGGCCCCACCTGCGTCGTCTGGGCCCCGGCCGGCCCGATCAGGCCCTGCCGCCCCGCTGCCAGGATCACTGACACCTTGTGCTTGTCCGATAGGTTAGCATCCAGGCGATTGGTCGTCGACCAATTATCCAGCCCATAGTTATACGACCCCTGATAGTTGTTCGTGGGGTTTGAGTTGAGATAATTAATCCCCGACCAATACTGCTGGAGATACTTCGCGATGGGCGATATCTCTCCCTGTGGAATTACGTTTGCCTTCACCGGCCCGGTACCGCAACCGGCGCTCGTCCAACTGGCGCCGCTGAACTGCGTACGCGAATAATTCGTGCCGGTAAGCACCTGCGTCGTGGGATCGTAAATGGGATTCGGCAGCGCCGAAAAATCTCCGCACAGCTCAGCCTGTGAGGGTATGGTCTCCGTTTGCGGCGACGTGAGTGCAGAGAACCTGAAACCCATGTAGTTGGCGAAAACGAAAATCTTGTCGCGCCATATTGGGCCGCCGATGGTGATGCCGTATTCGTTCATGTGTTCCGGCGGCACGTAAAACGTTAGCTCCTTGGCAACGATTGGATAGTTTTGCGGATACTGGGCAGGATTGAAGCCCGCCGAGTCGAACGCGGTGTTTCGCATCACTTCGTACAGTGATCCGTGTATCTGGTTTGTGCCACGCTTGACGGTAAAGTTTTCCACTCCCAGTCCCTGGTACTCGGCTGAGTAGGCCGTCGTCTTCACCTGGAACTGATCGACCGCCTCGACCGAAATGGCAGACCAGATGTAGCGCGGATCGCCAGACACCGAAGCGGACTCGAATGGCAACCCCTCTATGTACATCTCGCTCGAGCTGGCGTTACCGTTGATCACCATCGGCTCATCCGATTCGTTGTTCTTGATTTCGTTGTTGGTGACGCCAGGCATCAGCAATGCGGAATCGGTGGGTCTGCGCTGATCGGTGCTGATTCCATTGGCGCCGCCCATCTCCAGCGGCAGCGACTGGTAGACTTCGTTCTCGATTACCGCCCCCAAAGTCGCGTTTCCTGTATCAAGCGCTGGTGGCGCTGTGCTGACGGTGACGGTCTGGGTTGTTGTTCCTACGTTGAGTGTCAAATTGAGCGTTAGCACCTGCAATCCATCGAGGTGAATGTTTTCGCGTACCAGGTTTTCAAAACCAGTCGCGGAAACCGTGACCGTGTAGTCGCCTGCATTCAACGGAGAAAGCGTGTAATCGCCACTTCCCGTTGTGTTTCGTGCGGTCTCGGTGCCTGTGGACACACTCCGCGCAGTCACCTTCGCTCCTGGCACCAGGGCTCCCGTCGAATCGGTGACCGTTCCTTCAATGGTTCCCGTTCCGCCTAGCTGCGCATTTGCGCAGAAGGGCGCCATCAACGCAATTACCAGGAGCATCAACCATTTTTGTCCCAGGACGCGCACCAAACCCCTACGCAGCGTCGATGATGCCATTCCATGATCGAACTGTCTCTTTGCGGCTGGTCGCATTGGTGTTGCCTCCAAAGAATTGCGGATTTGAGTCTTCGCGGGTCTGATCAATTGGAAGTCCAGAGTCTTGGATTCCAGGCAGTGATCTGACCACCTGAGAAACCAAAATAGTTTGTTGCATTGAACCAAGGCTTGTCAATAGAGAAACAGGATGTGCTGTAATGACCAATGAAAATGCCGCAAAATGTGATACTTATGGACCAAACAGAATCACGCATAAGAGATAAGGTCAGACCTCTATGGGTTCAGTTGGCGCACGTGCTGATTTTTTCGTCGACATACTTTGGGCGCAGAGCCTGCCCGTCCTCGCCACTTTTGGGGTTGAAATGTTCGCACGGAAGAGCCGCGGCAGGTCTGACCACGAGGGTGGCTGAGTCACCGCCACCCTCACTTGACCACTGGCCCTCGGCGGATCGCTGCCGGCACAGAGTCACAAAGACCTTCAGCCCATTCGAGCTCGCCTTCGGGCCCATCGAGCTCTGCGGCAGGTTGTTCCAAGAGCAAATTCAAGCTGTTGGAGATTTCCTGCCGAGAGCCCAAATTGGGCCCCCAAACCGCTCATCCCCTTGGAAGGTTGAAGGAGGAGCTTCATTTCTCAACGGGAGTTTCTGGCGAGCGAAGTTTATAGCTTTCTGAGAAGTGCTATAAAGTGCAGTTTCCTGCCGAAGACCCATGAGAATGGGGCGGGATAGATAGGGATCTCCTGCATTACATTCGCTTCTGCCAGGCCTGCAGTTCGGTAGAGCCTTTGCCATTCTTCATTGGACAGGTAGTTATAGGGCAGTTCCACCCCGTGCGGCCGGTTGCCGACCCAGTCCATCAAACGAAGTGTCTGATGGTCAAGTCTGTTCTCGGCCAGATGATCTTTGATCAGAATGAAGCTACGGGAGACTCGCACAGCGTCGCGCAGAATTGCAAGCGCATCCCGCGAGTGATGCAAAACGTCAACGAACATGCAGCCGTCGAAGGACTGATCGAGAAACGGCAAATGAACTCCATCGAAACCGAGGCAAGAGATGGCGCAATCGGGGCGAGGCAAAAACTCCGCGCCTGACACAGTCATCCCATGCGCCGATTCCTGGACGATTTTCGCTATGGTGCCGTCTCCACATCCAACGTCGAGCAGAGAGGTGGCTGTGGGCAGCATGGCCGCAAGGCTGCGGCCCAGCACCGCGACGCGGCGCTTGTGCACAAATTGGCCATGCGCTTTCCCAACGAACTCGACAGTCCCGATATCGCTCATCGCCTCCCATTATAGTTACCGTGGTTGAAGCCGATTTGCCCACTCCGCATCAACTTCATCCTGCTCATACCTTGAAGTATTGCTACGCTCGTTGCTGGCCATGGTAAGCTGCACCCATGATTCCCCGCATAGTGGTTCTTGGCGCCGGCTTTGGTGGTCTTGAATTAACAACAATCCTCTCTGAGGCTCTTGGCAATCAAATCGACGTCCTTCTTATCGACAAGAGCGACTCGTTCGTCTTCGGCTTCTCCAAGCTCGAGGTCATGTTTGGCCACCAGCAGCCGGAAGAGGTCCGTCACTACTACAAGGACCGCGCCAAGCCAGGCGTGCGCTTCCTGCAAACCAATGTGTGCTCCATCGATCCCACGGCGCGCAAGGTCGTCACAGACGGCGGCACCTTTGAAGCTGACTATCTCGTTGTAGCCCTCGGTGCAGACTACGATCTGGCGGCCACTCCCGGCCTAATTGAAGAAGGAACTGAGTTCTATACCGTGGCCGGAGCCTTCGCCATGCGCGGCGTGCTTGAAAATTTCAAGGGTGGCCCCATCGTAATTGGCGTCACTGGCAAGTCCTTCAAATGCCCGCCCGCGCCCAGCGAAACCGCACTCCTGCTCCATGATTTCCTTCTCTCGCGCGGCCTCCGCGATTCCAGCGACATCTCCCTCGTCATTCCGTTCGGCGTGCCCGTCCCGCCTTCGCCTGAAACCTCCGAGGCCATTCTCAAAGCCTTCGACGAGCGCGGCATTCGATTCATCAAGGACAATCTGGTGCAATCGCTGGACCCCACGCGCAAGGTTGCGTACCTTACCGACGGCGCCGAACTGCCTTACGCTCTCTTCATGGGAATCCCCATCCATCGCGTGCCACAGGTTGTCGTCGAGTCGGGACTCACCAACGATAAGTACGCCTGGGTGCAAGTCAACAAGCAAACCCTCGAAACCAGCTTTGAGCGAGTTTGGGCTGTTGGCGACGTTAACGGTATTGGCACTCCCAAAGCCGGCGTCTTTGCCGAAGGCGGCGCGCGTGTTGTCGCCGCCGCCATTATCGCGCAGATTCGTGGCGATGCCGCCCCGGCTCCCTATCGCGGACTCGGTTCTTGTTACCTCGAATTCGGTAACGGCGAAGTCGCAAGAGTAGATGTCGAGTTCCTTGCCGGCTCCAAGCTCTCCGGCACGTACCAGGCCCCGACGACCGAATTGCGCGCCGAGAAGGATGCTTTTGGCTCGACCCGCCTCGCGCGCTGGTTCGGCCGCTAAGGCCGTACATCCACACGTGGGCCTGCCACTCAGTTCGACGGCGCTATTGATTTGCAACCGAATCTGGCCATTAGCCTGGAACGGCCTCGAGCTCATGTTGTCTGTCCTTCCCCGACCCGCGAAACACGCGCCAGTCAGCGAAGAAAATCGATTTCGAATCGACCTGAACCCAGGCAATCGCCAAGCGACGAGAAATCGTGCAATGGCGAACGATTCCCGCCTATTGCTCCGCAAGCGGCGAACTCCCATTACGATCGAAAGTTTCCTTTGCCCTGGCGACGATTTAGCTGGTAGATTGGCGTGATAACGATCTCAGGTATATTGCAGGGTCATCTGCTATCGGGCAACTGCCTGGGTTGAAGGAGAGACAAAGTTGGCCGAAATCGGCGATGCCCACAATCGGGCGAAGAAAAAGCCTCATGAACGGTTTCAGCCAATCAACCGCAAAGCCACCATGAGCGATGTTGCGCGGCTGGCTGGCGTAGGTGCGATGACAGTCTCTCGCTTCCTGAGTGGAGCGGTCCCCGTCTCAGAAGAAACTGCCAAGCGTGTACAAGTCGCAATCGAACAGCTCAAATACCGGCCTAACGAGTTGGCGCGTGCCTTTCGCGGGCAAAAAAGCCGGTCAGTCGGCGTCATCATCCCATATCTGTACGATCCCTTCTTCGCTACCTGCGCCCACGCCATCACTACCGTCGCCCGCAGCAACGGCTACTCAGTTCTCATCACAACTTCCAACGAAGACAATGACAGCGAATATGAAGAAGCCGAGCAAATGCTGCAGCACCACGTCGATGGTCTCGTCATTCTCCCGGCACGCTATCGCGAGACCCGGCTCACCCGCTCTCTCTTCGGCAAAACACCTGTGGTGATCTTTGACCGCCCGATTCCCGACGAATCCTTCGACACGGTCCTCGTTCAGAACACGCCCGGATCACACAAGATCGTCGAGCACCTCATTGGCCATGGGCACAAACGGATCGTCTTCATGGGGCTCAGCCGAAGCCTTTTCACAATCAATGCGCGCTTCCTCGGCTATCGCCGTGCGCTGCAGGAGGCAGGCCTTGAAGAAGACGCATTCTTCGGCTGCCAATCCCAGGAAGACACTTTCAAAGCGCTCAAGGAGCGGTTGGAATCCTCCAAACCTCCTACCGCCGTCTTCGGGTCCAATACGCTTGCCACTCGCTATGTCATGAGTGCGCTTTACCACTTGGGCAAGCGCATCCCCAGCGACGTGGCCTTTGTGGGGTTCGACGACTTTGACGGCGCGGAGTTAACCTCTTCACCGCTCACGGTAATTCGACAGCCCGCCCAGGAGATGGGCCGGGTCGCCGCCAACCTGCTTTTTGAGCGAATCTCGCGTGGCGAACTGCCCAGAACCGGCACCAAGGTCACACTCCCCGTTGAGATGGTCATCAGACGATCGTGCGGATGCAAGCATCGCACGCCCGTGCTCGTCGGCGCATAAGCCACTTCCTGCGCTCAGAACTCCGGGCATCCTCCCACAGCTCTCGAACCCGCTCTCTTCGCCCACCGAGTTCATAATCGTAGAGAGGACTCCTTCGTTGTCTACAACTCCCGCAATTCAATCGCACACGTCCGAGCCCTTCCGCATCGCACCCCTGTTCGTAAACCGTGTCTGGGGATGGACCAATCTGGAACCATGGTTTGCACAGACAGCACACGGAGATCCAATCGGCGAAGTCTGGCTCACTGGCGACGACTGTGTTGCAGAGACCGGTCCATGGGCTGGTCTCAAGCTCAGCGAAATCTTTGCCGAACATCGTGACCCGATGCTCGGGCCAACTTCCCGCGGCGAGAGTTCTCCCCTCCTCATCAAGGCCCTCTTCGCCCGCGAAAAGCTGAGCGTGCAAGTCCATCCAGACGACGCAATGGCCCGGAAGTACGGCTTCCCACGAGGCAAGACCGAGTGCTGGTACGCGCTCGCCGCCGATCCGGGCGCTCAGGTTGCCTGCGGCCTCAAGCCCGGTGTCACGGTGGTGAGGGTCCGCGCGGCCATCGCAGATGGCTCCCTCGAACAAGACCTGAATGTCATCCCGATCGCGGCCGGAGAGATGATCTTCGTCGATTCCGGAACTGTCCACGCCATCTGGCCAGGTTCCGTCATTCTTGAAACGCAACAGAACTCCGACATCACCTATCGGATGTTCGACTATGGCCGGCCGCGCGAACTCCACATCGAAAAATCCCTCGAAGCCATGCGCCTCTCAACCCACGCCGGCAAAATCGAGCCGCATGTTCTGCCCGACCGCACCCTTCTCCTCGACGCGGAGTACTTCCGCATCGAGCGCATCACCGTGGCGCGTTCCATCACTGGCGCGGCGCTCCGCGCCACCGACGAGGGCATGCCCCGACTGTCGTATCTCTTCGCCGCTACAGGTTCCGGCGTGATCACCGGCAGCTTTAACCAGGTCAGCCTGACCGCCTGCGGAATCGTCGCGGTCCCGGCACAGGTGCCCGACTTCACTGTTGCCAGCCTCGGTGGACTCGAGCTGATTCGCATGGTCGCAAAATAAGCGCGCACAAGAAGGCGCGAAGCCATCCCGCATTCCGCGCGCCGCCTTCAGCCCTCTGCTTCAACCGGCTTCAACAAGCAAGCGCCCATCGTAATCCGGTTATGAAGCGACAACTATCGCCGGCTTCTCGCCGCG
>Ga0182018_10002687_pt1 | contig 17221 bp, 9 predicted proteins | sample 812P2MmetaG_FD_120490 | JGI IMG/M metagenome (GOLD analysis project Ga0182018, IMG submission 120490) | Permafrost microbial communities from Stordalen Mire, Sweden - 812P2M metaG | ecosystem: Environmental > Terrestrial > Soil > Wetlands > Permafrost | place: Sweden: Stordalen | collected... | reverse complement strand
TACCAACGGCGGCGCAGAGTTGGAGCCAGAAGACGATGATGTGATCCACAAAGCCGTGCAGGATATGTACCTGCTCGACCCCGCGAACCGGCGACTGTCCAATCTTTTCCTGCCCAAGAAGCTTGATCGCTACCTATCCAAGTGGATCGGCAAGGGCGTCTATCACGCAATCTTCGACAACGTGGATGACAGCCTCTCGTTATCCCGCCTCCAGTGTTTTGACTTCCAGGGAGTCAACAATGAGCAGTACGCCGACTTGATCGAGCCGCTGATGGTATGGCTGCTCCGTCGCATCAACGATGTGCTCTATGAACCGGCGAACCTTGGTGTCCCGAAGCATATTTTGATCGAAGAGATTTTCTCTTCGATGAAGAACAGGCAGCTCTTAGAGGGTGCTCTTGCTTCCATCAAGACGGTTCGCAAGAACCTTGGCGGCGTGACCATGATTGGCCAATCCGTCGATGACCTTGGCGAAAACGCCGACAGTATCGTCAACTCCTGCACGTCCTTTCTGTTTCTGAAGGACGCGACATTCAACCGGAAGCGTTGTGCCGAGTTGTTCAAGATGAACGAACAACAGTCAACGCGGCGCGGCTGGATCTTCATCACCTCGCGCCCGACAATGCGCGAGGCACTTCGTCCCCTCATCAGCCTTTGGATCGACACGCTCGTTTTGCGTCTCTTGAATGAACCGATGCCGGACCAAAAGCCGGTATGGTTTGTGATCATCCAGCTTCGCCGTGTGCATCCCGGCATACTGCAACTGCTCGAAGGGTCGGCCTGCTTCGACTCCCTGGTGCTGCCGGATGTCGCCAATGAGGAGCACGCGACTATTCGGGCCAAGCCGGGCTAGAAACTCTAGTATTTGGTTGGTACTGGCAAGACTTGATTCATCGACGAAATAGAAATGCTTCCGATCCGGCGCGGCGTCGGCTGGAACTGAGCATGCAAGAAATCCCTGCAAGGTTCCTGCCGCGATGCCGGCATCGCGGAGCTGGCGAGCGGCACGCGAAGTCGGCGCGAAACCCTGAACTTCGTAGCCCTGCATCTCCACGGCGTCGCGCACCGCTGACAGAGCCGAAGTTTTGCCTGTTCCTGCAAATCCCTGGATACCTTGGATACGGTCGGCGGAGCTGAGGACGTCTTCGACGACGCTCTTTTGCGCGCGATTCAAATGCGGGTACCGATCAGCAACCTGGATTCCATCGGCGCGGCTCATCGTGGGCGTTAGTACATTTTGACCTTCCCGCATCCGGCGAACGATCTCCTGTTCCGCTTCGATGATCTTCGCAGTCGTGAATTGGCGTCCAGGCATGAAGGCCCGTTCCACCGTCTGGAATTCTCCTGAAGCGAGCCGGGAATCAAGGTTGCCTCGCACCTGGACGTAGGTGATTTCCCCCATGCCACGGCGAAGCGCATCGCGCACAATGGCCCGCTCGTCCACGACGGCTTCGCGCTCGAAGTTTTTGTCGCGGGAGAAGGTCACGGATTCCCGCACTCGCTGTTGTGGGTTGATCTCCTGTGTCGGATGTTGGGCGCGCTCCCGCGCCGCGCGGACAACCGCATCGGCCTGGTTGCCGTGCTCGGCAGCGAGCTTGCGATGCGCGGCCATCACTTCGCCCAGGGAGTGAATTTCTTTGCGGTCACGTGTCGAATGTGCGGCAATCTCCGCGGCTTCCTTCCCATCGCGACCGGTGCGCTCCAGGTATTCGCGTATCTGCTGACTGCGCGGACTGGAGGCATCAAGGTACTCCTGCGTATAGCCCTTGATCTCTGGGGCGCCGCTACGTCCGGCGGTGATCTCATAACCAAGTTGTCGGAGCCGGTAGGTCAGCTCCGATTGATAGATGGCCGTGGCGAACTGTTGCGAGGCGAAGAGATTCTGTGGCTGAAGGGCGCGGTACTGGCCGTTCTCGCGCTCAGTGATGTTGAAGATGACTGCGTGGGTGTGGAGCTGCGGAGCGGCATAGCCATTCACCGGACGGGCGGTGTCATGCTCGAACTTCGCGGCTACGAATTTAGCCGCGGGCTCCGCCGGATGGTTCCCGCCAATGCGGGCCATCGTGTAATACTCCAGATGCTCCAGAGCAGTCCTGACACTCTCCCGGTGCGCCTCGCGGACTCGGTCGTCGCCGCCCACGAGAGCAGTTACCGATACCGACTTGGGAGCGGAAAAGGTCGCGTCCCACCCGGCGCGGTGATCCATTGTTTTGACGGTCTTTCCATCGGCGTCCTTATATTGATACGAAGCCCTTTGGCGTACAAGTTGCTCGCCGGTCACTGGGTGCTGGCCCTGGCTGAGCCGCGCGAAATCTTCAGCAGAGACCGCACCGGCAACGCCGAACTGTGCCGCGAGGCGACCCTGCCACTCGCCGGCAATCTCCCCGCGCTGTGACCAGTAGTTTTGCTCCTTCGATACGATTCTTTCTGGTGGTAGCTCTGCGCCTGGCCAGCGGAGAGCGGCTTTGAGATGGTCAGCATTGCTATCTACTCCATCTGGTGTCCGGCCGACTGGACCGCGTGTTCTGGTAACAGGAGATTGCCCTGTGCCGCTTCCGGCTCTACGGCTGGAGGCGTGCTGGGTACGATCAGGTCATCCATCTTCCGTTCATCGAAGCCGGGGCTTCTTTCCTCAAGCGCGATGAACGGGAACGAGAACCGGGCGACATGATTCCCGTACTTGAGGAATCCCCGCAGATCGTCAAGGCCCGAGACATCGGATGGCAGCACGAGTGGCTCCGTTTGACGATCAAGCGCGAAGTTGCGCCCGGCGCGATTACCGTCATAGTGGGTTTCCCGCAAGCGTTCGACTTCAACTTCGCCGATTGCTTCACTGACCCACTTTGCGGCGCGCGGTTCTGTGGTCCGAAGGAAGATCTTCGTGGCCGGCTGAGACAACATGGCTTCCGCGTCTTCACCGTAGCGAGCCTCCATCTGGCTTCGACCCTGAAAACCAAGGATGACCGGGTTCTGTGATTTCCGATTCTCCGTGATGGCCGTGTGCAACTGCGGTAGCCGTTGCAGACTGGCTAGCTCGTCGAAGCGAAAGCCATTGGAGAAGCCGCGGAGCGGGCGGGAAAAACACCAAGTGAATGGGCGCGAGAGATCCTGCTGCAGGGCGATGTACTCGATAAACACACCGAGATGGAAATGATGGTGCTCATCGTCACATCTTCGAACATGCCCGCGCCGAGTTCGAGAAAGTCGGGACGTCTGATTGGTGAGGTCCGGTGAGGGTCTGTGACCGGTCCGATAGTCACGAATTGGTCACGATTTTCTCATAGTGCGGCCCGACTCTGGCACCTTCTCTCGAATGGTAGGGGTGGGGTTCGGCATGAAAAGCCTGTCATGAATCCATGAATCGCAGGGAACAAGGGGCGGACCATAAATGGGGTAGGCACGAGCGGAATCGAACTCAAGACCTCTACCGTGTCAATCTGCCTGCATTAGGTGTTTCAACGACTTACAACGCCGCGGGGACTGCCTAAACACGCGGAAGTCGCACAAGACGGCACGATTTGTGGGTTGGATTGTGGGTTGGAAACACGGACATTTCACCCGATGCCGGCACGCCTGCCCGTTATTTCCGGTTTGGCGGTAAACCGTCCGGAACGCTGGGTCGACGAGCGCATTGGCGATTTACCGCAAACTGAGGAAACAGACTTCCACCTCCTGATTGCCGATACCGTCCATCACTCACTTCCACCGCAGCGAATACACCTGCTCCGCTCCGGCTGGGCTCATAATCGCTGGCTGTCCGTCCGCCGTCACGCTCACGAAAGCCTCGTTGTATACGGTCGTATCCGGAATGTCCGAGAGGCGCACCCACTCGCCGCCCGGCACCGACAGCCGGTACATACCCGCATGGGTCTGGGTCTGCGAGAAGTAGACGGCGCGACTGTCTGGAGACCAGGCATAGTAGCCCGTCGGGCCGGCTTCATAGCAAGCCCGCAGATGCTCGGGCGGTCCAGGCTTCCTGATGAACTTCCGGATCGACTCTTCCCGGTTGGCGATCGTTCCCAGGCTGCGGACCTCGCCATCCGCTTCTGCTACCGCAACAGCAATCGTTTCGGCATGGACATCCAAACCCAAAAATCGTAACTTCTCTCTCATGACCGGTTCACTCCGCTTCTGGCTCTGGACTGACGTTCCTCAAACAAACTCAGCCTAACCCACGACTCGCGCATCGAGCCGGTCACACCATAATGACTACTGCTTCGAGGTGTGCCGATTCCGGGGGGAACCGCTGGAATCGACAGCGATGGGTTATCGGCTGACGAGAACGAAGGCTCCCCAGTAGAAGGGGAGATCTTTGCCGTATCGCTTGCGGACGACTTCGCGTTCCTGGAGTTGCGCCTGACGCAGAGCTTCGGGCTTGTCGAGGCCTGTGAGCCATTTCGCGTAGAAGAGAGACATGAGCTCCTGGGTTTCCTGGTCGGGAACGGACCACATGCTCATCATGACGGCGGAGGCACCGGCTTCCTGGAGGGCGCGGCGGAGGCCGAAGACGCCCTCGCTGTTGCTCTGCTCGCCGAGGCCGGTTTCGCAGGCGCTGAGCACGACGAGCTCGGTGCCCTGAAGGTTGAGCTGGCTGGCTTCATAGGCGGTGAGGATGCCGTTGTCGGCTCCGGCAGCAGGGGCCGCGCCGGAGCGGGTGCGATTGGCGCCGGCGAAGAAAAGTCCGGAGTGGAGCATGGGGTCGTCGGAGGCGCTGCGGAGATGCGCTTCGCGACCAGAGTTATCGGGCGCGGGATGGTCTTCCAGGAAGAAGCCGTGGGTTGCGATGTGGACGACGCGCGGGGCGCGGACATCCTGGATGGAGGCTTTGAGAGCGCGGTCGCCGGTGTAGAGCGTGGTTTGCCAGCCAGACTGGCGGAGGAGCTTGTCAACCGCGGTGACTTCGGCTTCGGTGCCGGGAAGCGGCGGGAGGGGTGAGCCGGTGAGGTCGACGGAGCGCGATGAAGCGGACGGGGGCGAGCCGGGCGCCGGAGCGGGCGCGGCGGCGACGTAGTCGAACCCGGGATTGCCGAGGAGAACCGCGGACTTTGCGGTTGCGGCGTCGGGGGGGTGCAGGAGATCGCGGGTACTGTTGACGCTGCGCAGCTGATATTTCTCGAGGAGCAGCTTGCCGGTGGAGTCGGAGAGCAGGCCGATAGGGATCTGGTTGAGGACGCCGTCGGCAGCGACGTAGACGCGCTGGGCGCCAGCGAGGGCGGGCTCGAGGGGCTTCCAGAAAGCGTCGTATGCGGCGCTGCCGGCGACATTGTTGGCGGCACTGGTTGCAGGGGACGCACCGGACGCGGCTTCGGGCGCGGCGGGGGTGGGCTCGATAGAGACGCCACGGGTTTTGGCGACGACGGAGCGGAAGCCGGCGAGGGGCGCGGCTTCGAGCTGCTTTGCGTCGCCGAGAACGATGAGGCTGGGGTATTGCGACCGGGGCGTAACGACGAGCGCGACGTAGATGCGGTTGGCGGTGAATGATCGGCCGTTGTGGAACTGGAACTTCGTAATTTCGACAGAGGCTTCGCCGGGCTTGAGAGCCTTTTGGACGTCGCGCCAGGTTGCGGTGGAGAGGGTTTTCTTCTGCGAAAAAGTTGCGGAAACTTGGGCGAGTGCCTCTTCGGTCTGATTGATTTGCTGGCTGAGCTGCTTAATTTGGGCGCGATTATAGGAGGCGGAGGTGGAGAGCACGGCGAACTGGGCTCTTTCCGCGGCGAGGTTGTCGAGGATGGCGAGCGCTGGGCGGTTGCCGCTGGCAAGGAGCCGGGCACGACTGGATGCAGAGCTTTCGGCGACGAGGCCGCGCTCGGCGAGCAATGCATCGTACATTTTCCCGACAAGAGCGGGGTTGCGGCCGTGATATCTGGTGATGAAGCTGAAGTAGATAGGGAAAGTGCCGGGCAGGGTGGCGTAGTAGACGAGGCGGTCCTGCTCGCTCATGGTCCAGGCGTCGGCGTTCCACCCGGCGAGGCGGCTGGCGATGTATCTGTCGAACCAGGGCTCGGCGCGGTCGGGCTTATCCCAAGCGTAGTAGAAGAGGCCGATGTTGACATCGTCTTCGTCGAGGATTGGGTTGTTGAGGTCGTAGTTGTGCTGGAGGATGGCGATCATGCGGAGGTTGAGCGGCTCGCCATCGGCGAAACGCTGCTCATCCTTGTAGACATTGGCTAAGTTGCCGAGATAATTAGCGAGGTTGGTGCTGTTGGGGCCTTCGGATTTCTCGCTCAGGTCGATGGCTTTCTGGAAGAGGGTTTCGGCGACTTTGAGGTCGCCGGCATCGGCGACATCCTGGCCGGCGAGATTGCAGGTGGCGGCGAGCTGCGCGCTGTAAGCGGGACCGGCGTTGGTGTAGATGGCGATGGCGCCGCGCAGGACGTGGGCCGCGGGCTCCAGCTTGCCTTCGTCGATCATGAGGCTGCCGCCGTCGCGCAACACGTCGGCAACGTGCGGGTCATTTTGGCCGTAGGCCCGGACGGCGATAGTGAGGGCTTCGCGGAAGTCACTTTCGGCTTCGCCCCAGCGGCCGTGGTCGGCATAGAGGTCAGCGAGGTTGAGGAGGACGGCGCCAGCGTCCTTGCTTTGCGGGCCGTCGGCGGCTTTGAGGATGGCGAGCGCGCGGCGGAGGCAGCTGTCGGCGTCGGCGAACTCATCGATGCTCCTGTAGAGGAGACCGAGGGAGTCGAGCGAGAGACCGACGCGGCGGTCGTTGGGACCGAAGGTGGCGGCGGCGACCTTGACGGCCTGCTCGGCGAGCGGAATGGCCTGGTTGATCTGGCCCTGCTGGCGGAGTTGCTCGGCCTGCGAGGAAAGCTGCGCCCAGCGCGCTTCCTGGGGCGAGGCTGAGAGGAGAATCACCAAAACGGGGATGAGGAAGGCCAGGCTGCGGAGGACAGGAAGGCAGGGCGTCGCCGGAATTGCGCGCGGGGATGGATCGACACGAACCATGACGCGGACCATGGCAGAGGATGCCTGGGGCACTGTGGATGGGTCCCTCTCCTGAATTTCGTTCCGTCCCGGAACGCTAACGAGGCGGATGAGCTGATACCTTCGGCGACAACACCAGGGTTGTGAAGGGTAAATGATTCGGGCCGGGCCGTGCTCATTCGTACTGCGCAGGGGCTGGCCGCTGCTCACCCCGGCCGCATCAGGCGGAAGGATGGAACGGTCCCGGAGAGTCCATCCAACGCATAAGGATGCAGAAATGATTTTGTCCCTGACTCAGTTCCGACAAGGCGATCCTTCCCCGCCCCGGGGAGCCAGTCATTCGGACCGCGCCAGACGCTCTTCTCTTTGGATGGTGGTCGGCAATACGGCAATTTGGGCCGCCTCATCTGGGCAGACTGTCATGTTCCATCATGGCTCGATGGCAATGGAGGCCACGAATAATGAAGCAGAAACTGAACCGTCGAACGAATCTCCCAAAGAGAATTTTACGACTTCCCGATCTCGAACACGCCAGAACAGCAGTCCTGAATAGTCTTACCAGTCCCGAGTCCCAACGCGGTTATCGGCATGCAATCGACGAGTTCGTGGACTGGTACTGTTCGGAGCCACGACTGGCATTCAACCGCATTGTGGTGCTTCGGTATCGCAGCCATCTTGAGTCCCGGAAGCTGGCCCCCGGCACCATCAACCTTCGTTTGGGCGCTGTTCGGCGACTGGCCTACGAGGCCGCCGATTGCGGCCTGCTCAGCTCCGATTTGGCCGCTGGGATCAGACGCGTAAAGGGCTGAAGAAGAATGGCGTTCGGATGGGAAACTGGCTAACGGCTGAGCAGGCTCGCTCATTATGGCAAAGTCCCGACATTGAACAGCTGAAGGGAAAGCGCGACCGAGCCCTGCTGGCTCTTCTGGTGGCGTGCGGATTGAGGCGTCACGAGGCCGTAAATCTGAGAGCCGAAGACTTGCAGCAAAGGGAGGAGCACTGGGCCATCGTGGACCTCGTTGGCAAGGCAGGTCATATCCGCACTGTCCCGATGCCCGAATGGGTGCATCTGGAGCTGGTCAATTGGCTCAGCTCCGCTTCTATTGATCGAGGGAAGGTCTTTCGCAGGATCAGCCGCATGGGCCGAGTGTTCGGGAACGGTATCAGCGAAAAGACAATATGGCACGTAGTGAAGTCTTCGGCCTCGAGCACAGGTATCCCTGCGCTTGCACCGCACGATTTGCGACGAACCTGCGCTCGGCTGTGCCGGAGCGCGGGCGGTGAACTGGATCAGATCCAGCTTCTGCTCGGTCATGTCTCGATTCAGACGACCGAGCAATACCTGGGATCTCGGCAGCGCATCCGGTCGGCGGTCAATGATCGGATTGGGATTGAGCCAGAATCGTAAACCAGCATGTCTTTTCCGGTGTTGCCGATGACGCAGGGCATGTCCGTTTGCCCTGGGATAGTAGTTTCCCGGCAGGAAACCGCCGGTGTAGGATCGTGCCGGGGTGCCGGGCGTGGAGTACGACCACAACAAAATCGATGAAGCGGTTCTGGCACTGCTGTGGCTGACACAGGCCGGCAATCGGCGAGCATGGAAATCGCACGATTGGGATGCGCTGGAGCGACTCCACGCCAAAGGATACATCTCCGACCCGAAGTCCAAAGCGAGGTCGGTAGCGTTCAGCGACGAGGGAGAGCGCCAGGCGCGGGAACTCTTCGAACGCCATTTTGGACGGAAGGACTAGAGCAGAGCCAGATCCAGCGGGTGGGTCAGAGGAACTCGTGCGGGAATGTTCCGTATGGCCGACTACACGTCCGGCACGAACGGGTTCGGTCCTCCCTGGGACTATGCAGATGACCTTGTCGGCTGCCTGGCGGCATGAAAACATCGGTTTGCATGAGCAAGATCAAAAGCGTGGCTCGCACGGTATCAGCATGGACCGCCGTCGGCATGTCCTGTTACGCCGTGTTTGTGATCTTTAATACTCTCCTCTTGGTCCCCTACGATTCTGTCGTCTTCACACCTTCGCAGTTCGTCAGATTCAAAGCAGAAATTATTTCGGTCTCCCTTGTCGTATTGGTCGCGCTGATATTGTTCGCAAGGCGGGCGTTCAGAAAGCCCAACGGCGAACGAAATTCAGACTGACCACTACCAATGCAGGCCGAGTTTCCCGTTTTCTGTCCGTATTACCGGCAATACGGATATCTGGTCACAACCTGAAAGCCTTGCTCCTCTTCGCTTGCCTTCCGTGCCACCACCATGGCCTTGGCAGCCGCCCTAGACTGCGCGGAGCCACGGGCATACCTTCCGGGCCTTAGACCGGAATCTGTTGCGCCCAGCCGTTTCTGAGGGCCTTCAGACATCAACGACTATCCTTTTCGGAACGACATTCTCAGTTTCGCCCACCGTCGCTGTGAACCATTCCGGCAATGCTCCGGTCTGCGCGTATGCCTCTAGCTCCTGAGTACTCATCTTCTCGAACAGGTCGTTCATCGAAGTGGTTTCCGTGCGGTCGATCCACTCCCCGGCTGCGTTGATCTTCGCATAGGCCTGGACGGCAGCGACTACCGCAGAAGCCGTCACATCCACCTCACCGGCTTTTTCGATGATCCGCTCCAGAGCCGCCCGGAGGTTTTTTTGCCGCTTCGAGGACGGGCCCAGCGCGTGCGCGTGACGGTAGACGCTGGCGCGGTCGGTGAGGCCGAATTCCTCTGCGATGCTCGCCGGGCTGCGCCAGCCAAGAAAAGCAGCCTCGATTTTCTCGCGCATCTGGTGGGCGCAAACGGAGCACGTTCGCTTGTGCCGCCCAAGGCTCACCTTTGGACGCGCCACCCCTGTTCGCTGCATGCTGCCATTGTGGTGCGTCCGCCGTGCGCCGAAAAGGTCTTTCTTGGCGTGGATACGCCAAACCCCTTCTGAATCCAACAGCGGCGCATACTTGCTGGTGTTATCGCCGTGAAAGCGGGTCTGGAGCCATTTTTCAGGGTTTGCATGGATTGTGCGAGTCTCGCAGAACGCTAATGGTGACACGGGTGAAAGCTCATTTTCACGTTGCAGCGGTTTGCTCTGGTTTTCGCCGGTTTGGAAACGGCTTAGTCACCACAGCGTCACCGCAGGGTCTTGTACCACGCGGGACTTCGCTCCGGAATCCCAGAAACGTCGAAGGATCTATGTCCACTTCATGTAGCGGGAGGGATGGCGTTGCCAATTTCTGCATCTTGGCTGTATGACCGGTTTCCCGAAGGTTGGCCGCTGGATCCATGCTTGGCGCGCTCAACCCACGCAAAGCTGTCCCAATAGACGCTCACACGCGCGCGCGTAATGGTCTCAAAACTCACGGCTCTTACGAACGAGGGTTCATCCGATCATGAAAATGCGCCGAATCTGCTTGACATTCGCCTCTTGCCCGCAAGATCATCGTCTTTCCATTCATTCCTATTCATAGCCGTAATTTCCTAATTCAAGCTCTGTTCGATCTGAGCCCTCGCACGCAGGTAAGCCCGCGCTTCCCCAGCGCGCCAATGCTGCCATAGGACGTCGCCATGGCAGGTGCAATGAATCGCTGTGCTGATCGCCCACCCCGTTCCCAAATGGAGTGGCCGAGTCCTCAAAGGAAATCCTGCCGATGACCACGTCGTCCGCCCCTCTCCTGACCCCTGGTACTTTCGCCCGCCTGGCTGTTCCGGTGCTGGCGCTGTTGCTTCTGAGCGCAACGGCCAGCGCCACGACCTTTACTGTGACTGTTTTTACCGACACGGCGGCCAACAGCCCCGCCAATGCCGGGGACGGACTTGGAACGGGTAATCCCGGCGACCTGCGCTGGTCGATTTTGCAGGCCAATGCGGCGGGCGGAACGAACATCATCGACTTCAGTTGCGCGTCGGCGCCGTGCACCATCACGCTGGGCGGGCCGTTGCCTCCGATCTTTGCCACGGCTACGACGCCGGGCGGCATCAACGGCTACAACCTGACCATCGACGGCGGAGAGTACGGCGACATCATCATCGACGGCGGGAGTAAGTACCGCGTCTTCTTTGTGGATAACGTCGCGGTGACGCTGAACCACCTGCAAATCCAGAACGCCAATGCCACCGGCGGAGCCGGTGGGGGAGGGGACGCAGGCGGAGGTGGCGGCGCGGGCTTTGGCGCCGGCTTGTTTGTGAACCAGGCAACCGCGGTTGTCACGGTCGAAAACACAACCTTCGCCAACTGCAGCGTGGCCGGGGGCAATGGCGGCTACGGTATCGAAGCTGCGTTGGACGGGGGCGGCGGCGGTGGCCTGGGATTTGCCGCCGGCCTCACGGGTAGTTACGGGGCAGGCGGTGGCGGAGTGACTGGGCCCGGAGGCAATGGCGGTGTGAGCGGCGGCAGCGGCGGCAGCGGCGGCGGCGGCGGCGGCAACTCGTATCCCAGCAACAGCACCGGCGGAAGCGGGTACGCGGACAACAGCGGCGGCGGCAGCGGCAATGAGACTAAGGGCGGCGCGGGCGGCTTTGGTGGTGGTGGCGGCGGCTCTTCTGAGAATCCCGGAGCGGGTGGCTTCGGCGGTGGAGGCGGCGGCGCAGGCATCATTGGCGCCACCAATGGCGGCAACGCCGGTTTTGGCGGTGGGGGCGGCGGCGCAAGCAGTTATGGCGGCAATGGCGGTGCATCGGCAGCAGCTGTGGGAGGAGTGGCTGGAGGAGCGGGCGGCGGTGTGGAAGACAACGCCGAAGGCTATTTCGGCGGAGGAAGCGGCGGTGGCGGTGCGGCCGCCGGGCCGGCGATCTTTGTGAACCTGGGAAGCGTGACTCTCGACAATGTCAGCGGGGCGGGCTTTTCGGCCACGGCGGGACAACCGGGGGTGACCGGCGACGGCGGCGGTCTCGCCCACGCCGCCTATGGCGGCACATCCAGTGCCGTTGCGGTTTTCAACTACGGGGGCAAGGTCAACGGCTCGACGACGGTGGGTCCCATTGCCAGCGCTCTGCCTGGCGGAACGGCTGTTCCAGGAACGACGCCGACGAGCACAAACTTCGGCTCGGTCGCAGTCGGCTCCTCCATCACGCAGCCGATCTACTTCACCGTCGCTTCCAGCACGGTCGTCGGCAGCATCGGTGTGCTCACCCAGGGCGCGTCCGGCCTGGACTTTACCGATGGCGGCGACAGCACCTGCACCGCACAAACCTACAGCTCGCAGACGGACTGCACCGTCAATGTGAAGTTCACGCCCGCCTTCGCCGGCCTGCGCATGGGCGCAGTGGTCTTCTACTCCGGCGCGAACCGTACTGGCACCGTCCTGGCGACTGCGTATGTCTACGGCATCGGCACCGGTCCGCAGATCGCATATGGACCGGGGACAGCGACTGCCATCGCCCCGACAGTGAACGGCGAGCCGTTGGGTTATCCTTCCGGTGTAGTGGTGGACGCCGCAGGCGACCTGTTCATCTCAGACGATACAAACAGCCGCATCGTGGAGATGCCGGCCGGGGGTGGCACGCCTGTTGCCGTCACTCCGACGGTGAATGGTCTGGGGTTAGACGGTTTTGGCGGCTTGGCTGTGGACGGCGCGGGCGATCTGTTCATCGCGGATGGTGACAACCACCGCGTCGTGGAGGTGCCCACTGGCGGCGCAGCGATTGCCGTCGCGGCGAGTGGTCTTTCTTTAAATTCTCCAGAAGGCGTGGCGGTGGACGGCGCAGGCGACCTGTTCATAGCAGACTTCGGCGGTTCCGTTTGGCAGGTTCCGGCCGGCGGCGGCGCAGCCATTGCCATCGACCCGACGGTCGACGGCAAGCCTTTGTATTCTCCATTCGGCGTGGCGGTGGACGGCGCAGGCGACCTGTTCATAGCAGACTTGAACAACAGCCGGATTGTGGAAGTTCCGGCCGGCGGCGGCGCGGCGACTGCTATCGACCCCACAGTAAACGGCATTTCGCTCGCTTTTCCATTTGATGTGGCTGTGGATGCCGCGGGCGATCTGTTTATAGCAGACACCAATCATGTTCGCGTGGTGGAGGTGCCGGCGGGAGGTGGAGGGGCCGTTGCAATCGATCCGATTGTGAATGGCACTGCTGTTTCTTATCCTCCAGCCGTCGCCCTCGATGGGGCAGGCGATCTGTTTATCGCGGACGCCAACGGTCGCGTGGTGGAGGTTCAGCACACGCAGCCGCCCACTCTCAGTTTCCAGACGACGACCGACGTCGGCCAGCTCGACTCCACCGACGGCCCGCTGGGATTCACGGTGGAGAACATCGGCAACGAGCCGCTGATTTTCTCGGTTCCGACGACGGGGTTCAACCCCAGCGTAGCTGCGGGCTTCCTGTGGGATTCGTCGTCCACCTGCACGCAGACCGCTTCGGGCGACTCTGCCTTTTCGCTGGCCGCAGCCGGCAATTGCACGGTCGAGATTGAATTTCAACCGGCAGGCCCGGGCACAAACTCCGGCTCCGTCGTTCTTACTGACAACAATCTGAACGTCACCGGCGCCACACAGAGCGTCGGGCTGAGCGGGACGGGCGCGGCGTCCTCCGTGAATGTCACCATCGGGACCAACCCTTCCGGGCTGAGCTTCATGATCGGCAGCAACACCTACAGCATGACCCAGATGCCGAGTCTCACCATCGGCACGCCGTACACGCTGTCGACCACATCGCCGCAGCCGGGCGGGACGGGCATCGAGTATGTCTTTTCGCAGTGGACCGCCGGCACTCTTACCGGCGCCGACAGCGTCACGTTGACGCCGACCATCAGTACCACCAGCGACACAGCGGTCTTCGATAAGTACTATCAGCTGAACGTTTCCTCCTCGTCGCCTCTGGAGGGTTCGGTGAACATCGGGCCGATCGGGCCAGGCGAACCCGTCTCCTCGGGCACGTATGAACTGGCCACGACCTCGTGGGAGATCCAGGCGGTACCGGCTTCCGGCTACTACTTCGTGAACTGGGCCGGCAACGTGCCCAGCGACATCGCCAGCTCCACAATCGCCGCCACCATAGTGACCTTGAATAACCCGGAGACCATCACTGCGAACTTCGCGCCGATTCCGGGTTACGTGGTGACGAACACCGCCGACGACGGGACCGGCAACGCGGCCAACTGCCCTGGTACGGGCACGAACTGCACCCTGCGTGACGCGATCACCGCGGCGGAGGCCAACAGCGGCGGCGCCGGGACCATCACCTTCAGCCCCGCGGTGTTTGCCACCAGCAACACGCCGCTCCAGAACACCATCAAGCTGGCCAGTCCGTTGCCGGCTCTGAACGGCCTGATCACCATTCAGGGGCTCGGCGCGAATATCATCACCGTCTCGGGGAACAATTCCTCGACCGTGGGCAGCATCTTCCAGGTCAGTCCCGCCGCCACGGTGGGCATCTCTGGTCTAACCATCACCGGCGGAAATGCAGACTACGGCGGCGGCATCTACAACAATGGAGGCGCCCTGTCCGTCTCAGGCAGCGTCTTGTCGAACAATACCGCCTACGACCAGGGCGGCGGCATTTGGAGCAACGCGGAAACGCTGACCGTTACGGACAGTACTTTCTCCGGGAACCAAGCTACCGGTGTTGGCAGTGCCGGCATCTACGCGGCCGGCGGGTCGCTGACCGTCAGTTACAGCACCTTCTCGGGGAATATTTCAGCGGATTACGGGGGAGGTATCAGCGTTTTCCTCGAAGGGGAAGCAACGATCAGCAACAGCACCTTCTCCGGAAACACCGCCAACGGAGCGGGCGGCGGTATAGCCGTACAGTTCGGCACTCTTACAGCGACCAACAATATCTTTACCCTGAATTCGTCGCCAACCGCGAACGGCGCAGGGATGGCTGCCGAGACCCCAGGCACCATCAACGCAAGCTACAACCTCTACTACCAAAACTTCGACAGCGGCACCACCACCGAGGACGACTGCAACGGCTGCACCGCCAACAACAACCCGATCTCCGGCAACCCGAACCTCGCCCCGCTGGGCTACTACGGCGGATCAACGCCGACGATGCTCCCGCTGCCGGCGAGCCCGGCTATCTGCGCCGCATCGTCTTCGCTGATTCCGAACGGAGTTACCACCGACCAGCGCGGCGATCCTGACTTTACGACTTACAACTCGACGAAGTGCTACGACGTGGGCGCCGTGCAGACGAACTACGCGCTGAGCTTCAACCCAGCCAACGAACCGCCCGCGACCGGCACCGTGACCAACGTAGCCATGTCACCGGCGCCCATGGTCACAGTCACCGAGAGCACGCAGCCGTTTACCGCCGCCGCGGCCAGCCTCAGCGTGACCGATCTCAAGAGTGCGCTGAGCCCGACCCCGGTCCCGGCGAGCACATCCACCACCAATGGACAGGCGACTCTCGGCAACCTGGTCTTCGCGACTACCACCAGCAGCGACACGCTGACGGCAACCCTGGCGCTGAATCCGAACAACACCGCGCTGAACCTGACCACCACCAGCACCCAGTTCGGCGTGACCGCGCAGGCGGTCTCGGTCACCTGCTCGGCAACCACTGCGGGCACGGTGGAGGTGGCGTTCAGCGCGGCCGAGACAGTCACCGGCGGCTCACAGCCCTACACCTTCTCGGTCACCGGCACGCTGCCCGCCGGCCTGTTCCTGAACACCGCAACCGGCGCTATCACCGGCACACCGCTGGCCCCGGGCCCCTTCAGCGTCGGTGTCGAGGACAAGATCGGCACGGTCGGCGCCAGCTGCCCGTTCACCATCGCGCCCCAGACGGGCCAGACAATCCTCCTCAGCGGTCTGCCCTCGGTCGCGACTTACGGTTCGGCGGGACCCTACACGCTCAGCGTGAGCGGTGGAGCTTCGGGCAATCCTGTAACTTTCAGCGTAACCGGCCCGGCTACCCTCAAGGGCCTGTTACTCACTATCACCGGAGCAGGCAGCGTGACTGTAACTGCCAATCAGGCGGGCAGCGGGGTCTATGCTCCTGCTGCTCCGGTTTCGCTGACTCTGATCGTGAATCAGATACCCCAGGCCATTACATTCACCGGGTTGCCATCCCAGATCGCTTACGGCTTCGGTGGTCCTTATACGCTGACAGCCACTGGCGGCGGTTCGAGTAACCCGGTCACCTTCAGCTTTACAGGCCCGGCTAAACTGAGCGGCTCCACGCTGACCATCACCGGAGTGGGCAATGTCGTGGTCACGGCGAACCAGGCGGGTAATACGAACTACGCTGCCGCTGCTCCGGTCTCGCAGACCATCGATGTGGTCAACCAGCTTTTGCCGGTTATCACCTGGGCGACGCCTGCGCCGATGAGCGCGGCCATCGCGCTGAGCGGAGTGCAGCTCAATGCCACCGCGAACATACCCGGGACCTTCAGTTACCTGCCCTGCGCGGGAACCGTGCTCACTCCCGGCCCTCAGGTGATCATCGCCACCTTTACGCCAGCCAATAACCTTCTAAGTGAGTACGGCATCGTGACGGCGCAGGTGACACTTCAGGTGAACCCGGCCAACGCGACTCCCATCGTTCCTTATATCGAGGTGGACGGAGGAGCGTGGCAGAATGTCTCCAGCGTCACGGTGAACCCCACCGACACGGTCAATTTCGGTCCCCAACCGGTCAGTGGCGGTAAGTGGAGCTGGACCGGTCCCAATGGGTTTACGTCTAAGGCGCGGGCCCTCAACGCCGTCGCTCTGTCTTCGCCCACCAATGTGTACACGGCGACTTACACGAATCCCGCCGGATTTCAAAGCGTGCAGGTGTTTACCATCACGGTGAACCCCACTTCGATCGTTCCCTATATCGAGGTGAACGGAGGGGCGTGGCAGAACGTCGCCGGCGTCACGGTGAACTATGGCGACACGGTGAACTTCGGTCCGCAACCGGGCAGCGGCGGTTCATGGAGCTGGACTGGTCCTAATGGGTTCACGTCCACGGCGCGGGCCATCAATGGAGTTCCTCTGACTTTGCCCACCAACGTCTTCACGGCGACTTACACCAACCAGGACGGAGTTACCAGCACGCAGGTCTTTACCATCATGGTCAACTCCACTTCGATCGTTCCCTATATCGAGGTCAACGGGGCGGCATGGCAGAACGTTGCCAGCGTCACGGTGCCCCTCGGCAGCACGGTCAATCTCGGCCCGCAACCGGGGAGTGGCGGCTCGTGGAGCTGGACCGGTCCCGGTGGGTTCACGTCCACGGCGCGGGCTATCAACGGCATTCTCCTGACTTCACCTGCGAATGTCTACATTGCGACTTACACCAATCCCGACGGAGTTACCAGCACGCAGGCGTTTACTATCGCGATCGCCCCGACTCCGATTGTTCCTTATCTCGAAGTGAACGG
>Ga0182018_10002685_pt1 | contig 17230 bp, 14 predicted proteins | sample 812P2MmetaG_FD_120490 | JGI IMG/M metagenome (GOLD analysis project Ga0182018, IMG submission 120490) | Permafrost microbial communities from Stordalen Mire, Sweden - 812P2M metaG | ecosystem: Environmental > Terrestrial > Soil > Wetlands > Permafrost | place: Sweden: Stordalen | collected... | reverse complement strand
CCTCGGGCAACAAGGTGTACTTCTTGAGCCAGATGTAAGCGAGGATGACGACGAGAATGCTCAGGGTCTGGGCCTTTGGCAAGCCACGCTGGATGAGAAACAGTCCTGCATAGCTAATCAAAAGGAAGGCCGCCAGTGGGATGAAATGAACTGGATTGCGATCGAGGAGCGCAAGGAACACGACAGAAGCCGCTGAGAGCACAATCGAGCGCCACACCCGAGAGCGGCTCAGGTTAGAGAGCAGAGCCGCCGCCAGCCCATACATCACGAATTGGAACGAGGCAGTATCCATATTCATCTCTGTAGCATTTTCTCAATGCGACGCTGTTTGTTGGGATGAAGAAGGAGGACCGCGCTTCTGCTAAGGGCAACGGTTAGAAGCATCGGAAGTTAGCGTGTGCGGCGCCAATATGAACACCTTGAATCAACCGCAATCAGGGGGTCTTCGATATCCCGTTCGGCTCGGAATTCGTCCACTGCCCTTCTGCAATAGGTCCAGGTATCTTCGCCGTAATCATCAATGATGACGTAACCCCCAATGGAAAGCCGCTGATACAGGTTATCGAGCCCATCTCGGGTCGACTCGTAAAAGTCACCATCGAGCCGCATCAACGCAAGAGTTTCGATTGGCGCGCTGGGCAAGGTGTCTTTGAACCAGCCCTTCAGGAATTTGACCTGGTCGTCCAGCAGCCTGTATGCGGCGAAGTTTCGCGTCACCTCTTCTAAGCCGGCTGCAAAATTACGATATTCCTTTTGAATCACTCCGCCCGATTGAGCTTTCGCTTCAAGGGGAAACTTATCAGGGTCCGGCGCGGGTAACCCTTCAAAAGAATCGGCCACCCACACCAGCCGATCGGTGACGCCGTATGCTTTGAGAACGCCGCGCATGAAGATACACGCGCCGCCGCGCCAGACCCCCGTCTCAATTAAGTCACCAGGAACGCTATCGCAAAGGATACTCTCAATGCAGTTCCTGATGTTATCCAACCTCGCCAACGGCAGCATCGAAACGGCGTCTGAATTCACATAATGTGCCGAAAAATCCATCGCGAAATGAAACTCATCGTCGTCGATGTCGGGCTCATCCTCGAAGACTGTTTTTGTAAGCGATCTCTTTAGAAGGTCGAGATACATATTTTGTGGAGAATCCATGTTTGCGGCAGGCTCCTTTGTCATCATCGATTGCTCATAAACATGCCATTCGTTGGTCCGCACGCGGTGTTTGATTCCACTGCCGCTTGGCGGCCATCGAATGTATTTCTTCGGAAAGGCCTTGAATGCATCGATTATACAAGTTGATCCTGCTCCGGAATCGAAAACCGAGAGGCCTGCCCCATCAATTCCCGATTCCCATTAGCATCTTCCAAAGCTCTCTTCACGATGCAAAAAAGTCAATATGAACCAGTTTCGGCGAGCCGGCAGCTTCACGAAGGAACTGCGATGAAAGCAGAACAGCGGACGGTTCATTGTGGTAGGCTCACCGCAAAGGCGGACCCAGAATGGAAACCCCGGTGAGCGGTCCGGAACCCGCACAGGTCGCAGTAGAGTCTCGAAAACAGACATTGAGCGGGATGTCGGAGCCGCGGCGAAATTGGCTTTTCCCGCTCGGACTCACCCTTGTCGTCGTTTTTCGGGCCGTCTTCTCCCTGCCTTCGGAATTGAGCTTCCACAATTTCGCCTTTATGGACCTCGGAGGTTTTCAGCATGTGGATCGGCTCATCGGCGAGGGCCTTAGGCCTGGTGTGGATTTCGGATACACATACGGACTGCTTCCGCTTCTCTTGCAGCACCTGTATTTCGCCGCTTTCGGCTCAAGCCATTGGCCCACCCTCGCCATGCTTGTCCTCTACGTAGTATCGATGCTGATTTTCTGGACTCTGCTTACACGGGAAATCGGTCAATCGTGGATGACTTTCGGTATCCTGCTGGGCCTTTCAGAGATGATGATTTTTTTTGCGCCATGGCCCCCTACTCTTGCTCATATGTTGATGAAGATTTCTCTTGCCTTCTCGCTTTACTTCATGATGAAGCACCGTCTTTCTCTGGCGTTGTCGGTTGCGGCTCTGGGGGCTTTGGCAGTTCCGTCCATGCCGATTGTTTTGACGGGATTAATCGCCCTCATCATTGCATGGGAATGGGGTCGAATGCCCGGCCGCAAGGTGCGAGGACTGGCGAGGCAACTCGCACCCGCCGCGGCCGCGTATGCCGGCTGTGTCGTTCTCATGACGCCTTTCTTCGGATGGCGCTCCGTATTGCAGTCCCTAGTTCCAACGGGCGGCGCCAAGCTTTATCGCGCGATGAATTTCGGCATCTTTGGCCAGGGATTGTATTTCCTGCATCCCCCCGGCGCAAGCCTTAGCTATTACGTATTCACGCCTTGCGGAATGTGGATTCTTTGCTCGGGCCTGATCGTGGTCTTCGGCTTTCTGGCCGCGCTCAGGATTGCCAAAACATCAAGCCTGAGGGGTATTCCTCTTCTCGTCGTTGTCTGCTGTGCGCTTCACTTGATTTTTGTCTTCGCGGCATACGGTAACGCCTTCAGCTATGAGCTTTTTTCGTTCATTCTTGCAGCCGGCATCGTTGCCGGTATCTCCAACTTGGCTGATCGTCGCCTGAAAATAGCTGTGAGTTCGTTGTTGCTGATCTTCGGGCTGCTCAGCCAGTTTGGTGAAATCAAGGAAGCGCTGCAGATGTGGAGAAGTGAAAGCACATCTCCGGCCACGGCAGATTTATACGCTCCAAATGACTTTCAACCGGAATGGGAGAGCGTCTTATTGCTTCCAAAGAATCGCCGCGTCTTTTTGATTGCATACGGAACAGGAGTCGATTCTTACTATCCTGAGTTCGGAACGCCTCAAAGCTGGCTTCTCTTGCCCGGACTGCCGTTGCCTCGTGAAGATTCCTATGTCTTGCAGCAAATCCGCGCAGCCGACGTTGTCGTAGAGGAGACTGAAGTGACGACCCGATATATCGATAACAACAAAGAGTGGCAGGCGGCTCTTCGAGATTTTCCCGTCAAAGTTTCGGGCCGATACTTCCGGATCTGGTCGAGAGACCCTGCTGCTGTCTCTGAGCTTTTAAAGACAGGCGACTTCCATTCCAACTAATTCATTGCTTCCGGAATTGTCTTCGTCGCACAACCCTAGGTCTTCGGGCCGGTATTTACCGATGCACTAATGAATCGAGATCGTATACGGCTTGGGTTCATCTTTCGGCTGAACCGGAATCTTGTTGAATTCCACGTTGTAGACATTGGCGCCGGGGTTCGCGCATGCAGGTCCGAGGCACGAGAGCGTTGCATTGCCAGCCACCTGTTGCGCAATAAGATAGCGCGGCAACCAACCCTCATTCACGGTTTCGTGGGCCTCGGGGATCAACAGAAATCGTGGGTGCTCCGGCACGAATTCTGCTACGTCTACAACCCTGTAAGATAGCCGGTTGCCAAACCGCAGGAGATTTAGCTGACTTGTAGCGGACAGCGGATATTTCACAATATCTCCCATGTCAGTCAGCGCATAGAGCCAATGATTCAGCTCCGGCGTTCCGTAGTAGTCGATCTGTCCGTATTGATGAGGATCGTCTGTAACAACAGGAAGACTTTCTTGCTCAAGCATCTTCACCCATGGAAAGTTATTAAAGCTCGCCTGTAACTCCCGATGCACGCGGCCGGGATGAGCCAAAGCGCGGAGTCCCTCCATCATGGTGCCCGCGCGATTATGGGCGGTGGCGAGCAGAAACAGTCCCAGCAGGATAACGCCAGGAATGGGCCGCCTCCTGGCAACCTCTGCTACAGCTCCAACGGTCAGTATCATCATGCCAATGTTGCAACTAATGACGTATCGCTGATCGAATACATGGAGCAGATAGGAGGCCGGCGCCACATAGAGCGCAAGAAGAGCAACCAAGCCAACAAGAGCCCACTCCGGTGTCGAAAAACCGCGCGTCTTGAGTTCAGGGAAGTGGACAAGCCCCCGCCGTTGAAGCAAAGCAGACCCTGCGCCGACCAACCCGGCTGCAACGAAGTAGCTCCGCCCTCCAACCATGAATCTCTTATAGGACTCAATCATCGACCCCAAATGGGGCTGTGCCCAGAAGTTTCCACCGAAGATTGTCTTCGCAATCATTTCCCCATGAAGCACGGGTAGAATTCCAACCGGAAACAGAACCAGAGCAGCCCAGATGGCCCAGTCCGGTTTCTTGCGCTTGAAGTCATGCACGAACTGCGCTACCGCAAAAGGGACGAACAGGAAGACCGCAAAAGCGTGCGCTCCGATTGCAAAAGCCAGTCCGAACCAGACGCCAACCGCGCTCCATGGCCGATGGCAACCGCTGAACGCCGACTGCCAGCAGAACATCGCAAAGGCAACTCCAGCAAGCACAAGGGCATATGCGCGCGCCTCTGTCGAGTAATAGAAGGTGGCATAATTCAACGTAAAGATCATTGAAGCCAAGGCATAACCCGTCGCGTAGCGGCGGCGCATCAAGCCATACACGCAAAAACACATCACCAAATAGGCAAGCGTGAACGGGAGTCTGCAGCCAAGTTCCGCATCGATCGGCAGCATTAACCCGAGTCGAGCGATGAGCGATTGAAACGGACCGGTGGTGTCGAGCCCGTTGGCGTAGAAACTCCATACATCGCTCCAGTGTGGCAATGATGCGGTCTTCAGCGTAACAAGCTCGTCGTACCAGAGAAGCTTGCCCGCGGACTGGCCCACGGCAATTACGAAAATGAGAAGCAGCGCCAGGGCGGCGGCCAGGCCCGAGTGCCGATCCAGTTTGTCAGCGATCCAGTCGCAAACTGCAAGCACTTTTTGCCTTGGTTCCGCTTCCGCAGCCACATGTCCTCCGATGAAAACTAAACGGTTAGGCTTGGAGTTCGAGGCCGAATGTGGTCGACAGCCGAAAAGCCAGTGGACACAACCTTCATCGGAGCGGGCTCTGGATTGGCGTCTTCGACGATCAGCTCCCAGCGCGTAAGTCCAGAGCTCTCTTCGCCCACTTTCGTGAATCCAAGCCTCGCGAAGTGATCGACGACCAGTTTGTTGCGGTCGGTGGGGCGGTAAGTGCCAATTAGTTTTTGAATCCCGGCGGCGTGCGCATGCTCGAGCAATTCGCGCAGCACCATGTGCTCCACGCGACGGCCGAGCACGCGGCAACTCATGAGCCAGGTGTCGATCTCCCACACACCGAGCTCGCCAGGACGGCAAATGACCACGCTGATCATGCCGTTATCGCCGAAGATGTCGGCGAGGCGCACCTGCAGGGTGAAGACATCGGGCGCATTCTCGGCTTCAATCACCTCGGGCTCGGTATAGCGGCGCGTCGTCAGGTTGTACTGGTTCGACTTGTTAATGAGCTGCACAATGCGCGCACGGCCCGTCGCGTCGAACGGCTGAAAGGCGATCGTCATGTCGAGCGACGCAAGATAGGCATCGACACCGCCCGCTTGCTTTTGCAAATTGGCGCGGCGGGCATTGTCCTGGTAGAACCCTGCGCGCTTCAGATCCTCGCCGGCAAAGGCGACTGCTTCAAAGTAACCGGCGGCGGCGAGTGTGCGCGCGTAGTATGCAGGCTCTTCGGGCAGTTCGGGCACGGCCACCTGGGGAAGCAGGCTACGCACCAGGCCGCGCTCCACTGGGTTGTCGTCGAGAAAAACCATGGCATCGAGGCCGAGCGAAAGCTCTTCGGCAATGGCCTGGATGTTGGTGGCTTTGTCATTCCAGTTTGCCTGAAAAACGGCGATGTGGTCGAGCTTGAGCAGCATCTCCGGATGCTTGAGGAACGGCTCGCGCGCGACCTCATCGGTGTTCTTCGAGCTGACGGCTAGCACGATGCCGCGCTGGCGCAAATCGAGCGCGAGGCGCTGCACAGCGAGGTGCGCTTCGCCGCGCGCATCGCCCTGCGCAAGCTGAATGCCCTCGAGTCCGTCATCGCCAATCACGCCGCCCCAGACCGTGTTGTCCAAATCGAGGATGAGGGCTTTGCGACTCTTGCCGCGCAGCGCGGCAATTAAGCGCGCAACGTGATCGGCGTAGAGCGGAATCAGCTCGTCAGAGAACGCGAACTTGCCCAGGTTCCACAACTGCGGGTTATGCCACTCGGCAAGGCCGACCGTCTCAGCCAGCGCGGCCAAGTCGAGCAGGACGTCACCCGTGCCGGGGAGCGAGGCAGCGAGTTCGCGGTTGATGCTATCGAGAACATGACGCAGAGTGCCGGGCAGCGCGCGGTCGAGGCTGCCGAAGAGAGCTTCCGCGGGTGGTGCGAAGGTTTGAAAGATGCACATCGCCGTGCTATTGGCGCGGATGCCGTCACGCAGTGCGCCGAGGTAGCCAATGGCGCCGCCGACCATTGCGGCAGAAGCCTCGGCATCGCCCGGGACGAGCTTGAGTGGGAGCGCGCGATAGTCGAGCGCAAAAAGAACACTGTCAGGCTTCGCCCGATTGACGGTCGAGTCCGGCGTGAGTGCCTCTTGCGCAACCTGATCGTACGAGGGCTGGATGACTTCGAGCGCAATGCCGTGACGCAGGCCACTGGCCACCAGCGCCGGCACGATCATGTCAATTGTGGAATTGCTGAGAATGGCAAGGCGGAACGGGACCAGGGGATCAAGCGACTTGCCCTCGGCCAGGGCCCTTGCGACGGCCTTGGCAAGGCGCGTGAGCTGGTTGAGGTCCAGGCTATGCTGGGCCAGCGATTGAAACTCGCACCCCAGCGCTCTCTCGGAGTTGCCCAGAGCTTTGAGACGCGCGGAAAAATCCTCCGGCGCTCGCGGGAACCACTGCAACTCCTGGTAAAGAGCGTTCATCGGCGGGAATCCCGTCCTGGTGGCGACTTGGCTATGCCCGGAGTTTCTCTTGTATCAGCGCGACCAAACCACCTACATTTTCGAGCTTGCCAATCTCGGGGGTCGAGAACTTCACCTTGAAAGCGCGCTCCACAGTCAGCATCAACCGGATGTGCGCGAGGCTGTCCCAGCCGTCCACGTCCTTGGCCGTGAGAGCCGGAGTCACCTGGATGGAGTCGTCGTCGAAGACGCTCTCAAAGATCTCAGGCAGCCGGGCGTAGATTTGCGACTCATCCATAAACAAAAACTCCCCACGAGGAAACGATGCTCTGGTGAAAGTTTAGCATGGCAAGAGGCGCGCATTGCCTGTTGATACGGGCCTGGAACGGTACCATCGCGTCCCACCAGATTTGAATTTGTCATCCCAAGAAGCCGCAACAAGGATGAGGCTTCAGTTAACAATTCTTAACATCCGGATCAGTCAAAAGGCGGGTTTCGTGTTGCCTCAAAGACCGCGCACCCGTCAATACTCACGCGCGTCGACTGAGCTATCCTAGATGTAGTCGAAGCGTCTGCACGCGCGTCTCAAGGTCGAAGCGGAAACACTGGGTGCGACAACATTGAAATGCCGGTAATGAAATCTCCAATGCGCGGTCCATCAGCTTCCACGACGATGCTACCGCCGCGGGATCCCGACGCGCGCCCAAAGCGAACTCCGGCAGTGCGGCTTGAGCGGATTCCCGCCCTCCTGCTCGGCCCTGGGTTGCTTCTGCTGGCCGGATGCGCCGGAGGCGGCGTCAGTGCTGACCCAGGCAATTCGACATTTTCGATTTCGCCCGGAACAGTGTCAATCGACACCAACTGCACAGGCTGCAACGGCACGAACGCACAGGGGATTGCCGCGGAGCAGTTAACGGCGACACTGGCGGGCGGAGGGCCGGCGACGGTGACATGGACGCTCTCCGGCGGCGATGCGAACAGTGGGACGGGAACGATCACTGCGGCCGGCCAATACACGCCGCCGAGCTACCTGACCGCGGACCGAGTGCAGGTGGAAGTGACTGCGACAATGAACAAGACACTGTCCGCGACGGCTGTGCTGACGGTGACTCCGGGGTTTCTCCAGCCTCTCTCGCCCGAGAACGGGGCCGTCCCAGCCGGCGGGCAGGTGACAATTACAGGAACGCTCGCCGAAGCCGGCGGCAACGACGGGATCTCGTTTGCACTGGCCAACTCTGCCACGGGATCGGCCGGCGGGCTGGGGGCGCTCAGCGACATCAACTGCCAGCGCGGAATACAGGCATTCACAACGTGCTCGGTGGTCTACTCGGCCCCTGCCAACATTGCTTCAACGAGTCCGACGTGGATTGTTGCGACGGTGGGTCACTCCCCTTCCATCGTGTCATCGGAACTGCTGTTGAACAGCGCCGGCATTGCGAGCAATCCCGCCAGTCACGAAGTGGCGCAGTCGACACGGGTGTTGCTGGGCAGCTCCGGCGGAAACAACAACGACTACGACGTTACTGGGAATCAGATTGTGGACTGCTGCGGCGGCACGCTCGGCTCGCTCATCGAGGACTCGAGCGGGCGGCAATATGTGCTGGGCAACAATCACGTGCTCGCGCGCAGCGACCACGCCGCCGTCGGCGATGCAATTATTCAGCCCGCACTGATCGACAACAGTTGCGTCCCGAACGGGGATGGTCCGGGGACTACACCAGTGGCTTCGCTAACCACCTGGCTGCCCCTGAGCGCAGCCGCAACCAACGCCGATGCGGCGATTGCGCAGGTGGGCTCGGGCACGGTAGCCGCGAACGGCAGCATCCTGGAGTTGGGAGCGAAGCAGGCGGATGGTTCGCTGGCCGCTGCGCCGCCTGGAGTGAGTTCGACGGCCGGCAAGGGCGAGGCGGGCGCGCTGGCGCTGACCATTGCCAAAAGCGGCCGAACCACGGGGCTGACCTGCGGAGCGATCTCCGCTGTGAATGTGGACGTGACGGTGGATTACTACGACGATTGCGCGGAGACCAAGGCCTACCTGACCAAGACCTTCACCAATCAGATTGGGCTCACAGGAAGCGCCTTCTCCGACGCGGGCGATTCCGGGGCGCTGGTGGTGGACGCTGCGACTGCCGAGCCGGTGGGGTTGTATTTTACAGGCGGAGTGGACACGGGCGGGACGAGCCAGGCCGTGGCAAGCCCTGCAGCCGACGTGCTGAATGAGTTTGCGGCGCTTGCCGGCAATGGCCTCACGTATTCGTTTGTTGGCGGGGCGGATCACGCGGTCAGCTGCCTGAACTATGGTGCCGGAACCGCTGCACAGGCGCAGACTCGACCGTTAACGGCGACGGACGCGGCGCGCGGCAGGCGCGCGCTGGCGGTGGCGCAGTTGCTGGTTGATCCCAAGACCGGCATTCTCGGGGTGGCGGCCGGCTCGAGCAGCGATCATCCGGGCGAATCGGCAGTGCTGATCTATGTGGACGAGGCGATGAGCGTGAATGCGCCGGCAAGCGTCGACGGCGTGCGGACCCTGGTAATTCAGACAAATGCCCGAGCTGTAGCCCAGGGGACTGCGCCAAAAACTCCCGGCGAGGCAGGACCTGGAACGCTGACGCCGTCGGCCCTGAGCGCGGGCATGAGCGCGAAACAGCAGAATGCGCACCGGCTCATGAAGGAGCACACATCCTTCTTTGGCGTGGGCGTTGGCCAGAGTCTCGACAATCCCCGCGAGGCCGCGCTGGTCATCTACGTCGACCGCAAAGCCGTTCCTGCCGAGATGCCGGCCACCATTAACGGCCTGCGCACGCGGTACATCCTGATGGACCGGATGCACGTGTCCCGGTCCTATGCGACTCCGATCCAGCCCAGGGTGCATTGCCCGGGAGGGCGCATCGAGCGGAAGAGCAGCGACAATCTGCTCGACCTGCTGCGGCCGCGCATTCCTGGTTTGGAATAAAGCGGCCGCGGAGCCTCGAGCTGAATTGACGGCTTATTGGACGGGACGGGCCTTGCCGTTGCTCAGGCTCTCGTCGATAATCCCTTTCACTTTTCGGTCGGCTTCACGAGCCAGCCTGCCCTGCTCCGCGCCCAAACGTCCCTGCTCCGCGCCGAGCTTGCCTTGGTCCGCTGCCATTTGGCCCCTCTTGAAGTAGAAGTCGCTGTTCTTAAATGCAAATTCACCTTGCAACGCGCCAAGCTTGCCTTGAAGTTCAGCGAGCTTGCCTTGCACCTGGGCCAACTCCTCGCGATTGATCTCTTTGCCCATCTCGGACTGCAACTTGGTCATGGCAGCCGTGACCTCGGCCATCTCCTTCGAAATGTCCGGCGCGGTGATCTTCGCCAGTTCCACCTGCTTTCCGAGATCGCCCTCCTGCTTCCCAAGTTCTTCTTCCCTCTTGCCCAGCTCCGCCTCCTGGCGGCCAAGGGCCTCCATGGGCTTATACATTTCCTCGATCTGCGCAATCACGGTGGGATCCTCGACGATGTACGACTTGCCATCATGAGCGAACCAGAGGAACTTTCCGTGCGCCATCTTTCTTGCCTTTTCAATGTCCTCCGTTCTCGCGCCATGCCAGTCGCCTGAAAACACCATCTTGGTGTCCGGGCCGGAGACGATGGCGTAGGAATCGCCACTATCTGACATTACAAAGGAGTAACTCGAGTGACCTCCGTCGGGCCCATTGAGTTCAATAACCTTGGCGTCTTGCAGCAGCTTGTATGTCCCCGCCGCCATCACCTGCGCCTGCACCTGCGCCTTCATTTGCGCCTTCACTTGCGCATCCACTTTAGCCCGTATTTGAGCCTGATTGTCGAGGATGATCAGTTTCGAAAAATCGGGCGGGTTGGGCCCGTCTGTCTCAATGAGTAGTTCGGGCGGATTGGGCACGTTGGGTTGACCCGCCTTGCCGGGCACGGCCGGCGCCTGCGGCGGAAGAGGCTGGAGAGCCGAATCGGCCCCGGAGGAAGTCCCAGCCCCGGAGGAATTCCCAGCCCCAGCGGCCTGAGCGGCATCAGGAACCTGCGGCGCATCGGCCGGAACAGCGGATTCAGCCGCGGCGGGAGCGGACGCGGTGCCCGAGGGAGACGGCGTAGAAACGGGCGCTTGAGCTTGAGCGACGCCCGCTGCTTCTACGCGAACCAATGCTGTGACGGCAAAGATGGCTACTGGAACGATGAGGACCGCGAGCAGAGCGCGGCTCTTACCGCCCCCGAAGGCCTGGCGGAAGGTGGAGTCGTTGAGGAGACGCTCAATGCGCTGCGAGATCGTGTTGGGACGGGCCATGGCTACTCCGATCAGGGTTGGGCGCGGCAGGGCCGCGAATTCAAGCAAGAGCTGCGCGTAAGAGGCGGGGCTGGCTGCGTGGTCGAGGGCGGCGTGATCGCCAATCGCCTCGCCCAGGTTGCGGAGCTTGTTCTTGAGCCACCATCCGAGGGGACTGAACCAGAAGACGGCGGCATAGAGAGCGGCAAGAAGTTGCAGGTAGAAGTCCCCCTGGCGGATGTGGGAGCGCTCATGGGCGAGGACGATGCGGAGCTTATCGGCATCCCATTCCACGTAGTCGGCGGGCAGCAACACGGCAGAACCAACCGTGACTGGGGAAGCAACGGCCGAACTCCAGCGGAGACGGAGCTCCGGAAAACGATTCTGCTCCAAATCAAGGGGTACAGGCTCTGCGGCAAACCAGAGCCGGCAAGCAGTTGCGAGGCCGAAGACCACACGCAGAATGAGCGCGGCAGCCATCGCAATGAAAAGAAATCCGGCGAAGGATTGCCACGGCAAAACGTGAACAGCTCTCGGATCGGCGGGCAGAATACGCGAAGAGACCGTCTCCGGCAGAGCCTGAGAGAAAGTAGCAGTGGATGAGGGAGCGGCGCCTCCTATTGAGATTGCGGGAGCGGGGAAACGGCTACCGCTTGCAGCAATCGGGGTATGGTCGGCAATGGCATTGGGCAGAGTGGGAGTTGAAAGCGCGCCAACATGCGGGGATAGGAGAGCGGCGGACTCTTCGGGCGCCGTAGTCTGCACCAACGGGCGCAAGAGAGGCAGCGGCACGCGGACTATGGCGAATGCGGGCAGGCTTTGCCAGCGCATCAACAAGGGCATTGCCACGGCCGCGGCCAAAACCAGAGCCCAGGCTGTTTTCTGCGCCAGAACGTTGCCCACGCGCAGCAGGCGAAGACCGGCCCATACCACAAGCGCGGCCAGGATTGCCCGGAGTGCGGCTTCGATAATCAGACTGAAAGGGGCAAAGCTCATTTTGTTTTTCCTTTCGAGCGGCGAGCAGGTTCTTTAACCCTCTCAGCGCTCTCACGTGCGACGGCAATCCGCTCCGCGAGCCGCTGCAACTCCGCGCCGTCGAGAACCTTTGAGTCGACCATGCCGACAAGCAGAGCTTCGACCGAGCCTTCGCAAAACCAGTCGACGATGCGCTTGACTGCCCGTCCGGCAACGCGGTTCCGCGATTCCGCTGGACGGTAGAGGAACGTGCGGTTTTCGAGGGAATGCTCAAGGTAGCCTTTCTCTTCAAGGCGCCTGAGCACGGTGCGGATTGTGGAGTCCTTGAGCGGCCGGCCCAGATCCTCTCGAACCTGTTCAGCGGTGATTTGCGTCTTGCGCCAAACAACCGAAAGGATGCTCCGTTCCAGCTCACCCAACTCCGAGGGATCGTGTCGTGCGGTAGTGTTACTCGTCATAGTGTTACTGACTGTAGCACACAGAAAAGGTGAGCGCACAAGTGTTTTTTCAGGATTTTTTTGTTGGACCTAGCCTGCGGCCAGGCGGCTGGCGCCGAGATTAGCCCATGATTGGCGCGTGGCCCAGCCAGCGGCTAATATAGGCCGCCTGCCCAAAATGGTAGGTCTCGTGGTAGGCCATGAAGCTGACGACTCCGCCGACGGTTCCGTCGAGCGAAGGCGGCGCCTGCGCGGGCGGAGGAGCCGAGAGCATCTCGACGGTCGCCGACTCCAGCGCGGCCGTGAAGACTCCCGCGACCTCATTCCACGCCGCCACGACTTTCTCGGGCGTTGGATAGTGTGAAGTGTCCGCACTGCTCTTTCCGCGGGCAAACTCGTTCAGAGAGGCCGTGCTCCGCTCCACGCCAATAAAATGCAGAGTGCGCTCGCGAGCCCAGGCCATGTGGCCCACCTCCCAAAGCAGGGAGTTCGTGGTCTCGCTGGGGCGGCGGTTCCACTCTTCGGCTGTCATTCCCTCAAACGCTTTTGGAAGAAGCGTGGAATTCTGTCGATACATGGCAGCGGCGGCGTTAATCTGTGCGGGAACTGGCATCTGCGAAGCTCTCCTTTTGTTTAAACAGTATCAGTGTGCAACTCATTTCAGTGTTCGCAGCTGGGTTGCTAAGCCGAAGCTGTTGCCATTTGCTTCGCCGGGGAGGCGAGGTTCGGATCGTCGGGGATGAAGATCTGGAACACTGTGCCTGACCGTCCGCCCGCAGCCGCGGTGCGGCTGCGCACATGGATTAGCCCGCGATGCTTTTCGACGATCTCCTGGCTCACCCAGAGTCCGAGGCCTGTTCCCGTAATCTCCTTCGTCGTGAAGAAGGCTTCGAATATGCGTTCACGGACGGCGGGCTCCATGCCGGAGCCATTGTCGGCCACCACAAAGCGAACTCCCCGCTGCGCAGGATCTTTCCAGTTGCTCGAGGGGCGCGCGCGCAGAATCAGCCTGCCATCCGCGCTGCTGGCGTCGATGGCGTTGCCCACCAGGTTAGCAAACACCTGGCGCAGCTCGCCGGCATAGCAGAAGATGCCCAGCTCCGCGTCGTAGCGCCGCTCGACCTTGAGCTTCAGAAAGTTGATGCGCGCGGGATAAAGGCTGAGAACCGAGTCAAGCAACTCGCCCATCTTCACGCGTCCGGGCAGAGTGGACTGTCGATAGAAGCGCAGCGTCTGCTGGGTAATCTCGGAGATGCGCTTGGCTTCGTGCTCGGCCATGACCACGTAGTTGAGCGCGGGATCCTGAAGGCCGCAGTAACTGCGCAGGAGAAACAGGAGGTTGGTGATGGCTTCGAGTGGGTTGTTGATCTCGTGAGCGATGGAGGCGGCGAGGCGGCCAGTGGCCGCCAGCTTCTCGGTCTTGCGCAGCGCCTCTTCGCTGCGCTTGCGCTCGCTCGCGTCGAGGACTATGACCCCGACCCAGCGCATCTGTTCCGGGGTGGTGCGCACAGGATAGGCGCTTGCCAGCCAGGTCCATGGCGGGTCCAGTCTTCCGGGCGCATCGGATCGCGGTGGGCCGCTGAATTCAAGATTGCGAATTGGTTCTTCTTTCTCAAAGACACGCTGCACCACGTCTTCCAGCTCCTGGGCAATTGGCTGGCCGAGCAGCTCCGGCAGGGTGCGGCCCAGATGGCTCGAGAGCGGAATGCCCGTCATCCCGGCGAAAAACTGGTTCACGCGAACAAAGCGGTATTGGCGATCGAAGAACGCGAGTCCGATGGGTGCGTTGGCGAGCATCGAGTCAAGCAGCGACAGCGTGTCATTGAGGCCTGCGCGCTGCTCCGCCAGGGAAGCAACCATGCGGTTGAAGGCTTCAATCAGGTCGCCTATCTCGTTATGAACCGAGACAGGCAGGGGGAATTTGCCGCCGCTCTCCGGCAGGCTCATGAGGTCGCGTGTTCCGCGATGTAGCACTCCGAGCGGGCGCGAGATGGACCGTGAGATGAGCAACACAAGGATCGCTGAAGCCACAAGCCAGATGATGCCGAATAGGATGGTGTCGTCGAGGATGGAGCCCAGCAGTTCGCGGGCCGAGGTCGGATTGTACTCGATCCAGGCGTAGCCGCGCAGATCTCTGCCGGTGTAGATGGCCCCGGCGCCCTCCCAGAAATCGCCGTTAAGGTGGAAAGTTTGAGCCTGATCGCCTTTGAGAAGCGGAATCTGCGTCAGTTCGACCGGGGAAAGCGCCGCCTCAGCCGGATCGCCCTTGCTTACATAAAGCACCTTGCCCGCGCCGTCCGTGACCTTTGCACGCAAGACCGAGGGGTCCTGGCCCATCATCTTGACCGAGTGACCGATCCAGCCCGGCTGATTCTCGAGGAGCGCTTCGCTCGACTGCAATGCAAGCGACCGCGCCTCATAGGCGAGACGTCGCTGCGCACGCTGATAGATGTCATAAGTCTGTTGGCGGATCATGAGAACCGCAAACAGCGAGATGGACAGGCCCTCCAGCAACAACAGGGCGGCCAGCATCTGCCATCGAATTGAGCGCGGCCAGAAACGCATTGCTTTCCTCTTCGGCTCAGTCGCCCGAGGACTTTCAGTGTACGGGAATCCGGCTCGGGAAGGCATGAGGGCTCAAGTGGCCGGGGTCAGCTTCGCGGCCAGTGCGCGTGCAATCTGGTGTCCGTGGAAGCGGCCGTTTTCAATGAAGATCTCGTTGGTGCGCATCCCGGCAACGATGACGCCTGCCAGGTAAATGCCTGGGACATTGCTTTCCAGGGTCTCAGGATCGCAGACGGGCAGCCGGTCGCGGCCCTCGAATCGGATGCCTATCGCCTCGAGAAAAACAAAGTCGAGGTGATAGCCGGTCATGGCGAAGACGAAATCGTTCTTGAGCGTGATGCAGCCCCGCGGGGTCTGGACCGACACCGTATCCGGGGTGACTTCGACCACTTCGGAATGAAAGTACGCTGTGATCTCGCCGTTCTTGATGCGGTTCTCGATGTCCGGCTTGATCCAGTATTTTACGTGCGGCTGAATCCCGGGGCCACGGTGAACCATGGTGACGCGCGCGCCGCTGCGCCATAACTCCAGAGCAACGATGGCGGCCGAGTTCTTGCCGCCGATCACGACCACGTCCATTTCAAAGTAAGGATGGGGATCGACGTAGTAGTGGTGGACCTTACTGAGGTTTTCGCCGGGGATGCCCATAAGGTTGGGCAGATCGTAATAACCAGTAGACAAGGCCAGCTTGCGCGACCGCAGGGCGCTGGGGCGGCCGAAACGGTCGACTATTTGGACAGTGAAGTCGCCGTCGGTGCCCGTAATGCGCTCAACGCGGTGATACTGGCGGATGTCGAGCTTGTAGTGGGCGGCGACCAGGCGGTAATACTGCAAGGCCTCGTTGCGGGTGGGCTTGGGGTTGGGACTGGGAAAGGGGATATCGCCAATCTCAAGCAGCTCCGGCGTGGTGAAGAATGTCATGTGCGCCGGGTAGTGGAAGAGCGAGTTGCAGATGCAGCCCTTGTCCACCAGAACCACCCGGAACCCGGCCTTCTGAGCCTCGATCGCGCAGGCCAGTCCGGTCGGCCCAGCCCCGACGACGAGCAGGTCAAAAATCTCGGACGGGGCGGCTTCCAGGGCGAAATCGGACATGGAATTAGATTAGGGCATTTCGGGGAACACAGGATGAGGGGGTCGGGTTCCTGAGTGTATTCGAGCCGAAAATGGTAGATTGGTAGAAAGAGATGGTAGAAAGGTAGACTCATATGGCACTGAGCATCAAAGACGAAGAGACTGACCGGTTGGCGCGGGAGCTGGCGCGACAGAATGGTGAGAGTGTGACGATGGCTGTGAAAGTCGCTCTCAAGGAAAGGCTGGAGCGCCAAAAGCCGAACCCAAAGGCGGGCCTGGCCGCATGGTTGATGGAGATCAGCCGCGAGACCGCACCTTTGATGAATGATGGCCGGACTTCCAAGGAACTCATGGACGAACTCTATGACCCCGCGACGGGGCTACCAATATGATCGTTGACAGAACCTGCGAATGCAAAAGTGAGGATCAATGAAAACCCTGAATATCAAGAATCCGGAAACTTACCGACTGGCTCGGGAGCTGGCACAGCGCAACAGTGAGACCGTGACGATGGCAGTAACCATCGCACTCCGAGAACGATTGGAGCGCCAGGCGCCGAATACAAAAGCAGGGCTTGCCGATCGGCTCGACGAACTGACTCAACGAACAGCTCCGCTCTTAAAGGATCTGCCTACTTCCGATAAGATCGGAGATCTTATCTTCGACAAAGAGACTGGATTGCCGCTATGATCGTCGACTCATCCGCGCTGGTGGCAATTCTGAGGCGTGAGCCGGAGGGTACGGCTTTCTCTAAGCTCCTTGAAGCGACAAAGGTCGTTAGGGTTTCCGCGGCCACCTATTTCGAGACTGGCATTGTGATCGATAGTCAGGGTAACCCGAGCGCAAGCCAACTCCTCGACGAACTCATTGAAGATTCGAGAATCCAGATTGAGCCAGTAACGGAAACACAAGCCAAAATCGCGCGCCAGGCCTACCGGAACTACGGCAAGGGCAGCGGCCATCGGGCCAACCTGAACTTCGGCGACTGCTTCAGCTATGCCCTGGCGCGGGAGAAGCGCGAGCCGATTCTCTTCAAGGGCGACGACTTCTTGCACACCGATTTGCGGCCGGCCGTCCCCACAAAATAGGTTAACTTCCCTTCTCTGGTCCGACGCGGTTTGAGTTCGCGACAATCTT
>Ga0182018_10002684_pt1 | contig 17241 bp, 14 predicted proteins | sample 812P2MmetaG_FD_120490 | JGI IMG/M metagenome (GOLD analysis project Ga0182018, IMG submission 120490) | Permafrost microbial communities from Stordalen Mire, Sweden - 812P2M metaG | ecosystem: Environmental > Terrestrial > Soil > Wetlands > Permafrost | place: Sweden: Stordalen | collected... | reverse complement strand
TCCTCGGTAAATCGATCGCCTTTGGCGTGACCAAAAACGTCAGAAACAAAGCGCTGCGCGCGAGCGCCGGACCGGCCACCGCGGTTCCGGTGTCTTCGGAAGCAGGCTTCTAATGAGTGACGGACGTGGGGCGGGCGGCATCGCCTGTAGGCCGTCCGTCCCGGCTGTCGCGCAACCGCGCGTTGCGCATTGGTGAATTGGGGGCCGACCATCTCCTCGCTAGCCGGAACGGAAGACCCGGGCTGGTGAGGTGGGCAAACAAGTGCCGTACTTTGAATAATTTGCCCGATGAGGCCCTTTTGAGCCACAAATGATCCGGCAGGCATGGAGTTGCGAGCGATCCCGTGTCTAAATCGGAGCCAGCCCACAGGAGGGCCAAACAATTATGAATTCGATTATGACTTCGATTACCGGGGGGATTGCCGCCGGCAGCATGTTCGCCGCGCTGGCCATCGCACAGCCCGCACCACACTATACTGTTACGGACCTGGGCACGCTGGGGAGCGGGACGTATAGCTCGGCGAACAACGTGAGCAACGGTGGCTTCGTGGTTGGCCTGTCGGCGATCGACTCTAGCGCCACCAGCCCACTGCAGGCCGCCCTTTGGGACCACCGGAGCCCGCACACCATCATGGACATCGGCCGGCCGGGACTCGGAGGACCCAACAGCCAAGCGTATGGTATCGACGCCGGCCAGATTGTAGGTCAAGCTGAAACCTCCACCAAAGATCCAAATAATGAAAACTTCTGCGGTTACGGTACCGGCCTCGACTGTGTGCCTTTTCTGTGGCAGGACGGCGCGATGACTGCGCTTCCGTTGCTGGGAGGCAACAACGGCGGGGTCTTCAACAATCCCAACAATCGAGGCCAAGTGGCCGGGGTGGCGGAGACTAGCACTCGGGACCCACAGTGCCCTGCGCCTCAAGTTCTCGATTACGAACCCGTGATATGGGGGCCAGGGCCAGGCCAGATGCGAAAGCTCGCTTTGCTCCCCGGAGACTCCGTTGGGATTCCCACCTCTATCAACGACAACGGCCAGGCCGTGGGGACTTCGGGCTCCTGTGCGAACACCCCACTGATTCCCCTCGTAGTCGGCCCGCACGCCGTGCTGTGGGAAGCCGACGGCTCGGCCAGGGACCTCGGCAACCTCGGCGGGACGCCCGTAAATGTGGCTTTGGCCATTAATAACCGAGGTCAGGTGGTCGGTGGTTCGTCTCTGGCGGCGGACAGCACGACGAGCTATCTGAATGACGCTTTCCTATGGACCAAAGAGACGGGCATGCAGGATCTCGGCACGCTTCCCGGGGATGTGGCGAGCCAAGGCCTGTGGATCAACGACAGCGGCGTGGTGGTGGGCCCGTCGTTCGACGCGGCGGGCAACCTGCGGGCGTTCATCTGGAACGGCACGATGACCGACCTCAACACCCTGGTCCCGGCCGATTCTCCTTTGTATCTGCTGTTCGCGGGGAGTATCAATTCGAGCGGCGAGATCGCCGGCTTTGGCGTGACCAGTTCCGGCGACGTTCACGGCTTTTTGTTGACGCCGAGCAGCGGCGCCGCCGACGATGGCCTCTCGCCGGCCCAACAAAGCGTGCTCAAAGCGGTCGCGCAATCTGAGAATGTCCGCCAGCAGATCTTCGCGCGGCTCGGATTTCGGGGACGATAGACACAATGGGGCGGGCGATGCGTCGCCCGCTCCGTTCGTAATGACGCTCCGGCGCTCGCGGCGTGAGTCCAAATGTCCGCAAACGAACCGGCGCGTGTCGAAGGGATGCTCAAACAGGGCGCCAATGTACCGGCAATAAGCTCAACGTTCGGCGACTGTTAAACACAGTCCAGGCCCCAGTGCAGGAGCAAGTCCTGAGTGACGGCGCATCCGGAAGTTATATTAGCAAGCGGCACTCCCTTGCCACAGTTCGAAGCGCTTTATGGGGCCGCCTTCCCGCGATTCTTACGCATGGAGTCTCCGCGCATCTCAATGCGATGGGCGTTGTGCACTAGGCGGTCGAGGATGCCGTCGGCCAGCGTGGGATCGCCGATCCGTTCGTGCCAGCGCGCGACCGGCAGTTGCGAGGTGAGGATCGTCGAACGCACCTGGTAACGATCCTCGCAGATTTCCCAGAAGTCGCGGCGCTCGGGTTCACTCAGCGGAGCCATGGCCCAGTCATCGATCACCAGAACATGGCGCCAACCGCGCGTTCGGCGTTAGCATCATCTCCTGTTGGGAAGTCGCGAAACTGGTGGAGTACGGAAGGCTGAAGCTCGATCGCGACGCAGGGTTGTGGATAGAAAGCGCCCTTGCTGCGCCAGGAATGTGCTTCTGCACCTCAACCCGCAGATCGTAGTGGAGTCGACCCAACTGCCGCAACCTTTTCATCGCGATCCAGCCGACCAAATGCTGGTTGCGACGGCCCGGGTCTTGCAGTGTTCGATCATGACCGAAGACAGCAAGATTGAGGCCTATCCGCACGTCCGCATTGCTTGCCCCTGGCGCTTGTGAATGGGGGTCTCCGGTGAATGAGATTCTACTCGAATTCGCGAAGGGGATCCTAGCTTACCTAAATATCAAAACCGCTGAGGAAACGGGGAGGGATAAACCGCTTGGATCGGTCGGTTTCAGACCGCTTAAATAGCCAGGCTCTGCGAATGGGACAGGCAACTCCTTGCGAGTCCTTGGGTGGCTTGATCACAGCCAGTCAGATCAGGGAAGTTCATCCAATGAAACGCCGGCCCCGGTAGTAGGCGCAGAGCCAGTCGGCTCGGCGACGGTAATGGGCCGAACCGTGGCAAGTTGACGGATAACGCGCAAAGCGTTCATCTGGCTGAGGTTCGCTCGGGATTTGCGGATAGGTCCGAGAAACGCCGGTCGTCTTATGGGAGCGGTATGCCCAAGCTGGCCAGTGTACGAGCCGCGCCGCACGCAGCGGTGCGCGTTAGACATTTGCTCCCGTAAAATGGAGACTTCGGGGATGGCGGGATGAGCACACATTGCTGCGGACGAATGGACTACGACCTGAACCAGACGTGCGAGCTGCATGAGAGCCGGTATGATTGCCCGGACGCCTTGGTCAATGTGGTTCGCGGCGGGTACGGTCTCATCGTCCACGACGGCGGTTCATCGGTGATTGGAGATCGCGTTCTGTCCGTGGTGTGGATCAAGGCTTCCAAAGATCGCTGACATACCAACAGATCCAGCCGAACCGGAGGAGGATGCCGCGGAAGCAGCGGGTGGGGTTCCCGGGCGCGTCATTGATCTTGAGGATTTCGGGGCGGAATAGACCTGCACATCCGGCGGCAGCGCGGTCAAGCGCCCCAACGGTCCGCAGCGCTGTAGTTCCTTCTAAAACGGCATTCCCAAAGAAGTGGATCAGCGCAGCCGGGTTCCATCTGGGTTCACGGCCTCTTCGTCCCGGCGCGTCGGATAGAACTGCTTCTTCACTGCAAGCTCGTAGAAGAGGATACCGTATACTGTGGATATGACATTCAGGGTCGTTCTGGAACGTGATCCCGAGACCGGCGATTACTCTGCAGTCTGCCCGGAACTCCCCGGCTGCGCCTCTGCCGGCGAAACCGAGGCGGAAGCCAGAGCGAATATCCGAGAGGCCATAGAGCTGTACCTGGCGCCCGGAGACATCGATTTGCCTGAAGACGCGAAGCTCTTCGAGGTTACGGTTGGGTGAACGCGGGACGCCGAGGCTCTCTTCAGACCAGGTGATCCGGATTCTTCGCCGTCACGGCTTTCTGCGAATCGGCGCTTCCGGCAGCCACCAGAAGTGGCGGCATCCGGTTACCGGAAAGCAGGTCATCGTTGCCCATCACCGCGGCCGCGTGCTTCCGCTCGGAACCATGAAGGCGATCATCGAGGGCAGCGGTATCCAGCCTTCGGAATGGTTGAAATAAGCATAGCGCGACCGGAGAATATTCGGTTACTCCCGGTAAACGCCGATCCCGCCGTGATGACGGGCAAGCCTGAAATCGCAGGCACGCGTATTACCATCGAGTTGATTCTGGAAGAACCGGTTCCTAACTGTCACCGTCCGGGCGATCTCAAGAGTCGGTAGTGGGTCAATTTGAAAGTCAGATAGCGGGCTGTCCGGTGTCCTGGCTCATCTTCGTCCAATATTCCTGAGAAGACAAAACCGGTACGATCTTGAAATCAACCAGATCGGCCCAGCAGTTGGCCCATACCTGAAGAGCATCACGATCCTTTGCTTCCATCACCTGGAAACAGCGGGAATTCGCAGGGTCGACCCAGCTCGCGTGATAAATACCTCCATCCGGCAACATCCTGCCGTCACGAACAAAGCGTTCCCGGATCGGGTTGGGATCACCATCCTTGAAGTCTTCGATGACCATGAAAAGCATGGACGGTACTATAGCAGAACCGCTTTCCAGTTCCAAAATTGGGTAGTGGGTCAGTTTGCAGCTTGTGGGGCAGGTTGGCGGCAACCTGCTGGCCGATTGTGGGGCGGCCAGTCTTGGCCGCAGCCGGCTTTTGGCCGGCTCTGGCCGCTGAAAGGCGGCTGCGGGCAGGATTGCCCGCCCTCCAGGGACGATCCAGGCAGTGCCCGGCAACGCGAATCTCTTTGCGCTTATCATAAGCCAAGGAGGATCGCGACACGCAATGAAACGGCTGTTAGCGGGAAGCGGATGGGTAGTGGCGGCTCTGGCGTGGGCGGGGCTGCCTTCAACGGTGAAATTGGACAATGCCCGCGTGCAGGTGACGGAGGTGAGTTCACCGCCGGGAGCGGTGCGCGAACGGGGCGTGCGCGCGCACGACCAGGTGATCGTGTTTCTGGACGACTGCCGTTACGAGCGCACCGACCCCAAGACCGGCGCCAAGAGCATGCAGGAACGCAAGTCCGGCGACGTGATATGGCATACGCAAGGAGAAGAAGCGCCGCAATTGGTGAACAAGGGTAACAAGCCCTACCGGACGGTCGTCATTGAGCTGAAGTAAAGTAGAGTCTTGGCAATGCCGAAGCTCAATTGGACGCTTTTCGGGTGGACACTCTGCGGCGCTCTGGCCGGTGCTGCACTCGCGCAGAATGCGCCGCAGGCCGAGAGCGGGCCGACCATCCATGCCACGGTAAATGAAGTCGCGCTCGACTTGGTGGTGCGCGATAAGAAAGGCCGGCTGGTGAAGAACCTGAAGCCCGGCGACGTGGAGATCTACGAAGACGGTGTCCGCCAGGAAATCCGCAGTCTCCGGCTGGTAGGGGGCGAAGCGCCGGCACAGCCAGGGCAGCCGGGGCAACCGCCGGACGAGGCGGCGGGCGGGGCGCAACCTGGGCCGGCAGGCGCGGGGGCCTTGCCGATCGAGCCGCCGGCAATGCCGCTGCGCAGTGTCAACCTGGTCTGCATCGTATTTCACAGTCTCGATGCGAGCACCCGGAAGTGGGCGGTGGCGGCCGCCCAGGACTTCATCAAGACGCAGTTGCGTCCGGGCACCTGGGTGGGAGTCTTCAACCTCGATTCGCGGCTCACTCCTTTGCATGCCTTCACTACGAACCGCGATGAGTTGTTGCGCGCGGCTGCCGGCGCCTTCAATGGATCGACCGTGGACATCACCCGGGCCGCCGAAGCCGTGCTGAACTCCACGCCGAATGTGCAGTATCTGGTGGGGTTGGTGAGCCCCGGTGGAAAAGGGGGCGGTTTTCAAGACCTATCGACCACCGGCTCGGTGAGCATGACCGCCATCACGGGCGCGGATGTGGACAACGGGCCGGGCGCCAACGCCCAACGCGGGGACCTGGTGCTCCAGCGGGAACAGTTCATCGGCGTCGAGGGAGCGCGCCAAATGGATCAGATCAATCTGCTGATCCGGCAACTGGGTACGTTTCCCGGCCACAAAACCGTCCTCCTGCTGAGTCCGGGGTTCACCACCGACGGAGAACCCGATCACTTTCAGGCGATGCTGAACAAGGCCAACCTGGCCGACCTCAGCTTCTATGCTTTCGACGCCAACGGCCTGAACCAAACCTCGACGGCGCAGGCTTCCAGCATGGCCATGCAGCATGTGGCGGCGCTCAGCCAGCAACAGCCGGTGGAGGCGGGCATGAAGGCGGGGAACGGCAGTATGGGAGGCGCCGGAGTGGTGGCAGAACTGAGCCGCCAGGACAATTACCTGCACGACGCGGTGCGGACTTCGGATACGCAATCGGGCCTGCGCGCGCTGGCCGAGGGCACCGGCGGTTTTCTGATTGCCAACACCAACGATCTGCGGAAACCGTTCCAACAGATCGTGGAAGACGCGGACACGCATTACGAAGCGGACTATCATCCTTCATCCGGCAAATACGACGGGCATTTTCGGAAGATCGAAGTGAAACTGGCGCGCGCCGATTTGCTGGCTAATGCGAAGGTGGAGAGCCGCAACGGCTACTTCGCGATACCGGATTTTGGGGGATCGGCGCCTCTGCAGCCCTTTGAAATGGCGGGACTGATGGCGCTGAATGGCCGCCCTTTGCCGCACGCCTTCGATCTCCGCACCGCCGCGTTCCAATTCCGGCCGGGCAGCGGGAGTTCACAGGCCGCCGTGGTCTTCGAGCTGCCGGGCGCCAGTCTGACCGCTACGGCGCAGCCCGCGCGGAAGTCGCACCGGCTGCATGCCTCTTTGCTCGCGGTGGTGAAAGACTTGAGCGGGCAGATCGTGGATAAGTTCGGCCAGGATTTTCCATACGAGATCCCCGACGGCCAATTGGCGGGAATCCAGGCCGCGCCGGTCGATTACACGCATGCCTTCAACCTGCCGGCCGGCCACTACACCGTCGAAAGCGTGGTGTTCGACCGCGAAGCGAACCGCGCCAGCACCAGCACGGTGGAACTCGATAGTCCGGCGCGGAAGGGCATCGGGCTGAGCAGCGTGATCGTGGTCGCGCGGGTGGATCCGCTAACCGCGGACGCGGATGCGAACGACCCGTTCCTGTTTCACGGGCGGGATGTAGTGCCGATGCTGGACGGATCGCTGAAGGCCTCCGCGAAACCTCTAGTGTACTTCGTGGTGTATCCGGATAAGTCGATCCAGGAGACGCCGCGGATCCGCGTGCAGTTTTTCGTAGGAGGAGAAGAACTGGAGCAAAAGGAAGCGGAGCTTCCGGCGCCCGACTCTTTCGGCGCCATTCCGATGGTGGTGAGTGCAGTGGCGCGTCCGGGCAAGTGCGAGATCAAGATTACGGCGCGGCAAGGCTTCCAGTCGGCGGTACAGAGCGTCTCATACACAGTCGCCGCACAATAGGCGCGGCCGCCTCAAACGACGGCGCGGCGCGCGATTACTTCCCTGTAAAACTCCGCGCTCAGCTTGGGAGTGCGCTCCAGTGTCTCGAAATTCACGTAGTAGATCCCGAAGCGTTTCGTGTAACCATCGGCCCATTCGAAGTTGTCCAGCAGGCTCCAGAGGAAATAGCCGGTGAGCGGCCAACCTTCGGAGACGGCCCGATGCGCCTGCACGAAATGGTTGCGCAGATACATGACCCGGTCGGTGTCATAGACCTGGCCGTCGGCGGCGGGACGGTCGTCGGACGAGCAGCCATTTTCGGTGATCATGACATTGTTCACGCCCCAGATCTCCTTCAAGTGGCGGGGACCCCAATACAATATTTGGGGCCCAATAAACAGCCAAGGGGATGCCATATGGGGATAGGACGACGGATGCGGCACCTCGGCGAACCCGGCGGAATTCGCGGCGGCGCGGATGTGCGTGGGCGCGTAACAGTTGAGGCCCACGAAATCGAGACGCCCGCCGATCGCGCGCATGTCTTCCGGCGTGAATTCCGGCGCGTTGGCGCCGGCGGCGGAGAGATACTCGGCGGTGTATTTGCCTTCCAGAATCGCGGTCAGAAACGGCGCATTCAACTGGCGCATGGCGCGGCGCGCGGCGGCGATGTGCGGCTCGGTTTCGACGACCGGCACACAGATGGTGGAATTCTCCGCAAAGCCCACCTGCACGGGGCGCCGCGCAGCCGCGCGAATGGCTTCGAGCGCGAGCCCATGCCCCAGCACAGCATGATGGCGCACCTGATTGAGCTGGCGCGGCGGCAGCTTGAGACCGGGAGCAAACACCCCGGAGCCGTAAGCCAAGTCGGTGAAGCAGGAGAATTCGTTGATGGTGAAGAAGTGCGAAACGCGATCGGAGAGGCGCCGCGCCACGAAGCCGGCATACTCGGCGAAATACTTGGCTGTCTCGCGCGATTGCCAGCCGCCGAAGCGGTCCTGGCAGGCCTGCGGCAGGTCCCAATGGAAGAGCGTGGCATACGGTTCGATGCCGGCGGCCAGCAGGGCGTCCACCAGGCGATCATAGTAGGCGATGCCCTTTTCGTTGGGCTGGCCGGAGCCGTCCGGGAAGACGCGCGGCCAGGCGACCGAGAAACGGTAAGCCTTCACGCCCACCGATTTCATGAGCTGCACGTCCTGCGGGTAGCGATGGTACTGATCCGCCGAGACATCGCCGGTTTGCCCCATGGCGATGTGTCCGGGCTGGTGCGCGAAGGTGTCCCAAACGGAGGGCTTGCGTCCGTCTTGCTGGACGGCGCCTTCCACCTGGTAGGCGGCGGTGGCGCATCCCCAGAGGAAGGCGTCCGGGAAGCGGCAGTAATCTTTCGGATCAGCAGGCGAGGCGGCAGCGGGGATCGGCGCGGCGCCGAGCCCCAGGGCGGCGGCTCCGGATAGGGTGGCGAATGTTCGTCGAGTCGGGTGCATAGGTAATCTTCAAGATATTCAAAAAAAATTACAAAAAAGGGTTTGACAAGCCGCCTGCCGGTGATATACTCGCACAAACAAACCAATTTCGGCATCACGCCAGTGTGTAGCGGAGCCCTCCAGCATGCCGAAGAGGAACGGGGCGGCGCGCGTCTGCGTAAAGCGCCGCCCGCATCGCCAAGCCGGCTAGAAAGGCCAGTGCGCCCAGCCGGCGTTTTTCACGCTGGGCCGGGGTCCGGGTCCATCCGAGAAATTGGCGGACCGCGTCATCCCGAAATCGATTTCGTTTTTCTGGAACTGCAAGGGCCGGTCTGTGACCATTTCAATGGTGCTGCCTTTGGCCAGCACGGCATCCGGCCCACGCGTCAGCAGAACGGCCATCACCCCGACCGTGGCGCCCACCGCGGCCCCGATGCCGCCGCCCAGGGCGTAGTGCTGGTTCGCGCCACCGGCGATCAGGCCGATCCCTGCGCCCGCTCCGGCGCCTTCGGCGATGGTGCGCGCGTCACCGGCCTTGTTGCCCTCGCTGAGGATCTTGCCTTCGGCCTTGTTGAATTCCTCGCCGCCGCGCCCGTCGATCCCGCTCAGGCGCGCGCGGAAATCGCGGGTTACGCCGTTGGGCAGCGTCAGAACATCGAAGCGCAGGTACAGTTCACCGCGGCCCTTCACGCGTCCCGGACGCTTGACCTCGGTCACCGTGCCGGCCACCCAACTGCCCGGCGGGATTACGATGCGGCCGTTGTTCAAGATCGGGAACACCGTCTCCAGGTAAATGCGGTCGCCTTCCGCCGCATTCTTGGTGCTCACGGAGTTGATCAGGCCGAGTGGGATGCGGGTGCCGGGAGCGATCACGTAATCGGCAACCGGCGCGGCGGGGGTGGCTGGCGGTTCTTCGGCCAGGATGACGCCGGCCGCAATCAGGAACGTTGCGAGAGAGTATCTCAGCGACATACGCGAACTCCTTGGGATTATTCTAGCAGATGCCTCTGCGGGCGGCCGGGATATCTACTGATATCGCAAAGCTTCCATGGGATCCACGCGCGCTGCGCGGCGGGCCGGGACATACGCCGCCAACAGCGTAATCGCAATCATGGCCACGGCGCCGAAGGCGACCGGGAATGCGCTCTCTACCGGCAGATCCTGGATCAGGCTGGTGGCGAGGCCGCGGCCCCAGTAGGCGATCAGCACGCCGATTCCCAGGCCCGCGCCGCTCATCGCGAGCGCCTCTACGAGCACCATCCGGGACACTGCGCCGCGGGTCGCGCCCAGGGCCATACGGATGCCGATCTCGTGGATGCGGCGCGCCACCGTGTACGCCAGCAGCCCGTAGATGCCAATGGCCACGAGCAGCGAGCCCAGCGCGCCGAACAACCCGGATAGCGTGGCGATGAGCCGCTCCGGAACGATGGAAGCATCCACCTGGCCGTCGAGCGTCGAAACCCGGACCACGGGTACGGTCTTCAGCAAGGCGCGCACCGTGCGCCGCACCGCCGGACCCACCGCCTGCGGATCGATGCTGGTGCGGATGGCAAAGCCCGACGCCGGCTGCGGGAATTGGAACGTGTTGAGATAGATGGTGCGCAGCGGGGCTTCGCGAATCTCGTAGTACTTCGCGTTGCCTGCCACGCCCACGATCTCGTAAGGCTGGCTTTCGCCGTCGAACGTAAAATACTTTCCGATGGGGTTGCCTCCGGCAAAATAGTAGCGCGCCATCGCCTGGTTGACGATCGCCACGCGCGGCTGGCCGCGATCCTCAAAGGTGAAATCGCGTCCCATCGGCAACGGTGTCCCCAGCGTCTCGAAGTATTTCGGCGCAACCCAGCTTACCGAAATGTACCGGCGATCCGCAGGCCGTTCCGGGTGGCCTTCTACGGTTGCGAATCGGGTAGCTCCCGCGCCCGAGATCGGCGTCGGTGCGCTGATGGTGGCTGAGCGCACGCCCGGAATGGCTTCCAGGCGCCCCAGTAGCTCCTGATAGGCGCGGGACAATTGTTCGCCGTTATATCCGCTGCGCGCCGGATCGAGGGTCACCAGCAGGACGTGGTCGCGGCGGAAGCCCAGATCGAGGCGCTCGAGATGCGACAAGTGGCCGATAAACAGACTGGCCGCGCTCAACAGCCCGACCGACAAAGCCACCTGCGCCACCACCAGACTCTTTCCGAAAAGCCGGCGGAGCCGGGTCTCGGCGGCGCTCCCGACTTCCCGCAGCGAAGACGCCGGGCCGGAGCCGTAAGCGCCCCAGGCGGGCGCCAATCCGAAGAGCAGTCCCGTCAACAACGCGATCCCGCCGGTGAAGAGCAACACGTGCCTATCCGGGTGCACTTGAATCTCGATGTGGGCCGGCAATCCTATGATCGGCCGTCCGGATGTCATGATGCGCACCAGCGCGTCAGCGCCGAAATACGCGAGGAAGACAGCCAGCACGGCGCCCGCCGCGGACAGTAATAGAGATTCGGTCAACACTTGACGCATCAGGCGAAAGCGGCCTGCGCCCAACGCGACCCGAACCGCCATTTCGTGCCGGCGGGCGGCCCCGCGCGCGAGCAACATGTTCGCCAGGTTGATGCAAGCGATCAACAATAGCAGACCCACCACAGACATCAGCGCTAGCAGCGGTTTCGCGAACCGATCGCGCAGTTCCGTGGAGAGACCCGTACCTGCGGGCTGCACTGCAAACTTCAACTGGTGCATCGCGGGATCCTTGCTGGCCCTGGTTCTTTCTTCGAGCGTCCACCGGAACAGGACCGCCATTTCCGCGCGCGCCTGCGCGATCGATACGGCGGGCCGCAGCCGCGCGATCAACTGCAAGGGTCCGGCGCGATAGGTCGGCGACGCTACACTCAGCGGCACCCAGATGTCCGGCCGGAGCCCTACCTGCAGTCCCACGAACTCGCGCGGAGTCACTCCGACAACCGTCATCGGCACATTTTCCACCACGATTTGCCTGCCCAGAATGGCAGGATCCAGATTGAACTTATTTTTCCAGTAAGACCAACTCACCACCGCAGCGGCCGAGTCGCCAGGACCAATGAGCCTGCCGATCGCGGGCTGCACCCCGAGCATGTGAAAGAAGTTCCCGATTACAGCTTCTCCATCCACGGTCTCCGGTTCGAGACCGTCGCCGCGCACGTTGAACCGGGAGGGGTGCGCGCCGGTGAGTCCTGAAAAGACGTGATTGCGATCCCGAAAGTACTCGTAGCTTTGCAGGGAGAAGACGTTCAGTGGGGGATCGCCGGGGTATTGGTTCAGAAATTCGACAAGCTGCCGCGGTTCCGGAACCGGCAACATGCGCAACATCAGGGTGTCGATCAGGCTGAAGACGGCGGTATTGGCGCCGATGCCGAGGGCCAGCGACAATAGCGCTACCGTCGTGAAGCCAGGTGAACGCCGCAACGCGCGGATGGCGTAGCGGGTATCCTGCCAGGTCCTTTCGAGTGGATTGCATGCCCACATGTCGCGCCAGGCCCTGCCACTTCCTGGCCATTATACTGCAAGCGGGCATTGCTATCACTCAATGAGGGCAGCGGCGCGCATGCAATAGCATGTTAGAAAAGTAGCTATGCGGAACGACCTGGCACATTACACGTGCTACCGGACAGCGGGGCCGATCCAGATCGACGGCAAGCTGGACGAGCCATCCTGGCGCATGGCGCCCAAGTCCGAGCCGTTCGTCGACATCGTGACCGGCGAGCCGGCGTGGTTCGACACGCGCGTGGCGCTGCTTTGGGACGACGAGTGCCTGTACTTCGGTTTCACGGCCGAGGAGCCTGAGGTGCGCGGGTATCTGACCGAGCGCGATGCGCGCATTTATGAAGACAACGACGTGGAAGTTTTCATCGCGGGCGAGAACGCGTATTACGAATTAGAGATCAACGCGCTGAATACGATCTACGAGGTCTTCTGGATTTGGAAGGATGCGTTGACGCCGGGGAGTCCGTATTATGGGCGTCCGGAGTTCGATCCCGCAACGCAACGAACCATGGTTCTGGATGGAGTGGGAGGGCACGTGCATCCGCGCGGGGAACGCTGGGGTTTCTTGGACTGGGATTTGCCGGGGTTGCGGCATGCGGTGCATGTGGAGCCTCCGGGTTGGACTGTTGAATTGGCCCTGCCGTGGGAAGGATTGCGCGGGCTGGCGGATGGGCGCGCGCTGCCGCCGCGGGATGGGGATGTGTGGCGGATCGACTGTTCACGGTTCCAGCAGTTCGACCGTGCGGGACGCAAGCTGGATCCCAGCGCCGGTTGGACCTGGAATCGGCACGGGCATTACGATTCGCATATTCCGCAGACGTTTACGTTCGTGGAGTTCAGCGCGCGGGTGGTGGCGGCGGCGGATTGAGTGCGCCGAAACGCCAAGACTCACCCCTTGACATCCCGGCCGCTTTATACTAAGCTGGCTTAGTGAGATAACTCAGTATGTCGAAACAAGATGCACTCCAAGGATCGCTGCCTCTTCTGGTCCTCAAAATTCTCGACCGGCGCGGTCCGCTGCATGGCTACGGGATTACCGCGCAAATCGAAGCCATCTCCACTCTGCTGCGCGTGGAGGAGGGTTCACTCTATCCGGCGCTGCATCGCCTGGAAGAGTGCGGTTGGATCCGCGCCGAGTGGACGACAACCGAAAACAAGCGCCGCGCGCGTGTATACAAACTCACCCCGGCCGGCGGCAAACAACTGCTCGACGAGGAGCGTCGCTGGACATCGATCGCTGCCGCGATCGGCCAGGTTCTCGAAGGGGCCTGAAGAAAGGATCTCCCATGTCGTGGATTTCACGTATTGCCAACGCCGTCCGGCCGGGAAGGGCCGCCGCCGGTCTCGACGACGAGCTCCAGTTTCACCTCGACGAGCGTATCGACGACCTGATCCGCGGCGGCGTGCCCCGCCATGAAGCCGAGATCCTCGCGCGCCGCCAACTCGGCAACCGGCTCAGCCTGCGCGAGTCCAGCTACGACGTGAAGTCCGCCGCCTGGCTCGACTCCCTGCTGCGCGACTTCAGCTTCGGCCTTCGCATGCACGCTAAACGGCGCACGGCGAGCCTGGCCGCGATTGCGTCGCTGGCCCTCGCCATCGGCGCTTGCACGGCCGCGTTCACCCTGATCGACGCGCTGATTTTTCGGCCACTGCCACTCCCGGCGCCTGGCCAACTCATCAACCTCGCCCGCATGATGCCGGCCTTCCTCAGCGCCGATAACCAGCCCAGCGAATCCGACTCCTTCAGCTACCCCCAATATGAACTTCTGCGGGACACCGCCCGCGAGCATGCCGACCTCTTCGCCATGCGCCTCTCCGCCGGACTCCAGCCGGTGCTGTTCGATGACGCTGCGGGCGCCAGTGAGAACGTCCGCGCCGAAGCCATCTCCGGCCAGGGCTTTGAGATCCTGGGCGTCAAGCCTGCCTTCGGACGGCTCATCCAGCCCGCGGACGACTCCGTTACCGGCGGCCATCCCGTGGCCGTGCTGAGCTACGCCTTCTGGAGCCACCGCTTCGGCGCCAGTCCTTCCGCCATAGGACGCTGGGTGACCGTCGACCGGACGCAATTCCAGATTGTCGGCATCGCCGCTGGTCCTTTCGGCGGCGTCCAGCCGGGCTATCTGACCGATGTGTGGCTGCCGCTCTCCGTCGCTATAGATCCCCGGCAACTTGCCGATCCCGACAGGGGCAGCGTCGGCGTTTGGGGCCGCCTGAATGCGGGTGCCACGCCCTCGCAGATGCGTGATCCCCTGCAGGCCGTGCTGACGAACTTCCTTCGCGATCGGGTCCGCATTAACCCGCCCCGCAACCTCCACGGCGCGCAACTTCAGCAGTTCACCGATGCGCCGCTCCATATCCGCGATGCCTCCACCGGCCGCGACTCTTTGTTCCGGCTCCAATTCCTACGTCCGCTCGGGATACTGTCGCTGATCTGCGCGCTGCTGTTGCTGGTCGCCTGTTCCAACGTGGCGAACTTGATGATCGCCCGGGCCTCGGCGCGCAACGCCGAGATGGCGCTACGCATGTCGCTAGGCGCCGCACGCTCCCGCCTTATCCAGCAGATGCTCATGGAGAGCGCACAACTCGCCGCGGCGGCCTGCGCGCTTGGACTCCTTTTGGCCGCCCTCATCGTGCCGTCCATCGTCGTCCGTCTCGGGCCCACTGAGTTTCCGGCTTGGCTGGATGCGGGGCCTGGCTCCCGGACTCTCGCGTTCGCCGTAGCCCTCAGCCTGCTCACTGCGCTTCTGTTCGGCGTGGTACCTGCGCTGCGGGCGTCTTCGGTTTCGCCGGGCTACGCCCTGAAAGCCGGCGGAACCCAGAATTCAGGCCGCATGGGATCGCTCCGTTGGATGCTGGCCGCACAGGTCGGCTTCAGCGTAGCCGTGCTGTTCCTCTCGGGACTCCTGCTGCTTTCCTTCCGCAAGCTGATTGCAGTCGATCTCGGCTTTGCCCGCGATAATGTTGTTTTGTTCGACCTCGCGCCTCGGAATCCCGAAAGTCATCGCACGGACTCAGGCGCAAAACTGCTCGAATATGTCCGCCATTTACCCGCGGTCGAAGCCGCGAGTCTGGCGCAACAGCGGCCCATGGGCGGTGCCATGGTCTGGATCATGACACCAATCATCCGCTTTTCCGGCCGCGCGAACGAAACCGTTCGTCCCATTGAAGTGCCTGTCTCGGAAGGATTCTTCCGCGCCATGCGGATCCGCTGTATCGCCGGCCGCGACTTCCTCTCCGAAGAGATCGCGGGGCACTCCCCGGCGGTGATTGTGAACCAGGCCTTCGCCGACAAGTTCCTGCATGGGCGAAACCCCATCGGGGAAACCTTCGACAAGATCGATGACGGTCCCGACCCCGTCCCGCAACAGATCGTCGGAGTGGTTGCCAATTTCCGCTATAACAATCTCCGGGAGCCCGGGGGACCGTCGATATATACGCCGCTCCGCGACGCGGCCGGCGCCACGCTGAGTATCAGGACCGCCTCCCGGTCGGCTTCCCTCGTCCCCTGGCTTCGCGCGGAAATCGAAACCGCCGCGCCTGCGCTGACTGTCCGCGGCAGCATCCTGCTCGCCTCTCAAATCGACAACACCATGATCGGCGAACGCCTGCTGGCGCTCCTGGCGGGATTCTTCTCGGTAGCGGCGCTGCTGCTGGCCGGTGTGGGACTCTACGGCGTCGTCAATTACGCCACGGTCCGCCGAACTCGCGAGATCGGCATCCGCATCGCGCTGGGTGCGCGCCGCGCCGCGGTGGTGCGTCTGATCGTCGGCGGCGCCGCCATGCCGGTCGTTACCGGCATCGCTCTAGGGATGGGCGCCGGCCTCGGCCTGGCACGTTACCTCGCCTCGCAGTTGTTCGGCGTCAAGGCGGCCGATTTTTGGAGCCTGGCCGTCCCGCTCGCTTGCATGCTGATCGCCGCAGCCGCCGCCGTCCTGCCACCGGCCCTCCGCGCCGCCGACGCCGACCCCCTCATCGCTCTGCGATGTGAGTGACGCCTCTCGATGCGGGGAATTTATGGTCAACCGATCGTTATGAGTAGATCAGCCTTCGCACTTCATTGAAAAGCTTATCTTGTGTCACGGCAAAATTTCTCCACTCTGCGACGGCTCCGCTTATCTTTAGCCCGTCAAATTCCCCGCCCTGTTATCGGCTCGCAGGCCGCTTCGTTTCTAGTGGCGCAAAGCTGATGCGCAAACGTGATCCGGTGGCCTCCGCCAGGCGCTCCAGTGTCCGCATGGACGGACGTGTGCGCCCGCTTTCCAGCCGGGCGACGACCGGCTGCGTCGTCCCCATCCTGCGGGCCAGCTCCTCTTGCGTCAGGCCGGCACGGTTGCGCACATCCATGAGGGCGCCCGCCAGGGCAAACTCGTCCTCAAGCGCGTCGTAAGCCTTCTTGTACTTCGGCTCTTTCAGCCACTTCTTGTGCATCTCAGTTATGCGTGCCATTGCTACACCTCTATCGTTAAACCGATTTCGCGCGAGGACGCACCACGTCTCAGTATACCAAAAAAGATATAATCCGGAAGCCCTGTTTTCAAGGCCGGCAGCTACGCTCACCGAGCCTCCGAAGCCGGAGTCTCGGCCCATGCCTGACCTGGCGGGAGATATGGTCAACTGATCGTTATGAGTAGATCCGTTTTCGCACTGCTGTTCTCCGCCCTCGGCTGCCTCGGCGCACCGAGCCCCGAGCCATGGTGGAAGCATGCCCTCATCTACGAAATCTATCCGCGCAGCTTCCAGGATAGCGACGGCTCGGGCATCGGCAATCTGAAAGGCATCGCGCAGCGCCTGGACTACGTGCAGTCGGTGGGCGTGAATGCGGTCTGGCTAAGCCCGATCTACCCTTCCCCGCAGGTCGATTTCGGCTACGACATCTCCGACTACCAAGCCATCGATCCGCAGTACGGGACCATGGCCGACTTCGACCGGCTACTGCGCGCAGCGCACCAGCGGAGCATCCGCGTCATCATGGATCTGGTCCTGAACCATTCCTCCGACAAGCACAAGTGGTTCATCGAGTCAAAGAGTTCGCGCGCCAATCCCAAGCGCGACTGGTACATCTGGCGAGACGGC
>Ga0182018_10002683_pt1 | contig 17260 bp, 14 predicted proteins | sample 812P2MmetaG_FD_120490 | JGI IMG/M metagenome (GOLD analysis project Ga0182018, IMG submission 120490) | Permafrost microbial communities from Stordalen Mire, Sweden - 812P2M metaG | ecosystem: Environmental > Terrestrial > Soil > Wetlands > Permafrost | place: Sweden: Stordalen | collected... | reverse complement strand
TGGGCGTGCAGATCGTCGTCAGCGTCATGCCTTCTCAACATTGCCGCGTCTTGTTCAACCGCATGCGCCCGCTGATCCAGCCGCAAACCTTGATCGTCAGCGCAACCAAGGGTCTGGAAGAAGATTCGCTGCAGCGCATGACCGAAGTGATTACCCAGGCGCTGACCCGCGAGGACGGATCTGCTCCGGCTGTGGGAGCACTCAGCGGTCCCTCCTTTGCGCAGGAAGTTGCGCGCGGCGACCCTACGGCGATCACGATTGCCTCCAAGGATGCCGCGCTCCTGCGCACGGTGCAGCAGGAATTCAGCGATTCAAGTTTTCGCATTTACACCAACAGCGATGTAATCGGAGTCGAGCTCGGCGGAGCACTGAAGAACATTGTCGCCATCGCCGCCGGAATCTGCGACGGCCTGGGCTTTGGCCACAACTCAGTCGCAGCCCTGATTACGCGCGGCCTGGCGGAGATGACTCGGCTGGTTGTAGCCTGCGGAGGGCGCGCTGAAACCATGGCCGGTCTGGCCGGCCTCGGCGACCTCGTACTCACCTGCACCGGTGGCTTATCGCGTAATCGCAGCGTAGGCGTCGAACTCGGCCGCGGACGAAAGCTCCCGGACATCATCGCCGGCATGCACGGCATGGTCGCCGAAGGAGTCTTCACCACCACCGCCGCCGTTGGCCTCGCCCATGCCCGCCGCGTCGAGATGCCGATCACCGAACAGATGCACGCCATCCTGCACCACGGGAAATCTCCACGTGAGGCCATCCAGGAACTGATGGCTCGAAGAGGCACAAGCGAGGGCAGCGGCCCTTAAGCCGTTAGCTCTTAGCGCTATCTTTTTCTGGCCATCAACGGATGTTCGAGAAATGTAGGCCACACAACCGTGCTACTCTTTACGGTCCCATCTAGACTGGTTTGGAAGTTTTGCATGCGCATCGCCAATTATTTCTTCGCAATAGTGTTCTTCGCCTCGTCTATGATAACCGCGGCGGCACAAACCAAAACCATCGCCGAGCACCTGGGCTACCCGCCCGACTCGAAACTCCTCATCCTCCACGCCGACGATCTCGCGGTTGCGCACTCCGAAGATGCCGCCAGCTTCGACGCGCTCGACAAACGTGCCGTTACCTCCGCGAGCATCATGGTTCCGTGCCCGTGGCTGAACGAGGTTGCAGCTTACGCTAAAGAACATCCCGACGCCGACCTTGGTCTTCACTTGACCCTAACCAGCGAATGGAAGACCTACCGCTGGGGACCAGTCGAGTCCAAAGACAAAGTTCCGAGCCTTCTCGATCCTTCTGGATATCTCTGGCCCGAGACCGATCAGGCCGCACGCAATCTGAAACCCGAAGAGGCGGAGCGCGAGCTTCGGGCCCAGATCGAACGCGCGCTAGCCATGGGGATTCATCCCACTCACCTTGACAGCCACATGGGCGTGCTTTTCTCGCGGCTCGAGCTCTTCGCTGTCTACGTGAAAGTCGCGCGTGAGTACAAACTACCTTTCCTGGCGGTGCGATCCCCGGATGCGCCCAAAGAACTTCTGTCGCTGCTTTCCGACCAAGACCCTATCCTTGACTCGGTTGTGATCGCCGATCCCAAGGTTGCTGCCGCCGATTGGAAGACGTTTTACTCAAACGCGATCAAGAATCTGAAGCCCGGCGTCACCGAAATCATTGTTCATCTCGGCCACGACGATGCGGAACTGCAAGCGGTCATGGTCGACCACCCCGACTACGGAGCGGCCTGGCGCCAGCGCGACTATGACGTCGTAACCAGCCCGGAATTCAAGAGGGCCCTCGCAGATAATCACGTCATCCTTATCAAGTGGAAAGATCTGAAGAAGCTTCTGAATTAAGTAGCAACGCCGTCAAGCCCGTTCTACCTTCTCAAAGCTCAGGGACCGACTGCCTCTCTTGCCAAACCCCGCGCCAGACACCGCTTTCGGAAAGTACTTTGGTAATGACCGTCCTTTCGGTTTTGGTCGAGCCCTGCAACATTCCCGATAGAATTTTAGGGATACCTTTGAAAGCTGCCGCCACTTCGCCTTCGGCGACTGCGCAAAGTGAAGGGAGAGACTTGTCCGCCAGCGCTCCGAACCACGCACGCATCCCGATTCTTTATGTAATCCTCGGTGTGCTCCTGGTCATCAGCATCTTCCCAATGTATTTCTACTCCTCGCAGGTCGAGGCCATTAACGGGGACCGGCTGAAGACCAACGAGATGCTGCTGCAAAATACGGTGACCCGCTCCCTGGCCGACGATCTTTCGCAGCACGAGCGCTCTCTGCACATGATGTTGGCCAATTTGTCGTCCGCCATTCAGGTAGCCAGCGGGGGCGACATTGGCGAGACGAATATTCATTCCCCGGAATTGCGGGCCCTGCTGGAAAACTTCGTCTCCTCGTCCGACGAGGTCGCCTACGCCACTCTGCTGAACTCCGATGGCAAAGGAATTTCGGCGGGACGCATCGCTCCTGACGCTTTCCTGAACCGAGAATTGGAACGGGCCTACGCCGCCGCGCGTGAAGGCCGCGCTTATAACGGTCAGGCTCTGGTCGTCGGCGAAGGAAAATCCGCCCATACCGTCTTCCTTGTCAGTTATCCGGTGAACTATGAGCAGCGTTTCCTGGGAATGATTGGGTCCGTAGTCGACCTTCAATTCCTGATCCGCCGTCTGCGGGAAGTCAGCGGCGGCGGTCTCACGCCTTACGTGGTCGATTCCCAGGGCCGCCTGGTGGCTGCGGCCACTCCCGAGTTTGCCACCGGCCAGGACATGAAGAACCTCGACATTGTGCGCAACTTCGTGGGTGGCGGCAACAAAGCGCAATTGGCCGAGACCCGGGAATTCACAATGAACACGGGCACCGAGCATGTGGATATGCTTGGCACCTACAGTCCGGTGGTGTCACTGGATTGGGCCGTGGTGGTACAAAAACCGCAACGCGAAGCTTATCGGGGAATCCTTGAAATGCAGCGTACGGCCCGCCTGCTGGCCCTTCTGGCGGTGCTGTTGAGCATCGGCGTCAGCATCTTCGCCGCCCGCCGCATCACCAATCCTTTGCAGGTGCTCACCCAGTCCAGCCGAGCCCTGGCGCGGGGCGATTTCTCTCAGCGGGTCAATCTGTCCAGCCGCACCGAGATTGGCGAACTCGCCCACACTTTCAATACGATGTCCGATGAACTCGAACGTTTCGTCGCCGACCTGAAGCGCGCCGCCGAAGAAAATCGCGAATTATTCATGGGCTCCATCCAGATGCTGGCCGGAGCGGTCGACGAAAAAGATCCTTACACCCGCGGCCACTCCGACCGCGTCACCCGCTATTCCCTGCTCATCGCCAAGGAAATGGGCCTTTCGGAAGAATTCCTGGAGACGTTGCGTGTCTCCGCCCAGCTTCACGACGTAGGCAAGATCGGCATTGAGGATCACATTCTCAAGAAGCCCGGTGCGCTGACCGAGGAAGAGTTCGAGGTCATGAAGACGCACACCACGAAAGGCGCCAACATTTTGCGTCCGGTCACGCAGTTGGCCGAAATGCTGCCCGGCATTGAGTTGCATCACGAGGCATTGAATGGCAGCGGATATCCCTACGGACTGCAGGGCGATCAGATTCCGTTGTTGGCGCGCGTGATCGCCGTGGCCGACACCTTCGACGCGCTCACTACTACTCGCCCCTACCAGCAGGCTCACACCTCAGAGCAGACGCTGCAGATTATCAACAACCTTGCGGGCAAGCGGCTCGATCCCCAGGCCGTGGAGGCGCTGCTCGCTGTATTCGCCCGCGGCGAGATCAAGCTTCAGCGCTTCACCATCAGGCGTCCCATCGCACCCCAAGCAACGGAGCCTTCCCCCGTCGCCGCGGCTTCAGCCGACGCGAACCCGTCAGTTCCCGCCGAAATCGCGACTCTGGAACGAACTCGCGTTTAACCACAACAGCAGAATTTAGGTTGACTTGGTCTTCCCGCCAGGCACGCATTCGATTACAGCCGCCTATCAGGGCTCTGCCACCTTCAGTGGCAGCCCATCAACTCCGCTCAGCCAAACCGTAAAGGTCGCAACTACGACAACCGCTCTCGCCTCGTCTGAGAACCCAGCAGCCACAGGCCAGCCCGTTAGCTTTACCGCAACGGTCACCAGCCAATTCGGCGGTGCGTCCACCGGCTCCATGACTTTCTTCTCAGGGACACAGACGCTGGGCACGGCTTCACTCAGCGGGAATCATGCAACCCTGAGCACATCTTTCGCTTCGTCCGGAACTTACTCCATCTCCGCAAAATACAGCGGCGACAGCAACAACGCAGGCAGCACATCCTCTGTTCTAAGTCAGGTGATTATCACTTCGACTACGACCGCGCTGGTATCTTCGCTGAATCCTTCGTTGGTCGGTCAAGCAATAACTTTCACAGCCACCGTGAGCTCGATTGCCGGAGCTCCGCCAAACGGGGAACTCATCACCTTCAAGAACGGTTCGTCCGTTCTTGTCACAGCCGCACTCACCGGGGGCATTGCTGCTCTGACAACTTCCTCATTGCCGGCCGGAATCGATACCATCACTGCTGCCTACGCCGGCGATGCCAACTTTTCCGGCAGCACCTCGCCCGGCCTGCGGCAGGTCGTGAACAACACCACCAAATCCGCTACCTCCACCACTCTTTCCTCAAGCCTGAACCCTTCCCTCTACGGCCAGTCCGTGACCTGGAAAGCCAACGTAACGACCTTGGGCTCCGTCCCGCCCACAGGAACCGTGAACTTCGCCTGGGATGGATACAGCATCGGCGCAGCCACGCTCAACGCCAGTGGCGTGGCCACTCTGACCAAATCCAATCTCAACGTCTACACCTATCCGCTGACCGCGGTGTACTCGGGAGACGCCAATAACGCGGGCAGCACTTCCGCGGTTCTGAACCAAGTGGTAAAGGAAGCTACGAGCTCGGCCGCGCTCAGTTCGTCCCTAAACCCGTCGACTCAAGGTCAGGCGGTCACATTCACCGCCACCATCAGCTCGCCAACGGTCGTACCAACCGGCCCGTCACCTTTACGGCAGGAACGACGGTGCTGGGAACGGCTCAACTGAGCGGCGGGAAGGCAACGTTCAGCACCTCCACGTTGGCCGTGGGCTCGACCACCGTGAAAGCAACTTATAAGGGAGACTCGAACATCGCCGAGAGTTCGGCTTCGGTTACACAAAGCGTGCAGCAGTAAGTGGAAACGCCTAAAGTCGAGTGAGACGATTGGCTAAGGGCGTTGGGCTAGAAACGTACTGAGCGTGCTAGAGGCAACGGCGACGGGAACGTTAAGCTCGGCACGCTGACAATCAGAGCTTCCGTTTCCCTTCCCCTTGGGAACCAAAGCGTAAATGTCAAGAAATCGCCGAGTTCCGGCCTTCCTCAGAGTACTCAGCTCACCCTTCACAGTGCGGCCACCCGTCGTTGTATCAGCAGAAAATAGAGGGCCACCAGAACCAGCAGCAGGCCGTTTACGCCCAGCACGATGGGAGCGGTAAACATTGGAACCAGCCATCCCGACACCAGATTCCCCATCGGCATTCCTCCGCGGAAGGCGCAGTTGTAAACGCTCATTACCCGGCCGCGCATTTCGTTGGTTGTAATCAACTGCACCAGCGAAGTTACCGTGGCGAACACGGCCATCATCGACGCACCCACCAGCACCAGCATGGTGTAGCTCAGGGGCAGCGATTTCGAAAGCGAAAACCCTGAAATCGCCGCGCCCAGACAGATCAGCATGGTCAGGGCGAAACGTCCTTTCTTCCGCATGTTGCCGATGCCAGCCACCGCCAGCGATCCGCAAATCGAACCCACTCCCATAAGGGAAAGCAAATTACCGTAAGTTTCTGGTCCGCGGCGAAAAATGTCCTTCACGAACACCGGAATATAGGTTCGCATCGGCATGCTCAACGCGGTCATGCAGAACGCCAGCAGCGTAAGCGCCTCCATTGAGTTTTGCTTACGAACGAACTTGATGCCCTGCTTCAAACTGCTGAACATCGACTCGGTGGTCGTTGCCGGCAAGTATCGCGCCGCGATCATCGATAGCGAAATGATCGGCGCCAGAAACGAAACCGCATTCAGCCCAAAGCACCACTTCTCCCCCAACTTGGCCAGGGCCTGACCCGCAAGCGCGGGTCCAATCGTGACCGCCATGTTGAACTGGATCGAATTCAGCGCGATCGCATTCGGCATGTCTTCGCGGTCGACCAGTGTAGGAATCAGTGCCTGGTAAGCCGGGCCGCCGAAGGCTTGCGCCAGCCCGGACACGAACGACAAACATAGAATGTGCCACACGTGCACCCACCCGGCGGTCACCAGCACCGTGAGCACTGCGGCGCTTGCCATTTGCACGTATTGCGAGAGCAGCAGAATCTTTCGCCGCTCCGTCCGGTCGGCTACCACGCCGCCGATCAGCGAGAAAAGGAAAATGGGAATGCCGCCGAGAAATTGATCGAGCGCCAACAGGAACGCCGAATGGCTCAGGCGATAGATAAGCCAGCCCTGCGCCACGATCTGCATCCAGGTGCCAATACTCGAAGTACAGGCCCCGAACCACATCAGACGAAAATCTCGATATTGAAATGCCTTGAAGATTCTGCGCAGCGTTGACGTTGCCATGTGCTCCGAGCGGCCCAGCTGGTCCGATGTATATCTTCGCACGGGCGCGCGCCAAACGCTCCTCGAAGTGGTCGGAACCTTCCAAATGGCTGTGGCTTCGAGGACTGAGCAAACGCTATACAATTGTTTGTTTAGCGGGAACCATGGGGCAGGGGCAACGAGGATTGGGCGAACGCATATCGCCAGCCCGACGCGGTGCGCACGTAAGTGTCACTGAACCACGCCTCATATTCGAATCGCTTCCCATCGTCAGTTCCCTTTTCTGTCAGCCGGGCGGTGATCACGGCGGTGTCGCCCCAGACGCGCACGGTCTGGTCGGCATCGTCCTGCCGTTCGTAGTGCACGCGCCCGCTGCGCGCTTCCGCGAGCAAGTCTGCCTTCGTATAAATCTTGCCCGAGCCCGTCACCAGAGCAAACTCATCCGCCAAAATTCTATCCATCGTTGGCGCATCGTTGTTTTTGACCGCAGCCTGATACTCGGTGTCGAGCGCGGCGACGATCTTCTTATCGTCGGCCGTGGTTCCCGGGACATCGATTACGCTCGCTTTGCCATCCGTCCTGGCGAGAAACATCAGATCAAACCACGGCTTCCACGTCTGTCCGCCATCGGTTGACGTAACCGCAGTTTCGCGAACGCCCCCGTTGACCGGCTTCCATACGCCACGAACCAACTCGCCCTTGGCGTGATCCTTACCCGCTCAGGACCATTTCATCGCCTTCGACTTTTCCCTCAATCTCCAGCATTTCTCCGCGATTCGTCACCCAACTCTGATGCCAGAGATTTCTGCTCGCGTCGTAAATTGTGAAGCTTTGTCCTTCGTGTCCGTCAGTCCCCTGGTAGTTCTCCCGTAGCACGCATCCGTCGAGTATCCGGTCAACTCGGGCGTGCGCGACCGGCACGGAGTTTCCGACTTCAAACACATCCCAATCACCCGCCCAGAAATCAAACTGCCGGTATGCCGATGCCACACAATAAGGTGGCGCCACGGATGAAGTGCGACCGGCCTGCAAGTTAATGTTTATAACAACAATGACAACCACAATCCCGAAAACAGCGCTTGTCTTCAACCGACGAACCATCCTGCTCATTCGGGTGTTCTCTCCTTATCCGAATTGGCTTCAGGATTGATCTTTGCACCGACATTGGGGCGCATTAGCTTGAGTGCCGCGAACTTCTGCCCACAGATACGATCTCCTCCGGCGGTCCGTAGCCGCGATGATGCGCTTGATGGGAAACGGTACATAGCTTGAACTCGTTCCACGTCCACCGACTGGAAACCGCCGGCCGGCCGCAAGAACAGTAGAGAATCCATTCTTCCCATATTCCCTGTCTGAAAGGCACCAGATACGACCCGTTTCGGTAGGGACTAAAACCGACCAGATATCGAGTGCGACATTTCGGGCACTCAACGCAATGTCGAACACGGCACGCCATGATACAGGTCACTCAAGCTAGATTCCCCGACATTAGCGAAACCAATGCCCTCGGATTGGACGTTTGCGGACGTTGATACCGTGGGGTTGGACGTTTGCGGACCTCGCTCCCAACGGGATCGGAAGTTCTGAGCGTGGTCCGAAAACGTCCAGAAGAAGCGCAGGAGTCGACTATTATGGGGCTGGCGGAAATATGACTCTGGATTGGCAAGTATGCTCGCGAGCGCGGTTGTCGCGTGATCCGCGCTTCGATGGCAAGTTTTTCATTGGCGTGGTCGGCAGCCGAGTTTACTGCCGTCCAATCTGTCCCGCACCCACCGCAAAAGAGAAAAATGTCCGCTATTTTCCCAGCGCCGCTGCGGCCGCGGAAGCCGGCTTCCGTCCCTGCCTGCGTTGCCGTCCCGAGAGCTCGCCCGGAACTCCCGCATGGATGGGAACCTCGAACACGGTTTCCAGAGCGTTGCGTCTGATCGGGGAAAGCGGTCTCGAGGACGGCGGTGTGGAAGTCTTAGCCGAACGCCTGGGAGTTGGCTCGCGCCATCTTCGGCGCTTGTTCTTGAGACATCTGGGTGCGACTCCGATTGCTGTCGCCCAGACTCGCCGTCTGCACTTTGCCAAGAAGCTGATCGACGAAACCAGTCTGCCCATGGGCCAGATCGCTCTAGCTTCCGGATTCGGCTGCGTTCGCCGCTTCAACGCCGGCATCCGCAAGGTCTATCATCGAACCCCAACCCAGATCCGGAAGCTTGCGCGGCACACTCTCGCGCGCGACACCACGACGCCTCCGGGAAACCAATATCTCTTCCGGCTTAATTTCCGTCCACCGTATCACTGGCAGGCCATGTTGGACTTTCTTGCCGCGCGCGCCACTCCCGGAGTCGAAGCAGTCGAATCCGCCGCTTATCGGCGTACTATTTCGTTGCATGGCCGCCCCGGATACTTTGAGGTCTCTCTCGACCCAAGCCGCAACGCGCTCCGAGTGCGGATTGAATTCGGCGATCCGCAGTCGCTCTTCTTCATCGTGGAACGGATCCGCGCCATGTTCGATCTCAACGCCGATTGGGCCGCGATTGTCCAAAGTCTGAGAAGCGATTCCGTGTTATCGGCCACCGTCGAGGCTGACCCTGGGCTGCGCGTGCCAGGCTGTTGGAATGGCTTCGAACTCGCCACCCGTGCCATTCTCGGCCAGCAGATTACCGTGAAAGGAGCGACCGCGCTGGCCGGTCGCTTGGTAAGCGCTTTTGGAAAACCGTTCCGCGGTCCCAGTCGCCTCACGCATCTTTTTCCTTCCCCCGAGGTTCTTGCCGGAGCGAAGCTCAGCAACGTCGGCCTCACGGGCGCGCGCGCCGAAACCATTCGAGCCCTCGCCCGCGCCGTTTGCGCCGGTAAAATCAATTTTGAGGGAGTAGTTGACTGCGACACATTTCTCCGCCGCCTCTGCGAGATTCCCGGCATCGGCAAATGGACGTCCCAGTATGTAGCCATGCGAGCCCTCGGTGAGCCAGATGCTTTTCCCTCGAGTGATCTCGGCCTGCTGCGCGCCCTGGCAGCAAAAAATTCCTGTGAACTCGAGCATCGCGCCGCGGCTTGGAGACCCTGGCGCGCCTACGCCTCCCTGTATCTGTGGAGAATCGCGGCCCAGTCGGGAAACAAAGAGCTGCCCCGGAAGCCTCAAAAGCCAGCCCTTGAAGGCACCGGGTCGGGCAACCTCGTCGACATGGCCGTGTAAGGCCCGACCCGGAATCCTCAACCGTAGCGCCGGCGCTCCGCCGGCTGCCGCGAGAACGTCCTCGCTCGCGTTCGCCCAACGGCATCATTGCCAACATCCTCGCCGTCCACCCAAACCGGATTTCTGCACCGTATAATCGTACTTAGCCCTTTATGATTCAGACCCTGTTCGGCAGCCTTACGGAAGAGCAGAAACCAAGCTTCATGGACCGCATGAAGCAGGCGGTCACACGCACCCGCGAAAACCTCGCGGAGCGCATCGACGAGGTCATCGCTTTCGGCAAGGAGATCGACGCGAGCACGCTCGACGATCTCGAGGCCACGCTCATCGCCGCCGATCTGGGCAGCACGACCACACAGGAAGTCCTCGGCAAGCTACGCGAAAAGGCCAACCACAAGCAGATTAAAGATGTTCCGGAACTCAAGCGCCTGCTGAAAGAAGAGTTGCTCGCGATTCTGAACGCGGCAAACACGCGACCGGCAAGCAAAGTCGAAGGCATGCCCGAGGTTATTCTGGTCGTGGGAGTCAACGGCACAGGCAAAACCACCAGCATCGGCAAACTGAGTCAAATCTTTCGTTCGCAGGGAAAGAACGTCCTGCTCTGTGCCGCTGACACTTTCCGCGCCGCCGCCATCGAGCAACTAGAAATCTGGGGATCGCGCACCGGCACCGAAGTGATCAAGACCAGACCCGGAGGCGATCCTTCAGCGGTCTTGTTCGACGCCTTGCAAGCCGCCGTGGCGCGCAAGTCGGACTACGTCGTAGTCGATACCGCAGGCCGTCTGCATACCAAGAGCAGCCTGATGTCCGAGCTCGAGAAAATGCGGCGAACCGCGCAGCGCATCATTCCCGGAGCGCCCCACGAAACTCTGCTTGTGATGGACGCCACCACGGGGCAAAATGGTTTGCAGCAGGCCCGCATGTTCACCGAGTCCGCCGGAGTTACAGGAATCGTTCTGACTAAACTGGATGGCACGGCGAAAGGCGGCGTGGTGGTTGCAATCTCACGCGAACTTGGATTGCCTGTGCGCTATGTCGGAGTCGGTGAGAAGGCAGGCGATTTGCTGCCCTTCGATCCGAAAGAGTTTGTGGATTCGCTGTTTGAATAGGAGCGGATATGCCGGATACTGGTCAGAAATCTTCGCGATTCAAACTCGTCCTCGACTTCTTAAAGCGACTGCTAGGCAGGAAACCCGCGCCTCCCGGTGATCCGTACGCCTATGCCATGGCTCCTTTGCGTCGCGGACCGAAGGGACGCAGCGGAGCAGCAGTGGCCGAGATCGAAGACGATTCATACCAGGGCTTTCCTCCGCGCCGGCAAGAATAGATGGAACGAAGAATCAGCTGTCATCATTGAGCAAAGCGACAGACCTCTGCTCTGCTGCCGACGTTCAACGAACGGTACAGGCGCAAGCAGTAGAAGAGTAAATCACATTGTCCGCAACCGAGTTCCCTTCTTCGTGTAGATTCTCCTGAATGCACACCTCCTCCGCAGACGAACGACTACTCCGCCGCGCTCTGGAACTCGCGTGCGAGGGCATTGGTCTCGCCTCACCCAATCCATATGTCGGCGCAGTGCTTGCAGACACCCGCGGCAATGTAGTGGGCACGGGAAGCTACACGTACGCCGGCGTGAAGCACGCCGAGGTTCTTGCTCTGGAAACCGCCGGCAACAAAGCTCGCGGCGCAACTCTCTATATCAACTTGGAACCGCACGCGCATCAAGGACGCACGCCTCCATGTACGGATGCGCTGATCGCCGCCGGAATTCGTCGCGTCGTGGCTTCCATGCCCGATCCCAATCCGAACGTAAACGGGCAAGGATTCGACAAGCTGCGCGCCGCAGGAGTACAGGTCGAAGTCGGCTTACTGCAGGCGGAAGCTCGCCGCTTGAACGAGAGCTTCGCGCATTCCATTCGTCAGGGAACGCCTTTGGTGACGCTGAAAGCCGCGATGACTCTCGACGGCAAGATTGCTCCTCCACCCGCCGAGGTTCGGGATCAACACATCGGCATTCCTCCCGGAGGATGGGTTACGAGCGAAATCGCGCGCGCGCACGTGCAGCAACTGCGTCATCACAACGACGCGCTGATGGTTGGAGCAGGGACCATTCTCTCGGACAATCCGCTGCTCACCGATCGCAGCGGCCGTCCGCGGCGTCGGCCATTGCTACGCGTGATCCTCGACTCGCGCCTGCGCCTGCCGCTGGAGTCTCGGCTAGTGCAAAGCGTCACTGCAGAAAGAAAAAACGACGTGCTGGTTTTCTGCGCCGTAGCAGACGCGCAAAAGAAAACGCAACTCGAACAGCTGGGAGTTCGTATTGAGACCGTTCCCGCGGTTGAGCCGGATGGGAGGCCCAACCTGCCGGCCATTTTGCGGCGCCTGGGGCAACTGGAGATCACGTCGGTGATGATCGAAGGCGGAGCGACGGTGAACTGGAGCGCGATAGCCTCGAACATCGTGGACAAAGTATTTCTATATTACGCGCCGAAGATCCTAGCAGGCTCAGGCTCAATTCCCTTCGCTGCCGGAGCCGGATTCCAGCACTTGAATCAGGCGGCGCTGGTCCAACACATGCAACTGCATCGCTTCGGCGAAGACTTTGCGGTAGAGGGATACCTGCACGATCCCTACGGGGAATGACTTCCTTCACCACCGAGACCAAGAGACACGAATCATGACTTGATTTTCTCTGTGTCTTTATCTGCTGTGGTGAATGGGTTTATGATCTGGTGTTTATCTAAAGAGGTTATATGTTTACTGGCATAGTGGAAGAAATTGGACGCGTTACCCGCATCGAACAGCGTGGCGAAAACCGGCGCATCACAGTGACCGCTGAACATGCGCCGAAAGAACTGAAGACCGGCGACAGCGTGGCGGTGAGCGGCGTCTGCCTCACCGCTGTCGACATTGAGGCGGGATCGTTCTCGGCCGATCTCGCACCGGAGACCTGGACACGCACGTCGTTCTCGCGTATTCAGGAAGGCGCACTGGTAAACCTAGAATTACCCATGAAGGCCGACGGACGCTTCGGCGGGCACATCGTGCAGGGACACGTCGATGGAGTGGGCAAAGTGATCGCGTTCGAGCGCATCGCCGATTCGGAGAACTGGTGGCTGCAGATTGAACTGCCAGATGACGTCGAGAAATACACCGTCTACAAGGGCTCGATTTCAGTCGAAGGAATCAGCCTGACGGTTGCGCAACTGGAGGGGAATCGCTGCACCATCGCCGTCATTCCACACACGGTGGAGATGACGAATCTTCATTCCCTGAAGCCCGGCGATTCGGTCAATGTGGAAGCCGACCTGATCGCCAAATATGTAGAGAAGATGATCATGAACAAGACCGACGCCGAAGGTTCGCTTACCGTGGAAGACCTGGTGCGGCAGGGGTTTTGAGGGCAGTTGCCTGCGTCGCGCCGGCGGGCTGCGCCCCGCCGGGACCGCCGAGGCTGGGTCTCTACACGAGTTTTTACGCTTCCAGTTTCAGTTCGTCCAGTTCCAGGAATTCCTGAATGATCGGCGCGGCGGATTTTTCCATCTCCGCGTAGGTGCCAAAGAAGATCGCCTTGGCTTCGTGCAGAAATACAACGCGCTCCGCCAGTTTCTTGGCCAGGCGCATATCGTGAGTCACGACGAGGCTGGTCAGGTTCAGTTGAATTTTAAGGCGCTTGATAAGATCGCCGAGCAACTGCGCCATCAGCGGATCGACCATGGTTGTGGGCTCGTCATAGAGAACGCATTCCGGGCGAGCGGCCAGCGCGCGCGCAATCGCAACCGAGCGCTTCATGCCCGTCGAAAGATCGGATGGAAGCAGGTCCCGCATCGCCTGCACACCGACCATGTGCAGCAGGCCATCCACGATCTGGTAGGTCTGTTCTTCATCCAGTTCGCGGCTTTCACGCAGAGGAAAGGCTACATTCTCCCCCACCGTCAGGGAGTCGAACAGCGCTCCGTTCTGAAAGACCATCGTGACTTTCTTGCGAATCAATTTCAGTTGCTCCTCGGTGTAGTCGGTAATGTCCTGGCCGGCTACGATGACGCGTCCCGAATCCGGCTTCAGAAATCCCATGATGTGATGCAAGGATACCGACTTGCCCACGCCGCTGCGGCCCAGAATGCAGACCGTTTCCGACGGCAGCACGTCGAAGCTCACGCGATCGAGGACCACATTGTCGGCGAAGGCTTTGGAGACTTCCTTGAACTCGATGTAGGGCGCAGGCATGGGCAGTGTTAGCTCTTATTCTCCTTGGCTCTTGGCTTCTACCTTATCTTTTTCGCTGTCTAGCAAAATATTTGTCATCCTGAGCGCGAAGGACGCTTGCAATTTGCGTCAGCTGCCAGCAGCTTCGCCTTGCGCTGCTTCCAATTCTTCCCGCGTGTTCAGGTTGCGAAACATGGTGGGGGAAAAGCCGGCGGCTTCCAACTCTTCTTCACTGATGGTCTGCGTTGGTGCTCGATCAAACAGCGCGTCGATTTTGTGGCGGCCTGCCGCCAGAGCGTTTTCGGCAGGGTTGGCGAACCGCCGGCGATAGACGGCGCACAAGGGCTGCCAGCTTCCACTGCCCCGCACCGCAGTCACCGTCGTGTCGAGGGAAGTTCTTGCCCGCATGATCAGATACTGTAACAGCGCCGGCGACACGAATGGCACGTCCACGGCGAGGATCAGGTTCAGGTCGGTCGGCGACGCTCGCAATGCAGCATGGATGCCTCCCAGCGGCCCGCAGCCGCGGAAAACATCTTCCACGACGGGCGCGAAGGAGGCAAACTTCCCGGCATCGCCAACGATGCGCACGTCGCTCGTGACGGAGTGAGCCAGATCCAACAACCTCGCCAGCAGCGTGCGTCCGTCGAGCATCACGAAAGCCTTATCCGCGCCCATGCGCGTGCTCATGCCGCCGGCCAGAATGAAGGCTGTCAAGCCGGTTGAAGGGCCTTCCATGGGCCGATGATACATGGTTGGAATGGCACCGGCCTTATCTGCACCCGGGGGAAAGCAGACGACGGACATGGTGTGCTTGCATGGTGTGCTTGGACTCTGGCCCTCTAACTTCGGTTAGCGGCTGCCAAGAAGCGATCCACAGAGTAAGTGATTCTCCCCATGGCAGTTCGGTCGATACCTTCGGCTACTGTGCACGATAGTAACCTATTCAAGCTCCAATTTTCGAGTGATGATGAGCGTGCATCCGAGGGACGCTAACCCGGAAGTTATAACATGCCGCAAAAATTCATGGATGTCCTTATGCTAGGGCGCTGCTCTCACGAGTTTTCCTGGCCGCGCCGTGGTGGCGATGGCGACTACTACCAGGTCTGCCTGCTGTGCGCCGCGGAATACAAATACGATTGGACAACCATGCGCCGCACCGAACGGGTGGAGCATGCCAAGCCGGAAACCGGGCCGCGCCGCAGCCACGGGCGTGAGAAGCGGCCTTCGTGGGTCCCGCGGGCGCGCCGCTTGAAGCTCGACATTCCGCTGCGCTACCGCGTCAACAAGACCAGTACGTGGTACGAAGGAATCATCGCCAACATCAGCCAGAGTGGCGTGCTGTTCAATGGGCCGCAACAGCTTCCGATCAACGCGCTGATCGAGATGGTGTTCGAGATGCCGGAAGAGATTTCAGGACAGAAGAACAGCAACGTCATATGCCAGGGCCGGGTGATGCGGGCCCAAGATGGTTCGACATCCAGCCATGAAAGTTCGACATCCAGCCATGAAAACGGTGAACTGGCGGCGTCGATCGTTGACTACAAGTTCATCCACTAAAGCAGGCGAGGCAACTCAGCCAGCGAATTGCCGGACGAAACTTCCCGTTCCTAGCTGAAGCGGAAAAACGAGTCTTCCACCCGCGGGGAATCGCCTCGCCGTACATCTCCGAAATCAGCGACGCCAACCATCCCACGAAGAGCCAAAAGAGGCAGCCCATTTCTGAGCGCGTTGGCCCGCCCCCCGCGCAGGGTGGCCGCAATTTCCTGCGCCGACGAGAGCGGAGCCATGCGACGGGGACGTCGCTCGATTGCCTGAAGCACGCAAGATCCGTTGCCCTGACGCCGCCTCGGCGGCGCTGCACCCGGGTCGGATCCTGCCGCCGGGTAGTAGTTCCGCCCCCAACGTTTTGCTTCCCGCATTTACATCTGCACGCCGGTCTCTCAGCATCTAAACTGTATCTGTTTTCGGGGCTGCCGGTTCTGATAATTTTCAGGGGTCGCGTATGAGAAGAACGTCCCGTTCACTGTTTTCGTGTTTGCTTGCCATTGCCCTGGAGTTGGGCGTCGCGTGCGGGAACAAGCCCGACGACGCCAAGATTTCCAGTCAGATTCAAGGCAAGTTCAGCCAGGATTCCGGACTCTCCAGCAAGCAACTCACCGTGCAGGCCAACCACGGCGTGGTCACGCTCGGAGGTACAGTCGACAATGAGGCGCAGCGAGAGGCCGCTAGCCGTCAGGCGGCGTCGGTGGCGGGGGTGAGAGAGGTCGTCAACAATCTGCAAGTCGGGAATGCATCGGCGGCGGCAACCTCGGCGGTCGCGCCTCCCATTGCAACGCGGACTTCGGGCACGGTTGGTCGCGACAGAGCGGCTGGCACCGGCAGAAAAAGCAGGAAGGCTCGTGCTTCCGAAGATTCCGGCCAAGCCGGGAACTCCGAAAATGATTCCAACGCCAGCGCGAATATCGACGAGCCATCGATTACAGAGGCCGCCCCGCCGACTCCTCCGCCAAGCTCCCCGCCTCCGCCGGATAATGCAGCGGTTGTGCAAACTCCGCCGCCTCCTCCCCTGCAGGCGCCGAAAAAACTGATCCTCGACCAGGGAACGCCACTGGCGATCCGCCTCATCGATCCGATTGACAGCGAAAAGAACCAGACCGGGGACACGTTCCATGCGACGCTAAATGCGGCTCTCAACTCGGATGGAGAGCAGGCTGTGGCTGCGGGTGCGGAACTAATAGGCCACCTAGCGGAGGTGAAGAGCGCGGGCAAGTTTGCCGGGCAGTCAGAGTTGGTGCTGCAACTCGACAGTCTTTCCTTCGGGGGCAAGACTTACAGCCTGCAGACGGATCAATATCGCAAGACAGGAAGCGCGCGCGGCAAAAACACGGCTGAAAAAGTTGGCGGAGGAGCGATTCTTGGGGGCATCATCGGTGCGCTCGCGGGTGGCGGCAAGGGGGCGGCGATTGGCACGGCGGCCGGCGCGGGGGTTGGAGGCGGCGCTCAAGCGGCCTCTAAGAGCCCGCCAATCAAGCTTCCTGCCGAAACCGTGCTGAACTTCACCCTGCAGGCGCCGATCACCGTAGTGCAGGCCGCAAGTCCGAACGCGAACCGCCCGAAGCTCGGGGATACGCCGCAGTAACGGTGCGGCGCGGGCCCCCATGTACAGTTGGCAACCGATCCTCTCATGGCTTCAATTACGGCGATATTGCACACGGAAAACGACGCTCTGCGGCTGGGCCGCGCCCTCGAGACTCTCTACGCCTGTGA
>Ga0182018_10002682_pt1 | contig 17264 bp, 27 predicted proteins | sample 812P2MmetaG_FD_120490 | JGI IMG/M metagenome (GOLD analysis project Ga0182018, IMG submission 120490) | Permafrost microbial communities from Stordalen Mire, Sweden - 812P2M metaG | ecosystem: Environmental > Terrestrial > Soil > Wetlands > Permafrost | place: Sweden: Stordalen | collected... | reverse complement strand
TGTCGCCAGCAACGTGGTCTACGCGGCAGCGGACTGGCCGCTCGAGCGCGCGGCCGAGCAGATGACAGCGGGCGGCTTCCGCCACTTGATCGTCCTCGACGGGTCAGAGGCCGTTGGCGTCCTCTCGATGCGCGACATCGTGCGCTCCTGGGTCGAGACCGGCCCGCGCTCGCGATCGATGTCGAGCGTTGGGTAGCCGAAAAGCGTCCGGTTTGCAGGCTGTTTGAGAGTGGAGCTAGTCGGGCTCGAACCGACGACCTCTTGCATGCCATGAAACGCTGTGGGTGAGGCGGGGGACGCACAAATGCAGGAGTTGCTGGGAGAAATGGAGCGGTGCTTAGCACCGATGAGCGGACTTTTGCGGGCTGATGTTCCCTCTCAGTTCCCTCGATCTGCCATCGCACGGCGCGTACGGGGCGTCAAGCGCGCGTCCCGCGCGACGGGTCGGTCGCCATCTGCCGGGCCCCCCCTAGAAGCGTAGGATGCTCAAATGCGCGATGTAGTGGTTATGAAGTTCAAGGGCGAACGGGCGCTTGAACGCGGACTCAACGCCATGGCAAAGAAGGGGTACGTCGTTGACCAGCAGGCCAGTCGTAAGGCGCTCTACTCGGCAGCTACAGGCGTCTTCACCCGCAAGCAGATTCACACCGTCACGTTCCGGAACCAGGGATCGCCCGTGCCAGCCACCCCAGTGGCAGCGGGCCAGGCAACAAACCCGGCGCCGAGAGTTGACGTAATCGACCAGCTGGAGCGGCTGGGCAAGCTGCGCGACTCGGGCGTACTCACGACGGAGGAGTTCGAGGCCCAAAAGGCCGGCCTGCTCGCGGGTTCATCGGCAGGAGCAGTTCCAGCGCCTGCCGAGGTCGTAGACACCTGGGATGTCGTCTTCGCTGACCTAGTCCCCGGGGCCAGCAAGCTCCAGGCGATCAAAGAGGTCCGCGAGGTGGTGGGCGGCCTCGGTCTCGCGTCGGCGAAGAGGATCATTGACGGCGCAGGCAGCGAGCCGACCGTACTCCGCGCCGGAGTTGACTCGGCGGTCGCCGACTCCTTGAAGCGCACCCTCGAGAGCGCAGGCCTGGTGATCGAGATTCGGCCGGCCAGCCCCGCTGTTCCTATCGCGTGAACGCGGCTGCGCGAGCGGACGTGGGAGCGCGATTGGGAGCATGCTCCCGGTTTCGCCGCTGGCTCGTCAGACTCGAATTTTGGAGGCGGCATCGCTGATCCGAAGAAGTGGGGCCAGTGGCTTCGCTCCCCAAGCGGGCAAGGAGCAAAGGCAATGGTCGACGCACCGAGTTTGCCAACGGCTGTGAGCGACGCTGCGGTGCAGGGCGCTCACTCGCTGTTTGAGGAGCTTGTTGGCAATACGGGCATTCTCGACCCCGACGGTCTGACCAAGATGTTCACGTACATAGGCGAACACGCCGATTTCCAGCCGGCGATCCTGCGTGAGTTATTCGGACCGATGAAGCTCGCGTTAGCGCAGGGCGGTTGGTTCATCATGCCGCCGGAGAAAACGTCGTTGGTTCTTCATAGCGACGAGCACGTCCTGTATGAGGTTCCGGCAGAAGTGCTGAAAGAGGTGATCGACCGTCAAATGCGGGGGTCCTATCAGGGACTCAGCATTCCGATAGGGCTCGGCGTGAGCTATCAGACCGGGGGCGGTGTTAGTCACATCGAAACGATCGGTAGCCACTGGACGCCTGCCGACGAAGGCACGCTGACTCTCACGGACAGCCGACTCGTCTATCACGGGCTGCGACAGACGCTTGAATTCCCGCTCCAGAACCTCGCAAGCCTGACCGCGTACGCGGACGCGATTAGCATCGGCGCCACCAATCGCGACGGCAACTCGTACTTCCGAATCTGGAAGCCCCAACTGGCTGTCGGTCTGATCCAGGGCGCCGTGAGTCACGTTGGAAACATCAACGCGATTCTCTTCGAGTTCGAGGGGCACGAAGGACCCGAGGAGCACGGGTTCAAGGTCAGGCTGGAGCCGTAGCCCAGAAATCGAGGTGGCCTCGCGGGCCTCGCCCGTTTGCCGTAGTGGCTCGCCGAGCTGGAGCGCCGTCTCGACAACCTGGCGATTCACCTTGGCTATGTGATCGACCATCTGGATACGCGCATCGACCTGGTGACGAGACCGCAGCTCGCCGCGGTCGCTGCCCATGTCCTGGTGGACGAACGGCCGAGCTTGCCGGTCGCATTGCCAAGCGCGCTTGACGAGCGGATGTCCGATTGCGGCGATCGTCGCCGAGGCCGAGACTTGAGGCTCCGCACGTAGCGGGCTGCCGCGCAGGGCAGACCGGGGCGCGTCCTATGCTCGAAATCAAGTGTCAGTGATGGGCATCACTCAGCTTCTCGCTCCTCCAGCGGGATCGTGCCGGCCGGCGTCGCCCATCCGCCGGCCGGCCCTTTAGGAGCTGATGATCTACATGGCCGATGAGCAGCAACTTACCTATGAAGAGGTGATCGAGTACCTCGCGGACCGCAAGGGCGATTTGGTCACGATGGGTTCGTATCCCTGCTACCACCGATCGTTCGCCGTCGTGGGCGCGGACGAGGACGGCCACCCGATTTTGCACCCCGTCGACAGCGATAGCCCGACGACGATGCTCGGCCTGGAGTGCACCGGCGAGCTCGGGCAGGTGACCGGGCGTAGACCCTTTGAGGAGCGCGAATGGTCTGACGGTCGCGCGGCAGTGCTTATTCCACTTCTCACCGGGAACGGCGACGGGTTCGTCGATGTCGGCCACAGCGGCCTAACGATCACCCGCGAGTGGTTCCGCGCGGCTGCTCTCGAAGCTGGTAACGCAACGCTCCGAATCATCGTCGCGGCGAATAGCGGGGCCGGGCCGTTCTTCTCGCCCGTCGGTCAGGAACGCAACGAGACGATCATCGTCACGCCTTGGGACGAGGTTGGTTGGGGTTTCTCATTCGACTTCGATGGCGACCCCCCGTTCGAGGGCCGTTGGTCTAGGAGCGGTGAGCGGTGGAACGCGTGGGCCGAGGACGAAGATCGGGACGAACCGGGTGCGCTTACCGACGGCGACGACGAGGAGGCGTGATGAGGGCGAGCTCGAGGGAGAACGAGATCCTCGTCCGCTACCGCGGCGTCCAGTCGCGGTCTCTTGCCCAGATCGCCCCGGATCTCGGCAACCGCCGCGCGATCGAGCAGGCACGAACAGAGCACGGACTCAATCCGACCACAGGCGAGCCGCTCTACGGGCGACCTACGGGCACGCCGCCGCGGAACTGGAAGATGAGCGTCGAGGCGCGTCGCGCGGTTGTGCGACTGATGCTTTGTCGCTATCGCCAGGGGCGCCAGGCATACGAGGCGAAGGGAATCACCCACGGCCGCTTTGGCTTGGCATACGCCCGGCTGTGCGGTCCTCTGCGCGAGCTCGAGCTCGTCGCTCCTAATCGTTACGCCTTCGTCAGCTTGTACGTCGACGCCGCTGGCGCGCTCGTCGAACTCTCGCCGGCAGCACTCTCGGAGCTCGAGCGCACCTGCGACTGGCTCGCCGATCGGATCGGCGTCGACTTCGCCGACTACTTCCCGTTCGGCGGCTTCCCGCATCGACCTCCGTTTGCGGTTGCGCCCGATGTCCGCCGCGAGCTCGGACTCGCTGTCGCCACAACCCAGGACGACGCCGAGCCCGAGCTCGAAGAGGCACGTCTCGAGTACGAGCTGGACGACGAGGAGGGCGACGAGATGGACTCGTCGCATGCCGTCTGGACCACCGAGGCCGTATTCGAGGAGAACGGCGGCAAGAGGGGTTGGGGACGGGAGAGTTTCACGATCGATGGGCACTCGAGCGCCGCTCCGGCCGGTCGGCCTCGTCGTGGTACGGCTAAGCCGGCGGCCGCGATCGCGCTTCTCGAGGATGGCACCGGGATGTCGATCGACGAGCTGCGCGCGTGTTTGCGGCGCGGCAACCAGACCGCAGAGCAGGACGCGGCGCGGGCGGTTCTAGTTCCCGTGCTGAAGCGCATTCGCTCGGAGAAGCGGGCAACGTCGACGGCGCTGGCCGGCGCTTTGGAGTGCAACGAGAGCACGATCAGGCGCCTCGTCGCCAAATGAGCGGTAATTCTCCATATAGGTAGAGGGAGGGTCGGTCTAACGTCGCCGCTTGTTCTTGCCGTAGGTTTTGCCTGGCCGTTTCGGACGTTTTTGCGCATTCACGTCCTTCCCGGTCGTTGACTCGTGTGCGGTGTCCTTCTCGACCTGAACGGCGATGCGGGAAGCCAGGGCGTTGATCTCGCGCTCGTTGATGACGAGCGTCGTGGGGTTTGTCCGAGCTTCGCGGGCCTCGTCCTCGGCGTGGTATTCGGCTGCTTGCACGAATGGGATAACGATCGCTAGGACTGCCAGGAGCAGGATCAGCCAATCTCTCCCCGCCGGCTGTTGGAGCATCAGATTGATGACGGGCGCCATCTCGGGGTTCGCCTCGACGAACTCCTGCGGCGATTGGCCGGTCCGGCGCGCCTGCGAGGCCGCCTGCCGCAGGTGGTTCAGTTGCGCGATCGAGAGGTCAGCGTCGCGGACGACCCGAACAACACCCCCAATGAAGTCGTAGGTGCCACTCACGATCCGTGCCCGCCCTCCGCACCGTGGGCAGGTTGTTGAGCCACCCTGGAATGTGATGTTTGTCGAGTTCTCGACGCGGATTCCGGTCGCTGGCCCCTCCCAACCACACGATCTGCAGACAGCGGGCGGCGAGTTCACGCGGCGAGCGTAGCGCCTCTCAACTCGGCTTCCCCACTCCTGCCTACTCACCACAAGCCCGGACTCGTAATGACTCGCAACAACCTGGCTCGCCCCGCCGCGACGCGCGAGTTAGAGTGCCCTGTTCCCGTGGCGGCACCCTGGACCCAAAACATCCGGATCACGTGGCGACCCGAGCTGCGGTTCTACGAGCGGCGGATCGATCTGCTCCGCGAGCTAGAAGATCTAGGGCATCTCCGCGCGTTCCGGGTCACGGACACCGGCGTCGAAGCCCGGCTGTTCGACTCAATGCATATCCTCGCCGTCCGATCAAACGGTGTGATGCTCCGGTTCCTGGGACCGGAGGAGTCGCATACAGCTGACGCCTGGGACACCCTCACGCGAGCTATCGCAGCTATGGAGCCACAGTCGATCATCGAAATGTCGGCCGCGTATCAGCACCTCGCCCCTCTCACCATGACCTTCGAGGAGGCGCTCGCCCAGTCGTACAAGACCTTCCTGACGCAGCCGGGCGGAGAGCTCGTGCTCGGAGACTGGGCGATGCTCGTTGATGTCGACAAGGTCGGAGACGTCCCCGCAAACGGGCAGATCGAATTCGGCATCGTCAGGGCGAGGGAGGTTCCAGACCGGTTGAGCCACCGCGCCGGGCGTCTTGGTGAGGAAACAGCGGCGTCCGAACAATCCTGGGAGGGTCGAACATTCGCGGAGACCTCGCTGTTCGCCGAGTCGGCCTTGCGCATTGGGAGCGAGGCGAGCGCGGGGGTCCTTGCGCGTGAGGGGTCTATCGTTCATAGTGCACGCAAGTTCTCCACTGACGCGCAGCTTGCGGTCAATGACTTCGTTGACCGGGTTCAACAGGCGCTTCTTCCTAACCAAGAGGAAGCAGAAAGGAGAGCGAGATAGATGAGTCACCCGGGAGCTCTCCTAGATAGAGGCGTTGGCACTTACCGCGCAAGCGCGGAGGCTGGCACGCATGCAGAGGAGCACGAGTGGATCGAGTTCGAGCCGGTTCAGCCAGCGATTCGGCGTGCCGTCCAGCTCTTTGGCGTCGGTCGAGATCACCATGGCGTGGTCGCCCGGGGCCGCCTCGTGGCCGTTCCGACGGACACCGTGCGCCTGCCCGCATCGGACGATCTCGACTTCTGACCTAGGCTCGACGTGTCCACGCCGCCGAGCGCGGACGAGTTCTACCTTGCGGCGTCAGAGAGTCGCGCGGTTTTCCAGGGCGACGTCTTTGTCGACGTGCCGATCACCAAGGCTGCCGCCGGCAACACTGTCGCGTCGGAGCCACACTGGAGCGCTAAGCGGCTACACGCTGCCACCGTCTCGTACCCCTGCGACATCATCGTCGCGTCTGATGGCGTCACTCTGAACAAGGCGCAGGCGGTAGTGCCCGTGTACCGCGCGGCGGACTACAGGATCACGGTGCCCGACGATTGGGAGGGAGCCTGGTCTGTCTGTCCGCTCCCCGACCTAGTCGGCGACGGGGCGATGTGGGTCGCGGACTTCCGGAGGATCACGACGATCGACCGCAGCTACCTCCGGCTTGAGGATCGCGTTCGTTGCCTCAGCGAGGTTGGGTGGGCCTGGTTTCGGCGACGCCTCATAACGGCACTGACCCGCGGAACACTTCCCGTCGAGGACCTAGTTGAAATCGGGGCATCGACGTGGGCGGAGGCGGAATTCGAGACGCGATGGGTCGTAGCCGGTCGCGATCCCAAAGACTTCCAGACGTGGCTAGACGAGGTCGATCTGAGCATCGGTGTGTACCCGTCGCGTCGAGCGGCCCTCGCCGATACGACCGGTCGGGATGCCGTTGAGCACGCCCTATCTTCGCTACTCGGTCCGTAGCAGCGCGGCGCGCGCGCGTCCGCCGCGGCGGCATAGCTCGTGACGTCATCCCCTCCAGCGTGCGCTGCACGCCTTTGTGGGCCGGGCGGACTTCGGAGAGTTCGACTCGCCGGAGGTGCGCGAGTTCGTCAAGGCCCACAGCGATGAGCTGAAGCCCCTGGAGGAGCTCCCGGATGAGCCATGGACGATCGAGTCACTAGGCCCTCGACGACCCCGACCCCGACGAACAGGAGACTCTGCCGTGCCCGATAGCAACTCAACGGTAAGAGTGCAGAGCCGCGTGCGCCCCGTCGACCGAGACCTACTCGTCGCGGTAGCGGACCGCGAGGGCGTGACCGTCTCGAAGCTGGTCGCCGCGATCGTCACCACCGCGGTTCCGGCGCTCGCTGAGGCGTAGTCACCGCCTCAGCCTGCCCTAGCAGTTACCCCCGCCGAAGTCTCGCCGTACCATTCTCGCCGCCTCGGGCGGCTACGCGTCTATGCGCCGAGGAGGCGATGCCTAATGGCCGAGAGCACCGCGACTCGGCTGCTCAACCGCGACGTGCTCGAGGGCTACGACTCAAGCCACCGCTTGGTGATCTTCGTGCTCGCGTTGATGGCTAACCCGAAGATGGGCGCCTACCCGAGCGACCGCATACTCGCGCGCAAGTGCGGGGTTGGCCAGGGCACCGTCCGGGCCGCGAAGGCGCGCGCCGAGGATGACGGCGTGATAGCGCGCGTCATCCCGAAGGACGAACAGCCGTCCCGCCGGACCGTTACCTACTATTTCCCGACACCTAGCGGTGCACTTACTACAGGTGCACGCGGTGCACTTACTACAGGTGCACGAAACGCGGCTGGTGCACCTGGCGGTGCACCTGAAAACGATTCCGGTGCACCTGAGAGCCTCGCGTGTATAGGAACACTTGAACAACTAGGGGAACACGCGCGCCCGGCGCGCGAGACCCCACCAAGAGAGAAACCCGACACTCGGGAGCCTTGGCAGGTTGCCAAAGACGCCGAGGCTGCCGCCAAGCTCGAGCGTGAGCGTCCTCGCACGCCGGAGGAGCTTGCCGAGATCGAACGACGTCGGCAGCACATCGCCGACCTCGACGCCGCCGACATCGCGCGGCGCGACGCCGAGCTCGAAGCCGAGCTTTCACCCGAACAGCGGCGCGACGCGGAGGAGCGGCTCGCCCGGTTCGGCATTTCATCTCACCCAATCGACGAGGAGGGCCACTAGATGCCTGCCACCGCCGACCTCGACGCCGCTCTTGCCGACCTGCGCCAGCAGTCCGCAGCCCAGCGCGACCGCCTCGACCGTATTTGGCGTCTGCCGACCGCGGAGAGCGAGGCGGCGTACTTCGCCGGCCTGGCGAGCCGCTAAACCGAAAGGAGCAACCCCTATGTCAGCACCATCCAGGCAGGAACAACTTGCCGCCATCCGCGCCGCGGTCCGTCACGAGCTCGATATCGCGAAAAACGAGGCCGAGCTTCATGCGACCAAGGCCCGCATGCGCGAGCACGATAAAGAAATCGCTCGGCTCGAGCAGCTTGTGCAGGAGACGAAGGAGCGCGAGGCGAGGGAGGCGACGGCGTTGCCGAAGCCGGAGCCCGGGACGGACCACATAGCTCCACGAGTCCTCGCCACACTTAGCCCCGAGAAGCAGGTGGAGCTGAAGCGCGCACAGCCGGACCTGTATCGGCGCTCGATCGAAGCGTTCAGCACTACTACGCGCCTCTGAGCATGGCGACTACTACGAAACGCTCCGCCCCTCTGGTCGTGCCGGAGCGCGGCTGGTTCACCTGGCGCGAGCTGCGCGAGCTCACCACGATCCAGCTCGCCGAGCTGCGGCGCAAGTACCCCGAGATCTACGACGTGTCGTTGCGCCACGTCGCCGACGGCGACGCCTAGCCAGTCCACCCTCATTCCAAGGAGCAACATGCCAACTGCCACAAAATCCAAGTCCGTCTTTGAACACCTCGCCGAGCTCGCTGGTGAAAGCCGGCGCATCCGCGAACAGCTAGCCGGCGACACCGCGCTCGCGAACGATCTCGAGGTGCGGATCAATGATGCGCACGCGAGCATCCTCCGCGCGAGCGCCGACCCAGGCGAGGTCGCGGCGCAGGTCGCCGAGTTCGAAGCCGAGAAGGCGACGCTCGAGGCCCGCATCGCCGCAGTCCCCGCGGCGCTCAGGTCGATCGACGAAGAATTCGCTCGCGTCCGCGAGGCCGGCCAGGCGGCATTCGAGCAGGTCTGCGCGGACAAGGAGACGGCCGCGTACGCGCGCAAGGAAGAGCTCGTGACGGCGTTGAAGGCGTATCGCCGAAGCCTCGACGAGTTGCAAAACGCCGACCTCGAGGCGAAGCTCACCCCGAAGTCTCCGCGACCCGAGCGGCCGATCCTGAAGCGGTATGTGCGTGTTGGCCCCAAGAAGATCGACCTCTGGCAGCACCTCGAGGAGACGGCTCGGCTGATCGGAAGCGACCCGCGCAACATCCCCGCGGTCCCCACGCCCGAGGCGCAGAGTGTCATCGACAATGCCGCCGCGCGCGAGGAACGGCAGCGCGAGGCGCACGAGCGCGGCCTGAAAGCGCAGCGGGCCTGATGGGTGTCCCGGCCAGGCGCCGCATCGCGGTGCATCGACGCAAGCCGGGCAGCGCGACCCAACGCAGCGCCGGGCTGAAAGGTGTAAGGCAACGGCGTCAGCAGCGGAAGCGGACGAGGTTGCGCCGGCAAGGCCGGTCGTCGTGAGGGTTGTCATGCATCACGCCGGCAAGCCCGACGAGCGCGCAGTCTCGGCGCTCGTCGATCAGGCACCGAACGCCGAGATGGTCCACGTGTCGAACACGCCGGCGAGCTACTGCGAGACGATCGTGCAGATCTGGCGTGAGGGCGAGCCGTTCATCCTGATCGAGCAGGCCGTGATCGTGGGAGACGGCGTGATCGCGTCGCTGGAGGCGTGCGAGTGGCCATGGTGCTCAGTCGCAAAGGCCGATCGGCAGCACATCCACGACTGGCGCGCGGCGGGGCTGTGCTGCAACAAGTTCGATCCGCGGCAGATGCCGAAGGCGCTCACAGCGATCGAGCTATTGCAGGTCCGCCATCAGCACTGGATGCGGCTCTACCAGTACCTGCTGCCACTGATCGCGAGCACGCACGGTCTACGTCGACCAGACCACCACGCCGTGCATCACGTCCACCACGACGTAGTGATCGAGCACGAGCGCAAGCCGGAGCACGTCCACGTCGAGCGCGTGCAGACCGTGCTCGCGTGGCAGCGACAGCACGCACCGAACTACCACGCCGAGCTGTAGGCGGCGTGACCCTGGCCTGAGTCCGCCACCTTGCCCGACCTAGCGCCCCACCAAGGTCGGCGAGCAGGCTGAGCGCGGCGCCGGAATCCTTCTCGCCGGCGTCGCTGCTCGCCTGACCCAGCCGCGCAGTCGCGCGGGAAGCAACCCAAGGAGCGAGCACATCCGCCCGCTACTCACACTGACGGCGATGATCGTCGCCGTCGTCGTACCCTCGAGCTCGACGACTGAGCTTGTCACCGCGTACTGCCAGGCCGGCACTACGGCAAGCGGTGAGCAGACGCACGTCGGGATCGTCGCCACACGCGAGCCAATCCCGTTTGGAACACGGATCACGCTCAAGCCGGCAGCGTTCGGCCGACACACCTACGTCGTTGAAGACCGCATGGCGTCGACTGACGCAGCGTCGATCGATGTCTTCGAGCCGAGTTGTCGACGTGCGATCGACTTCGGCATTCGCAGCGAGCGCGTGACAGGAGTATCACTACGACCGTGAGCGGCTACTACGACAGACGCAACCGGCGATGGGTCAATACGGGTGTGAGCGCCTACTACGGCAATGCGGTCGCCGACCTCTTCAAGGTTGGCGTGGTGTTCCTGGCGATCTTGGCCGTCCTGGCTGTGATCGCCGTCGCAATCGTGGGAGCCGTGCTGTTCGGGTTGGTCGTCACGCTCTGGGGCTTCTTGGCGAGAAAGGGCGAGATGCGCGCTCACGCGTGGGACCCGTTACGCAGCCTGACTGCTAGGGCGCGGCGCAGGCTACGCCGCACGTCTAGCTAGGCCGCGCTCTCGTCGGGTTCCGGTAGTGGCTCTTCGCGTACATTCTGATCGCGGCCATCAGCACGCTGAACCCACACGATCACGGTCGGCTTCGCGCCGTGGCGTCCACGGTGAGCGAGGCGCTTTTTCCGCGCCCACGTGAAAACGGCGACGAGGATCGCGTCGATGCTCACGTTCTCAGCATGGCTGAGCACAACGTTGAGGACGTGCACGAACTCGGACTCAGCAGACTTGCGTATAGCTGTCCACTTCGGCTCACCGAAGCCGGCGATCTCTACGTCGTCGAAGCCGGCATCTCGCAGATCATCCGCGAGCGCGTCGAGGTCTTGCTGTGCGGCCTCGGCGTTCTCGTCGTCGAGCGACTCGAGCCGAAGCACACGTCCACTCAGCCTTTCGGCTCGAGTCGGTAGCTGCCGGCAACGTCCTCGCAGACGAAGCCGTACTTCGGGTATTGACGCTTGTCACGCACGGCGCAGTACTCACCGCGACCGAGACACTTCTGCTCGCCGCCGATGACCGCATGCACGTAGGCGCTCGAGCACGTCTTCGCTGACGCGGACGGCGGAATCGCTACACACGCCGCCAGTACGGCGAGTGACGTTGCAATCCGTTTCACGCGTCCACACCACGCGCGAGCGTGACAACCAGCGGGACTGTGACGACCAGGCGGTCTCCGACCCGCTCAGGGCGAAGCCGCTCGTGATCCTCGGGATCGTCTTCGTTCAGCTCAATCGAAGCGTGCCGCACGTGACCACGAAGGGTTGTGTCCTGCTTCATAGCTTCCCGCAGCCGCCACGGTAACGCGCGAACCGTCTCGTCAGGTTCGTGAGCACGGAACCCGACCACAAGCTCGTAGTGCTGCGTCTCGACCCAGTGGTCAGGCTGACCATCGGCCGTCACGGGATCGTGATGAACAAGCCCAACAGCCCGCACGCTGATCGTTGCGTCTGGCGGGAGTGGCACTAGCGGATCGCTCAGGCCAACAAGCACCTCACCAGCCCACTCGCTGATCGCTTCCGCAGTGTCCGCGCCCTGCATCAATCCAGGGTAGCGCGCGCCGCCAAGCCGAAGTACATCACCCAGAAGTAAAGCCGTTCACCTCAACGGCAAGCAGGATGCGGGCGAGTCAGTGACTGGGCTTCGGCCAAAGGAACGCCCGAGCCGGCCTGAGCGGACGCAAGCTAGCGGCTGCTCGCAGCTCGGCGTGCGCCTCCAGCATCTTCACCTCGGCCTCCGGCTGATCTTCGGCGAGTACCTCGAACTCCACCTCGGCTACGCCAGTGGGTTGGATGCGCACGACAGCACCATGGTCGTCTGCCCGGGCGGATAAGGCCGGCGCATCCGCAAGCTCAGCGTCGATGGCTGTTACGTAGGTCTCCATAAAGCGGACCGTAGCACGACTTTTGCCGATTCCAATAAACGTGAAGGCAAAGATTGTTGCCTAGCTACTCCGGGGCGCGAGCGCAGTCCAGACCCACGTAGCTGAACAGGGAGGGATGGGGACGGTTTGCGGTCAATCAACCACAACAGCGCTGCCTATCCCACCTTCGCCGTCGCAGCCGGAAAAAACTCAGGATGGACAACTCGAAGGGGGGGAGTCCCGCGTGAAGCCGCCGGCTAACTTCGACGCGCCCGCAAAGGCGCTCTGGAAGGTCGTTGAGCGTGATCTGCGCGAGCGTGAGTCGCTGCGCGACGTGGACGCGGCAGCGGTCGAGCGCTACGTGCGCGCCGAGATGGTCGCGCGCCTGGCGTGGGCTCGTGTCGCCGAGCGCGAGAAGGTCGAAGGCGCGGCTGCGTGGCGCGTTCGTGGGTCGCATGGCGGTTGGCAGCCTGACCCGGACGTCCGCACCGCGCAGCAGGCGAGCAAGGACGCGCAGTCCTTCGCCGCTGACTTGGGGATCACGCCGCGAGCGCGAGCCGCGATGCGGACGGCGCCCGACGAACTCGATTCGATGCTCGCCGACCTGGCGGGCGGGAGGTGACAAGCATGGATTCACGAGAGACGAAGTTGCGCTCGATCGCCGCGCAGCACGGCTGGGAGTTGGCCGGCTGGACCACGATCCTATGGCCGCGCACGCGGTCAAAGCTTGACCTGCTGCGCGAGGCGTGGGAGCTGATCGAGCCCGAGGCGCGCGCCGGCACGCTGACGGAGCGCGAACTCCAGCGGTGCAACTACGGCCATCTTCGCCCCGGCTGCCGCCCGTTCGCATACTGGCTTTGGACAAGATCGGACCTCCGCGCCCTGGCGAACGCTGACGCCGAGGACCGCATCGCTGGACTCCGCGCCGAAGGCGAGCTGACCGACCACGAGATCGACGCGCTTGACACGGTGGCGGTCTAGATGCCGGACTCACGCCGCTCATCCGGTGGGAACGGCCAGGAACGGCTGGTCGAGCGTCTCTTGACGCTCGACCAGGCCGCTGAGCGGCTCCAGCTCAGCTCTTGGACGGTCCGACGAGCGGTCGAGTCCGGCGAGCTGCGTGCCTACAAGCCGCGCGGGCGCATCCGCATCGCCGAGAGCGACCTCATGAACTGGCTCGACTCCACAGCGCTCGAGCCGTCAGATGTCCCCAGCGGGCGGGAGCATCTCCCCAGGCGCCGCCGAGCGCCAGCCGATAGCTTCCGTGCTCGTGTCCGTGCATCGAGTAGCGACGAGCAGCGGTAACGCTTGGAAGGTCCGGTGGCGCGAGGGTGACCGCAACCGCTCGCGTAGCTTCGAGCGTAAGCGCGACGCCGACCGGTTCGATGCCGAGCAGCGGCGTCTCCGTCAGCTCCGTGGCGTCGATCACGTCATCGGGGACGACACAACGCTCTCGGCGTGGGCGTCCAAGTGGTGGACAGACTTCGCCGAGGTCCACCTTCATCAGCGTACGCAGGCGAACTACGCCACGCAGCTCGACACGCGGATCATTCCCGAGCTCGGCGGCATGCGCCTGCGCGACATTCGGCCAGCGACGGTCGAGGCATGGATCGCGACTCTGCAACGGCGGGGAGACGGCGCGCCGTCGATCGTGCGCGCGTCGGCAGTGCTCTCGGCGATCTTGCAGCGTGCCCTCGCCAACGATCTTGTCGACATGAACGCCGCCCGCGCGGCGCGCAAGCCTCGGCTCAAGCCGCCGCGGCGTGTCGATCCGATCTCGCCGAACGTCGTCGAGGCGATCCGCGCTCAGCTCGAGCCGGCGGACGCCATGCTCGTCTCGTTGCTCGCCTATAGCGGCCTGAGACCCGAGTCAGAGGCTTTGACCCTCACCTGGCGGCAGGTGGGCGAGCGGTCTCTCGCAATCCACGCGACCAAGACCGGCCGCGATCGCCAGGTGAAGCTGCTGAAGCCGCTAGCCGACGATCTGCGCGCCTGGCGCAAGGCTGCGGGGAACGTGGAGGGAACATCACTCGTGATCCCCGGGCCGGCTGGCAAGCCGTGGACATCGCAGGGATGGCAGAACTGGCGTCGACGTGTGTGGCGGCCGGCGGCGACCGGTGCTGGTCTACCTGACGGCTCGCGTCCGCGTGATCTGCGATCGAGCTATGCCTCGGTGCTGATTGCGAGCGGCATGTCGGTTGTCGAAGTCGCGCAGGAACTCGGTCACTCGCCGTCGATGTGCCTGACGACCTACGCGCGGGCATTCGCCGAGTACGACCCGAAGAAGCGCGTCAGCCCCGAACTCGCGATCCAGCGCGCCCGACGGTGACTAGAGTCCGCTTTCGCATGGGGGACATGTTCCCCGACGGCGATGTCGTCGCGCGTTTCGTCATCACATTGGTGATGTACGCAAACGACCTCTATCGACTGCAAGCGTTGCTACCGGGCGATGAAGCGGACGAGCCCGAGGCCCTCGCGCGTCGCCTGATGCTCCTGCGTTTCCAGGGCTCGCTGCTTCACGAGGCTATCCACTTCATCGACCAAGCTATCGCTCGCTTTGCGGCAATTCGCGAGTTCGTTGAGTCGCTACCGGAGGACTACTCGGTGGCTCCTACCGTGCTACACGATCTACTTGGAGATCGTGAGCCAAGCCTCGCGCGTCTCCGAAACGTCACCTTCCATTATCCGGAGATGCACCCGGATCGAATCGCCGCCGGGAAAGACGAGGTGATGCTCGCGTTGGACGCCGTTAGCGCGCAGGAGTCCGAAGTCCTGTCCATAGAGGGAGAGTTGCCCGGCAAACGAGGCACCGGGTTGTGGTTCGCGGACGTCGTCGTCGGCCATTGGTTCAGAACGGAGTACGGCGCAACGACTGCGCCGCTTGGGGCCGCAGTCGCCGTCCTCGGCAGATTCGCGATAGAGGCGATGAGCGGCCAGCTCTCGCGCCAAGGACCGACTGCGGCTCTTGAGATCGAGGCTTAGTACGACCCGAGCGGCCCGCGTCAGCGCCGAGCGCGCGATCCGCAAGGCGCGAGCATCTAGCTCCGCATGATGATCGCGCTCGCAAAGACTTCGACGGGATTGTCGGCGTCGCAGCTGGCGTTCTACGCGACCGCCGCCACGGTCATACCGGTGTTACTACTGGCGCTCGCCGTGCGGGGTGCGCCGGCTCGGGTAATCAGCCACATCGCCGGTGTAGAGCACCTCACCAAACGAAGCGCCGGCGTGACAAAGCTCATCGCATTAGCGCTGCTCACGTTGATAGTCACCGGAGAAATCCTCGCGCTAACGGCTCTAAAGAACGACCGTGTCGCATCAGGGACCTTGACGTTCGTTCTACTTGCACTCGTGGTCGCCGTGTTGGCGGTCTTGTTTGATGTCATCGGTCGAGTCTTCTCGCAAATAGACGAACTCATCGGTGACGCGACGACCGCGAATGCGGGATCTGACAGCGAGCAGCCCGAGCAGAACCCTGGAGACCCAGCCGCATGAGCGCACTGTGTTCGCTCTCCGTCCCTCAGCCGCACGGCATGCCTGCGGCAACGCGACCTCAAGAATCGGGCTAGGCCGTGGTGATGTACAACCTCTCGGGCAGCGGGTTACGCGCCAACTCGTCGCCGAACACCTTGCGGAGTACGTTGATTGCTTCGATCACGGGCCGTCCCTTCAACGTCCGTTCGTAGGCCTGCCGCCCGTCAGGGTCGTTTCGATTTGTGCGGGGCGGGAGTCTTATCCAGATCCACGTATTGCTGGGTGGCTTGCCCGCGCCAGAGGGGACGACGTGCAGCCCCATCGCCGACCACCACTGGTGATGAACGGCGCCGCGCGCGTGCGTGATCGCATCAACGATGTCAGCCTCGCTCGCGCTGAGGTTCGTCTCCCACGAATGATCGCCGCCTCGGGCTGACGGTCCCGTTCGCAGAAGCAGCTCGATGCTGCTGGCCCAGTTCAGGGCCTCGAACAACGCCTCCCGCGCTCGATCGCGGGGGGCGCTCGCCTTCGAGAGACCGGGGCCCTGTGCCGCCTCGAATCGCTGAATGGCCTGTTCGAATCCCACCACCAGGCCACGAATGTCGAAGTAGCCGCTGTCCGTGAGCGTCAAAGTGATTGCGGCGCGTTTGGCGGGCCCAGGCACTTCGTTCGTTCCCTCTCAGTTCCCACAGCGTCCGGACTGAATTCCGCCTGGTACCGCAGAAAGCGCTGATTTGCAGGCACGTCGTGAAGTGGAGCTAGTCGGGCTCGAACCGACGACCTCTTGCATGCCATGCAAGCGCTCTCCCAGCTGAGCTATAGCCCCGTGCGCCGTTGTGACACTGACAGCGGCGACGGCCATCGTAACACCGGGCCGTCCGTGCGATCCTCCGGGAGGACCTGTTACATCAAGGCCGCGGCTGCGTCTCCGACCCGCTGGCGCGCGCCGGCGCCGTGGCACGGCTTTGCCAGGGCGTGATCGCGACGAGCAGCGCAAACGCGCCGAGCACGGCAACGCCGACCCACAGGGCGGGCACGATTCCACTGACGAAAGCGTGGCCGCTCGTGTAGCTCCCGTGGCTCGAGAAAACGCTCGCGAGCACGGCGACCCCGAACACGCCGCCGAGCTCGCGGATCGTGTTCGTCGCGCCTGACGCCTGACCGGCCTGGTTGGGGTTGACGGCGGCGAGTACGGCGCCCGCCGCTGGGGCGAAGAAGAGTCCCATCCCGCCGCCCGCGAGCACGAACGGGATCAGGAGCGTCGTGTACGGGGTGTGCGTGCTGGCCGTCGTCGCGAGCAGGGTGAGTGCGAGTGCCTGTGAGGCGAGGCCTGCAGCGAGGAACGGCCGGCTGCCCCAGCGCGCCGATAGAACGCCGGCGATCGGCGCGACGACCATCGTCGTGCCGGTCCAGACGAGCAGCTTGAGACCCGCGTGGAGCGGGCTGTTGTGGAGCACGATCTGGAGATCCTGGGTGAGGAAGAAGATCGAGCCGAACATGCCGAAGTACATCGCGAGCGACGCCAGGTTTGTGATCAGGAAGCTCCGCTCTGCAAAGAAGCCCATCGGCAGCATCGGGCTCTCGGCCCGTGGCTCCCACAGAACGAAGGCGCCGATCAGCCCGATGCCGGCGGCGAGCGGCGCCACCACGGTCGTTGCCCCGAACCCGACGCTCTGCGAGTGGACCAGGCCGTAGACGATCCCCAGCAGGCCGCCGGAGCCAAGCGCAAGGCCCGGCAGGTCGAGGCGTCCGTAGGGGCCGTGACTCTCGCTCAGCCCGCGC
>Ga0182018_10002681_pt1 | contig 17279 bp, 12 predicted proteins | sample 812P2MmetaG_FD_120490 | JGI IMG/M metagenome (GOLD analysis project Ga0182018, IMG submission 120490) | Permafrost microbial communities from Stordalen Mire, Sweden - 812P2M metaG | ecosystem: Environmental > Terrestrial > Soil > Wetlands > Permafrost | place: Sweden: Stordalen | collected... | reverse complement strand
GTGAGGATGACGGAGCTGTACTCGTCGAAGAGGGCGGCGGCCATGATCTGCGAGACGTCGATGGGCGTGGCCTGGAGGTGGGTGTGGTGGCTGGCGTGGCCGGGCGCGCGGGCGAGGTTGCGAACGCCGGCGGCGGCGCGGCGCTCGATCCAGAAGACGGTGTTGGGGTCGTGCGATTCGAGCAGGAAGGTGAGGTGGGTGGCGATGTCGGCGGTGCGTTTGCGCAGGCCGGGCGCCTCGTCGACGCCGGTGAGGCGGTCGAGTTCGCCTTCGAGGCGGGTGAGCGCGTTGAGGGCGCCGGTGTAGGTGTCGCCGCGTTCCTCGAGGAATTCGGCGCGGGTGAGGAAGTTCATGCGGCCGAGCGCGGGATTGGAGTCGAGCGCGGAGGGGCGTGACGCGGAGGATTCGTCGTAGGGGAGTGCGGCGAAGAACATGCGGGCGCGCTCGCGCAGGGTTGCGGTGGCGCTCTCGATGGCGGGAGTGGAGGCGGATTTGGCGCGGAGCATGGTCTCGACGTCGCGGGCGAGCTCGTCGAAGCGCTGGGTGCTGAGGCCGATGCCGAAGTAGTTGCTGGCAATCTCTTCGAGCTCGTGGGCCTCATCGAAGATGACTGCACCGGCGGCGGGGAGCACGCCGGCGTCGGCGGCCCCGGCGGCTTGAAGCTTGATGGCCATGTCGGCGAAGAAGAGATGGTGGTTGACGATGACGATATCGGCTTCGAGGGCGCGGCGGCGCATCGAGGTGATGAAGCAGCCATCCCAGTCAGGGCAGGTCTGGCCGAGGCAGGCCTCGCCGCGGGCGTCGAGCTTGGGCCAGAGGGCGGAGTTTTCAGGGAGGGCGTCAATCTCGGCGCGGTCGCCGGTGGCGGTGGTTTTTTCCCAGGCGGCGATGGCGTGGAACTGCGAGATCTCTTCGAGGCCGGAGAGGAGCGGGGAGTCGCGCAGGGCGTAGAGCTTGTGCTTGCAGAGGTAGTTGCCGCGGCCCTTCATGTAGCAGACGTTGAGCGGGCCGAGGATGGATTCGAGGAAGGGGACATCCTTGAAGAAGAGCTGCTCCTGCAGGTTTTTGGTGCCGGTGGAGATAATGATGCGTTGCTGGCGGGCGCGGGCGAGATGCAGCGCGGGCAGGAGGTAGGCGAGGGTCTTGCCGGTGCCGGTGCCGGCCTCGACGATGAGATGGCGCCGGTCTTCAAAGGCCTGCTCGATGGCGCGGGCCATCTCGTACTGGCCCTTGCGATGCTCGAAGGCGAGAGAGGAGCGGGAGAGGACGCCGCCGGGGGAGAAGAATTCGTAGAGGGTGGGGAGCTTGGCGGAGGGGAGCTCGGGTTGCGCGATTTGAATGGGGGAGGACACAGGCTAGTTTGACGATACGCGTTTGTGGGTGGGGGCGAGGGTCAAGGTTCGAGGTTCGAGAGGGCGGAATAGAAAGCAGGTCCTTCCCCTTCGACTTCGCTCAGGGTCAGGATGACAATTTCAGGGTGGCAGTCGCGCAATGGATGGGTACCCAGATGATCGGCATCAGAACTTTGGTGGCTGGTTGTGGAGGATTTGTTCGACGACGCCGTGGATCTGGATGAGGGGCCAGGGAGTGGCGACGGTCTGCGGCTGGGTCTGGCCGGCCTGGTGGACGATCAACGCGGGGCGGGGGTCGAAGACGCCGCGCGAGGCTGCGTCGTCCTCCTGGGTCCAGGCGGGGAGCCAGTCCCACTCATCGATGCGCCAGGAGTGGTCGCCCTGCACGATCAGGTTGGTCTGGTCCCAGCGCGGCGAAGCCTTCAGCACGGCGAGCACCTGACCGAGGACGCGGTCGGTGAGGGCCAGGTTGTCGAGGTAGGAGCTGTCGCAGTACTGCGTGTAGTCGTCCTGGATGCGGCTCCAGATGTTGGGGCTGTGCGGCACCGAGAAGTGGAAGAAGACGAAGTCCGCCTGATCGGTGTGCAGGACTTCAAACGCATGCTCCTGCAGGTCGATGTGGGTCTGGTAGCGGTGGCGCACATCGAAGGTGCAGAGGTCGCGGTCGGCGCGCGCGGGCGATTTGGCCTCGCGAATGACTTGACGCAGCGGGGTGATCACGTTGTCCCCAAACGACGCATTATGCGCCATCAGGCCATCGAACATATCGTGGTTGATCCAGTAGCAGTTCTGGATCGCGTCGGCATAGAGGGAGCAGTAGGGGTTGTACCAGCCGACGGCGGCGGTGCGCCATCCGGCGCTCTGCGCATCGCCGAAGATGGTGTCTGCGCCATCGATGCGCTGCCATCCTTCGCCTTCGTGGTGGACCCAGAGGCGGTTGTGGAAGTTGTAATGCGTGCTGTTGACGATCTTGCCGGTGAGCAGTGAGGGGAGAACGTCGACGGTGTGATAGCCGGCGGGCTGGGTGTCGGTGAAGAGTGTGCTCTGGCTACGCAATGCGTCGAAGTTGGGCAGCGCCAGATTGCGCGCGCGGTGCTCGAAGACCTGGTCGTAGGAGAGCTCGTCGAAGACGATCCAGACCAGCAGCGGGTGCTGGCGCGGCGGCTGCGCCGTGGTCTCCCACGCGGCGTCGATGCGGTTGGGGGCCGGCTTCCAGGTTGCGACCCAGAGGAGTTGCGCGATGCTGCTGACCGCGAAGACGACCATTGCCGCCGCGATCCCGCTGGCGACTCGCATGAGGCGGCGGTACCACTTGCTGAAGCGCAGCAGCAGCAGAAGGAGCAGGCCGGCCCAGACGACGAAGATCGTGGCCACCAGTCCTTGGATGAGGTCGAAGGGGAAGAAGGATTGGGTGCGCTCGATCAGGTAGGGCGGGAGAAGGATTGCGAGAACCAGGCGTCCCCAGCCGTAGAAGCGGGTGCGCGAGAGCGCGAGGAGCACCAGGAAGAGCAGCGCCGCGACGATCAGGATGTCGGCGATCTGCGCGTAGCAGATGCGGGCCAGCGGGAACGGCGTATGCATGCGCACGTCGGAGCCGCCGCCGAGCAGATCGCCATAGTTGATGACGAGGATGAGCGAGGAGAGGCCAAGGCACTGGCAGAGCTTCTTCAGCATCCGGCGCTGTTCTCCCCTCTGTTGCGGTGATTCATCTCGAGTAATCTACTGTGCAACGATCTTAGCAATCCGCTCGAAGAGGAACAGGGTGCGGCCGTTTTTGAGGGGTTGGCGGCTGACGGTGAGGAACAGGCCATCGCAGGCGCTGAGCAAGTCGGCCTCGCTGAGCCCGCCGTAGAGGTCGTCGCGCCCACGCATCAGGCTGCGGTACATGGGGTCGGTGGCGGGCACCCACTCGACGATGAGATAACGCGTGGTGAGGCGGTGGCAGAGGCTAAGGATGGCGGGGATGGGAATCTGCTCCATCAGGATGAGGTGGTGGATGACCGCGAGCATCAGCACCAGGTCGAAGCGGCGTTCCAGGCGAGGCAGCAGGGCCAGCGATTCGGAGTTCTGCCAGCCCGCGGATGGCGTGGGCCGGGCAATGTCGGCCTGGATGGTCTGGATGGCGAGGTTGCGATCGCGCGCCATGGTGAAGAGGCGTCCGGCGGCTGCGGGGTCGCGCTCCAGAGCCACGACCTCTGCGCCGGCGCTCGCGGCCAGTGCGCTGAACTCGCCGGTGTTGGCGCCGATGTCGAGTACGCCTTTTGGCTGCGCCATGTCGAGGGCATTGCGCACCCACTCCAGCTTCTGCCGGCTCTCCTCGGGGGTGTAGTGGGTCAGTGTGTCGTGATATTCGCTCCAGCCGGAGGGTGCGCTCTCCGGCATGGCGCGGCGAGTGCGCCAGCGGAGATCGTTGAGGGTGCGCTTCAGCACGGCAGCGGCGATCTCCGGATCATGGCGTTTTTTGGACGCGCCGAGGGAGGGGTCGCGATCTTCGACGCGCCTGTCCTTTCGCTTGTCTGAATTTTTATCCTGGCGCTTCTCTCGCCGCCGGTCGAGGACGGCCGGCAGGGTAATGGGCCACAGGGCGGCGCGCGAGAGGCGGTCGCCCCAGCCCAGCGCCGCGTAGCAGTCCGCGGGCTCGTAGCCGTCGCGCTTGAAGAGGCTGAGCGAGAGCGGCCACGCCAGCATGCGGTTCATCAGCAACGGCAGCAGGAATGTGCGCACATATTGTCCGTAAGCAAGCCAGATGGAAGCGCGCGGATCGCGGCGCTCAAAGGAGAGAATGTCGACGAAGATGGGACGCGTGCCGACGAAGAGAATGTTCAGCGGAGTCGCGTCTTTGAGGATCCAGCCTGCGGCGAGCGCCTCATCGCACAGGTCCAGGGTCAGCTCGGCTGCGGCCAGCCACTGCGCGGGCGTCCACTCCCACGGGTAGGTCGGGACGGGAATCCGGGGATGGCGCAGACGCAGCTCTTCGCCGGAGTCGTCGATTGCCGCGTTGATAAGATCGCCGCGTTGCTGGAGGGTCTGGCAGAAAGCGGAGTCGAGAAGATCGATTACTTCGCCGCGCGCCAGAGGGCTTATCCGGCGAATTACGCGGTTGTCTTCGAAGCTGAGCGAGCCCGCAGGGTCTCGGAAGGTGGCGCTGGGCGACGCAGAGGTCATGCTATTTCGCGGGAGTCACCAGCCTTGGGCGCGACCGGAAGGATGGCCGAGGGCTCTTTCTTGCGGGAGAAAAAGGCGAGGATGCGGCGGCGGACGTAATAGGCGTAGGCCGCAACTACGGAGAAGAGCGTCTGCAGTGCGATCAGGCCTGAGCCGGGGTCGACGTATCCCCATGCCCGGCGTTCGGAGCCCAGCAGAAGGCAAAAAGCGATCAGGACCGCAAGCGAGGAGGAGATAAGACGCTTCATGGTAAGCCTTTCTCGGTGAAAGGCCGCTTTTGGTGGACTAGAAGCGGCGTGTGATTGCTCAGAGGAAGAACGCCCAATAGTGGAATTCAATCAAAAGACACGGTTTGGCAGAGATAGTTGCGGCACCCTTACGGGGAAGTCGTTCACAGAACCAGCGTATTGAAAGTAAAAGACGCTTGGAATGCCGCAAAAGATGCAGGGCGAAGCGCAACTTTCCGGGCTGACACAGAACTGGAGGCTCCCAAAGACAGTCAGTGCGCGAATAGTGCGGCCCAGCGCGACTCCCGCAGGGGATGCAGCTCCGGGCGGGGCACCGGCGCGGCCTGCGCGAAGGATGCCAGGTCCTGTGGCGAGCGGAGGTTGCCCTGGAGGATGGCCTGGAGCAGGGCGCGGGTGTTGATGGCCGCGAAGGGTTGTTCGATGCGCGCGGCTTCGGTCTGGCCGGGCAGCTTGACGATATAGGCCGGGCGGTCGTCGAACTTGCCCCCATCGCTGGCTGTCTGGTCCTCCGCCGTCCAGAAGGAGGTTGGCACCCAGATGGGCGCGGTTCGCCAGGAGTGGTCTCCCATGACGATCAGGGCCGAGGAGTCCCATTCGCCGCGCTGCTGCAGCAGTTGGACCACATTCGCGAGGTACCGGTCGGCGAGGGCGAGATTGTCGATGTAAGAGCCGCCCTGGTCCGTAATGGCGCCTCGTCGCCGGTCGTAGATGCCGCCCGGATGCGGGACCGGCAGATGCAGCATCAGGAAGTTGATGGAGGAGTCGGCGAGGAACCGGTCGCCTGCGGAATCAATCTCCCGGAAGTCGGCGATCTGGGCGTCATTCAACTGGGCATCGTAGCGGCGCTCCGCGCGATGGGGGGATATCCAGGAGGCCGCATACAGAAAGGGGGCCAGGGTGTTGGCCGTCAGAGTGGCTTCGGCAAACATCCCGTTGTCGTCGTCCTTCTTGTAGCTCCAGAAGCAGTGGTCGAGGACCTCGGGAAGTATCCGGCAATAAGGGTTGTACCAGCCTGCGATGGCAGTGCTGTAGCCATCGTCCAGGGCATCCTGAAAGATGGTGTCGTGCTGGCGGAAGGCGACCCATTGGCCATTGACGGGGTTGTGCAGCGAGAGCTGGACGCCGTCGATGGTGGGGCGGATGGCGTCGACAGGAGTTCCGGTGAGAAGCGATGGCACGACCATTTCCGTTTGCAGACCCGCTGGCTCTACATGGGTGAAGACGGTTGATTGGCGGGCGAGTTGATCGAACGCGGGCAACTGGAGTGAAGGGAAGCGCCGCTCGTACACCTGGCGGTAGGAGAGCTCGTCGAGGATGATCCAGATGACGCGAGGCCGGTGTGTCTGAGCGGCTGTTGCAGGCTGGGAGATGTGCGTGTGCAGGGGGCGGGGCTGTTGGATGGCGCGGGCCGCCCAAAAACAGTAGAGCAGCTGGGCCAGCACAAGAACATTGTTCAGGGAGAGGAAGGCGAATACGCCCTTCCAAAAGCCAACGAGACGCTCAAAATGAGCGGCAAGGGCGGGACGCCAGAAAAGATTGACGGCGAGCCAGCAGAGGCAGGAGAAGCCGAGCAGCGCGAGTCCCACGCGGTGGTGGACGCTCCAGGCCTGGAGCATTGCGCCGTCTTCGAGCAGCAGCCAGGGAAAGATAAGCATGGCACCCGACCAGATGGCGACCCTTAACCTGCCCGGTCTGCGGGCACGGAGGAAGATAAGCGCAATCAGGAACCAGACGATCGCAAGATCGAAGAGCAAAGGAAGAAAGATGGAGGCGGGAGGGCCACTGTCATGGAAGACCCAGTGCTGGTCCAGGCTGATGATGGGCGCGATCAGCACCAGGCAGCAGAGGACTGCCAGACCGAAGGCGGTACTTACCGGATGTGTCAACACCTTCATGCAGGCCGATTCCAAGGGGCGGCGGTTATAGGGTCGATAGAAGCAGAGACGCTGCCGGACGTAGAAGCGCGGTCCCGCAAGGGTTGCGAGACCGCGCAGCTGAAGTTCAGAGGTGCGTGATGCTGGTTGCGATCTTAGAAGATCTTGTAGCTCAGGCCTATGCTGATGATCGGGAAGACCCTGAGGCCATTGACCGAGTTCTGTAGCTTGTTCTGCTCAAATTGGATGTCACTCGTGGCGACTGGGCCATAGCCTGAGGAGCATGAGGTTGCGGTCGGTGCGCCACCGGTGGCTGCGGGACGGAACCCCTCGCCAAAACTGCCCGTGCAGGCTTCGCCGGTCATGTTCCAGGTGACCGTGGGTGTGGCGATATCGACACCCAACTCGGTCTCAAACCTGAAGTGACCGCTCTTGGGCACCATGTTGCCCCAGCCGAAGGTGACGCGGGGAACGGCGGTACTGCCAAACTTGATGCCGACCGTACCGGTGGCTGGATTGCTGGGGTCGGTCGTGTATTGTGTGCTACCCAGAGTAAAGGTATTGCCGAGCTGGAGGGTGCCAGTCGCGCCCGTGTTGTTGTAGGCGGTCACGCCGCCGGAGAGGCGGAAGCTCCCTTTGAAGGGGAAGAAGTCAGCCATGATCTCGGCGTTATTGAGCTTGAGATTTCCGGCGACAGTGTTCGTGTCCTGGGTGAAGTTGATGTTGTAGGAGAAGAAGCCGGCGCCTGCGCGCAGGTTGAGGCGGCCAGGGAAGATCGGTGTGGCAACGTCGAACCCGATGCCAACCGTGCCGAGCTTGACGCCCACGCCGAGGCCGGAGAACGGTTTGGAGCTACCCGTGGCAGGAGCGGCGACGCCGGCGGCAGCGCCAGCCAGTGCGTGAGAGGCCGGCAGCGAATTGTCTACTGAACTCGAGTAGGTGGCGGGGCTGTCCGCTTCTGCATACAAGGTCGGTGCGGCAGTCGTGACCTGGCTTGGAGCCTGGGCCGATGCAACCGCGGAACCGAGCGTAAGAGCAGCGATGACCGGTAGCGAATAGAAGAGTCTCATGGAGGTTATTCCTTTCCAGCTGTTGAAGTGAACGACTGAACGCATGACCGGATCTTCAATCGCCGCCGCAAGGCGCATCTCCGGCGATCTCTCCGTCTTCCAATTGCAGACGCATCTCCGCAAAAAAGAAGAGCGTCAATGCATCCCGAATATTCGGTAAGAAGCCATCCTAACAGAGCGGGGTTGCACGGTAAATGTTTTTTGCAGAAAAGAAAGGCCCTGCCGTGACAAGAGTCACTGACAGGGCCCGGGGATTGCACCTCTATTTACCGCGATGCGCGGCTGCTTCTTCGAGGTGTGCTTTCTGTTGCGTCTAGTGGATCTTGTAGCTGAAGCCGATGGAGGCGATGGGGAAGTAGCGCAGGTCCTTCAGGTCGTTCTGCAGATTGGTCTGCTCCTGCGCGATGTCCGAGGTGGCAACGGGGCCGCAGGGTGGGATGGTGTTCTCGCCGGAAGCCGGGCAGCCAGCGCCGGCGATGGTATAGGCCACGGTAGGCAGGGTGATGAACTGCACGCCGAGCTCGCCCTCAAAGGCCCAGTGGCCTTTCCGGGGCAGCATGTTGCCGGTGCCGATAGAGACCCGCGGCGCTGTCCTGCCGCCGAAGGTGAAGGTGCCGGTGCCGGTGATGGGATCGTTGGGATCGCTGTAGTACTTGGTGTTGCCCAGGGTGAAGCTGGTGCCGCCCGGGACGTTGAGCGTGGCGCCGAGGTAGGTGTTGTTGTAGACGGTCATGCCGCCGGAGATCCGGAACTTTCCATGGAAGGGGAAGATATCGACAGTGGCTGCCGCGTTCTCAAAGTGGATTGCCCCATTGATCATGATGTTATCCACCGTGATGTTCGGGCTATAGGAGAAGAACGACGCTCCGCCGCGCAGGTTGATCCAGCCCGGCACCAGCGGCGTGGCGACGTCGAAGCCGACGCCGGCAATGCCGAACTTGACGCCAATGGCGAGGCCGGAGAAGGGCAGATGGCTGCCCGAGGAGACTGGCGCGGGAGCACCCACCGTTGCGGAAGAGAAGGCAAGCGCGCGGGAGGCCATGCCGTGGGAGGCCAGAAGCGACTGGTCCGAACCTAGGGAACTGGAGTAGGCGGCGGGACTGTCTACCTCCGCGTACAAGGCCGGGGATGCGCTTGGATCGGACTGTTCTGTGAGGGACTGGGCCGGTGAGACCTGCGCCGGTGAGACTAAGGGGAGTGTGGCAAGAGCTGCAAAAACAGGCAGAAAGTGGTGCATTTTCATAGAGTTCCCTCTTGTTTCAGTTTGCGGCTCTTTGCCCGCATCATTCGCAAAAACCCGCAGCGGCGGATTGCAAACCTCCGGCCGCCCAAGGTGATCCGTTGCCAAGGTTATTCTCTTGGTTCGCGGAGGCCTATCCCATCTATGGGGGATGGCGCCGACGGTCAGCCATTTTGGGAAACTGGTCGTTCTCCATCCCTTTGGGCCAGCCAGGCGCGCGGCATGGGCAATCCGTTGCACCACCGGCCCCGGCGCCGCATCTGACTAGATAGAGACAAGATAGGAGGCCGGCGATGGCGGATTCCGCAGGGGACGTGGCGGTCATGGAGCCGTCTGGTAGGGTGCGGCGGCGGGTGGTGATCATTGGCGGAGGCTTTGCCGGGATCAACGCGGCATTGGGGCTGGCCAAGCTGCCCGTGGATGTCACTCTAGTCGATCGCAAGAACTACTACACCTTTCAGCCGCTGCTCTACCAGGTGGCGCTGGCTGTGCTGTCACCGGCGGACATCGCGCAGCCGATCCGCTCCATCCTGCGCGACCACCCCAACATCGAGGTGCTGATGGATGAGGTGGTTGGCTTCGATCTTGAGGAGCATCGCGTCAAGCTGAAGACGGGCAATGAACTGGTCTACGACTATCTGATTGTGGCCAGCGGCGCGACCCACTCGTACTTTGGGCACGATGGCTGGGCGACGCTGGCGCCGGGGCTGAAGACCGTGGAGGACGCGCTGGAGATGCGCCGCCGCGTGCTGCTGGCGTTTGAGCTGGCGGAGCGGCAGATGATGGAGAAGGGGACGCACCCGCCGCTGAATTTTTTGATTGTGGGCGGCGGGCCGACGGGCGTGGAGCTGGCGGGCGCGATCTCCGACATCGCGCGGCTGTATATGCGCAACAACTTTCGCCACATCGACACCAAGTCCGCGCAGGTGCTGATCCTGGAGGGCTCGGCGCACATCCTGGGCATGTATCCGGCCGACCTGCAGGTGAAGGCGTGCCAGCAACTGGAGGCGCTGGGCGTGAAGCTGCGCACCAACGCGGTGGTGACGGATGTGCAGCCGGGCTACGTGATGGTGGGCGATGAGCGCATCGATGCAGTGGTGACGCTATGGGCGGCGGGCGTGCAGGCCTCGCCGCTGGGCAGGATGCTGGGCGTCGAGACCGACCGCCGGGGCTGCGTGCTGGTGGACGGGCACCTGAACCCGAAGGGGCATCCTGAGATCTTTGTGTGCGGCGACCTGGCGCACGTGGAGCAGGACGGACGGCAAGTGCCGGGCGTGGCGCAGCCTGCGCTGCAGATGGGCTCGTATGCGGCGCGGCGCATCGGGGAGCTGGTCGGCAAAGAGGCGGGTTCCGAGGGCCACGAGGCGAAGGGCTTCCATTATTTCGACAAGGGCGACATGGCGACCATCGGGCGCAAGCACGCGGTGGCCAAGATCGTGTGGCCGTTCAAGGCGCACTGGAGCGGCTTCCCGGCGTGGCTGGCGTGGCTGCTGGTGCATGTCTATTTTCTGATTGGCTTCAAGAACCGGCTGAGCGTGTTTGCGCAGTGGGCGTGGACCTACCTGACGCTGCGCAATGGGGCGCGTTTGATTACCGGCTCGCAGGAGCTGCCGGGCTGGAGCGATAAAGGGTGATCGCAGGGCGAAGCTAGTGCAGTTGGTCGGGGATGACGGCGTATTGGATCAGCAGTTCGAAGGGGACGATTTTGAGGGTCGCCTCGTGGGTGGCCTCCAGCACCACCGCGCAGGCGGCGCCGGCCTGCTGCACCTGCAACCATCGCGCCGCGCAGACGCACCAGCGGTCGCCCGACTTCAGCCCCGGGAAGCCGTGCTCCGGCATGGGTGTGGAGAGGTCGTTGCCGAGGACCTTCGAGACCGCGAGGAAGGGCTCGTCGACCAGGCAGCAGATGGTGTGGACGCCAAAGTCCTCGGGGCCGGTCTCGCAGCAGCCGCTGCGGTAGAAGCCGGTCATCGGCTCACAGCCGCAGGTGGCCAGCGGCTGGCCGAGAACGTTCCTGCCGCGGGATTGGGTCTGAGTGGCCAACGACTCAAGGCTATTGCACCGCGTGTTGCGGCGCAAGCGGGCCGCTGACGATCTGGCGGTGGCTGCGTCAATCTTCCAGAGCACTGCGTCTCATTCAATGCAGAGGGCCCGCGCAACCCGGCTTCAGCGCGGCAATTGCTTCCGCTGCTTCCCTGATGGGCCGTATCGGGCTATATTCGGTGGTACTCCCCTTTGCTTTTTGCCGGCCGGCGCGGCTGTCATCGCGAGCTCGCCGGGTAAGAACGGTTGCAACAGCTCGGTAAGAAATTACGGCAGTTCGGGCCCCGGTTTGTGCGCATAAGACTACTTCCCTTCGAGTGTGCCGTATGGACAATGCAAGACTCAGACCTTTGCTAATCTCCCTGCTCGTAACTGCCCTCATGCCGCGCGCGATCGCGCCTGCGCAGAACTTCGGCGGCGCGTTCCAGCGCAAAAATATCGTGCTGGTGCGCAAGCTGCCGCCCACCGGCCACATCGATGGCTCGACCTTCATGGTCAAGGTGGTTGGCGCGGGCATCCCGGCCGACGTGATGGCGAACCTGCAATCCACGATTGAGAGCGTGATCGTCGCCAACGACCCGCGGCTGCGCTCGGTGACGGGCACGGAGCGTTCAGACGCGGTGATCAACGTGCAGGTGACCTCCTACGCTCAGCCGCCGCCGACGGTCACGCGGCAGGCGGGATATTCCTTTACCAAGAAGCCCGCGCCGCAGGAGACCGTGACCCATGTGACCGGCATGATTACGGCGAACTTCAACGCGCAGAACGTGCGCGGCAACCGATCGATCGCGGCGAACACGGTGACCGCGAAATACGACCAGGAGTTCACCGCGCAGGTCGCGCAACCTGCGTCCACCCCGCCGTCGCTGACGGGCATCTTCGCGTCGCATATCCCTAAACTGCCGGGGTCCTCGGGGTCGAACCAGAGCTCAAGCCCCACGCAGGAAGCAGACACGCCGCCCACCGCTGTGGAGCTGAAGGACCTGCTGGTGCAGACGGCGGCGCTGGAGATCGCCTCGCATCTGGTGAATACGTCCGAGCAGGTATCGGTCGATCTGGCGCGCGGCGGCGGGTTGGACGACGCGGACCGTCTGATGGACCAGAAGCTGTGGACGCGCGCGCTGGAGCAGCTGGAGACGATGCCGCCCTTCGCCAACCCGGAGGAGGATGCCTACCGGCAGTACGATCTCGGCGTAGTGAATGAGGCGCTCGGATACCAGGCCGAGGACGTGACCAAGGCGAAGAAGTATCTGCAGGAGGCGTCCATCGACTACGGCAAGGCGATCGATGCCAAGCCCAGCGAGAAGGGCTTCCTTTCGCCGCAGACCCGCATTGACACTGCGCTGGCACACTACAAGGTGCTGGGCGACCAGGCGGCCGCGAGCGCCGCAGCGGCCAACGCCGCTGCCTCGGCCAGTCCGGCCGGCGACGCGCTGACCAATGCGGACGTGATCTCGATGGTTGGGGCAAAGCTGGACGACGCGAATATCATCGATACCATTCAACATGCGAGTTCGGTTAAGTTCGATCTCAGCGCAAAGGGCCAGGTCGATCTGGCGAAGAATGGCGTGAAGGGGAACATCATTGCGGCGATGAAGCAGCGTTCGCGCGCGCAGCAATAGGAGCTTTCAAGGGGTTCGGGCCGACAACCATTGCAGAGTGCAACTTCCATGCGACTGAGAATTGTTTCGGCGACGCGAAGGAGTACGGCGATTTCGCTGGCGATGGCGGTTGCCTGGGTGTGTCTCGGCGCGCCGTGCGCGCAGGCGCAGGGAAGGTGCGGCGCGGGCGTTGACCTGGTGGTGCAGGCGCTGGAGAAGATGCGCGCCGACTCAACTGCGGACGAGCTGGGCGACGCCAACCAGTTGCTCAAGCGCGCCGCTGAACTCTGCGGCGAGCTGGGCGACGCGTGGTACTACCGCTCGCTGGTGGAGCGCAAGCTGGGCCACGCCGCCCTGGCCGACTTCGCCATGCGTCAGGCGCAGGAGTTCCCTTCAGACGCCAGCACCGAGCAGCTGAATCCGTTTGTGTTGTCGACTCCGGTGGCGCCGGTGGGCAGTCGCGCGGTGAATGGGCCGGCGACCGCGATTGCGCCGAGCGGGACGAGTGGACCGGCGGACCGATGGGCGCTGATCGTTGGTATCGGTTCTTTCAGCGACCCGAACATTGAGCCGCTGCACTACACCGCCAGCGATGCGCAGAGCTTCGCCGCGGCGCTGCTCGACCCAAAGATCGGCGGCTTCAAGGCCGACCACGTGCGCACGCTGATGAACGCGGATGCGACGACCAAGAACATCAAGATGGACCTCAACTGGCTGGCGCGCAGCGCGGCGCCGGACGATCTGGTGGTGGTGTATGTCGCGACGCATGGGTCGTCGCGCGACCTGGACACGGTGGGCGTGAACTACATCATCACCCACGACACGGAGATCGGGGCGAACATCGATCCGGACAGTTTGTATGCGACTGCGCTGCCGATGGTGGAGATCTCGAACGCGATTGCAACGCGGGTGAAGGCGCGCAAGGCGGCGATCTTTCTCGATACATGCTTCAGCGGCAACGCGGCGGTGAACGACCCCAAGATCATTGCGCCGGGGATTAAGAACGCCGCGCCCTCGAAGCAGACCCTCAGCCACATCACCCAGGGCACCGGGCGCATGGTGTTCGCGGCCAGCGGCACGGAGCAGGAGTCGCTGGAGAGCGACACCCTGAAGCATGGCTTCTTCACCTACTTCCTGGTGCAGGCGCTGCAACAGGAGGGCGGGTCGACGCCGCTGAGCCAGATCTTCGACTACACGCAGAAGCATGTGAGCGACACTGTCTCCACCGAGTTCCGCCAGTACAACCTGCAGCAAAATCCTGTGATGAGCCGGAGCGAGGACTCGACCGACTTTGCGCTGGGCGCGCCTCCGGCGGGTAACGCGGCGGGAGGAGGGCGATGACGACGCCCGCGCCGGCACAGGAACCGGCCGCGTTTATCAGCTACAGCCGCGCCGACTCGGAGTTTGCGCTGAAGCTGGCGCAGGACCTGAAGGCGGCGGGCATTCAGGTTTGGCTGGACCAGATGGACATTCGTCCGGGCCATGAGTGGGACGACGCGATTGAAGCCGCGCTGACCGGCGCGACGCGAGTGATTCTGGTCCTTTCGCCGACGTCGGTCGCCTCGCGCAATGTGCGCAACGAGATAGCGGTGGCGCTGGACGAAGGCAAGGCCATCATCCCAATCCTCTATCTGGATTGTGTGACGCCACTGCAACTGCGGCGGGTGCAGCATATCGACTTCCGCAGCGATTATGCGCAGGGCTTCAGCTCGCTGCTGAAGCATCTGGAGGTACCGGGCCATGCGCCCGGCCATGCGGCAGCTGCTGAGCCATCCACGGCTGCAGCCGCCACGCAGCCGCGATTAACCGTCGCGCAGTCGCAACCAACCCAGACTGCCATGCCCGTTGCGGCCAAGGCGGCGATCCCCGCTGCGCGGCGTGGGCCGAAGCAACTGCTGCGCCAGTTCTGGCCGGTCATCCCGCTGGCCATTCTTGTGGCGTTCCTGATGCTGGAGGACCTGCAGGTCCTCGCCCCGGTCGGGGTCGACAACTGCGGTATCGCGGAGCTGGACGAGACCAGCTTCTCCGCCAAGCTGTATAACCCTGTGGCGGAGTGGGCGGTGCACCATACGGGCAGCCCGCAGGTCGCGCTGGTCTACATCGATCCGCAGACCGAGCCGACTGAGGTGCTGACCAATACGTGCGCGTCGCGGCTCTTTCTGGCGAAGCTGATCGGGGACCTCAATCAGCTGCGGGCGAATGTGATTGTGGTGGACAAGTTCTACTCGCAGACTGCCTGTCCGGACCAGGCGACCAACGCGACGTTTGAGGCGGCGCTGGCGGCCAGCAGCGCGCCCATCGTGGTGGGCCAGCCGACCCATGCGCTGGCGGATAGCTCCAAGCTCGCGGGCTGCCTGGGCCTGTCGCAGGGGATGGTCTTTCCGCCGAATGTGCGCACGGGACTGACGCGGCTGAATGCCGACCCGCTGCAGATACCGCTGCGCTGGCCGGTCTTCGACGACCTCGACCGTCCGAATGCAACGCCGGCGGCGCTTCCCGACGCGGCTGGCGACACGCTGTCCCTGGTGGCGGCCAAGGCGCAGTGGCCGGACATTGAGACCTCGCAGTTAATGCCCAAGCTATTGGAGGAGGGTATGCATCCCTATACGACCTTCCTCAATCTTCCCAATATCCATGCCATGACCGCGGTTTGTACGGCGGAGGCCAAGCCCGTGTACGCCGATGGGACGCCGGTGCCCTGCGACCAGAAAAAATGGCGGCAGGGCCCGCGCAGCATCGACGGCAAGAGCCTGAACCTGACGGGCAAGGTGGTGGTGGTCGGGGACGTCTCGGAGAATGACATGCAGCCCTTTCCCAGGGACCTGCCGCCCTTCCCCTCCGGCCTGGTACCGGGGGTTTACCTGCAGGCGAATTACATTGAGTCGCTGCTGGAGCAGCGGTTCCTTACGGAGACGCCGCTTTGGATCACGCTGGTGCTGCTGGCGGTGTTTGCGGTGGGCGTCTTTGGGTTGTACCGGGCGCGCGACAAGGAACACAAGCCGCTCCTGACGCCACGTAAAGCATTGATTGCAAGCGTGATTCTGCTCGCTGTGATGGCTATGCTGGGCTTTCTCCTGCTGCTCGGGCTCAACTACTACACGCCGGTTTGGGCGCTCTTTGCGGCAGGGCTTATTCTGGTCTTGCGCCAGCGGATGGCGGAAGGGCAGGTTTCAAATCAGGCAACTTTGGGCAAGTCCTGATTTTGGCAAGTCCTAGCCGGGCCGGCTTACGTCCAATGGAAGAAGGGGCGGCCACCCCGGAGACGAACCAACGCCAAGAAGGGAAGGGTTAGCGATGCGAAACCGAAGCGGTAAGACACCCGCGAAGGCTGGATCGAAGTTAAGCCGCATTCCCGCACAGATTGCTGTGTGCGGAGCCTTGTCGTTCGCGAGCTGGGCGGCCGCGCAATCGGCAGCTCCTGCCGCAGCGCCCGCGGCGGCGAAGTTCAGCGGTTGCGTGCAGCCTCTCACCACAGACAAGGACACCATGGTGCTGAGCGGGGATACCGTCTGCGCGAAGCTGACCGGAAAGTTCGCGGCGAGCGACCTGACCGGTCACCAGGTGGAGCTGAACGGTGTGTTGACGCCGCGAACCTCGGGCACTCCGGCGTCGATTCAGGTTGGGTCGGTGTCTAGCGTGGGCAAGAGCTGCTCCGACATCTGCTCGCTGATGCCGCCGAGAACGCGCGGTCTGGGCAGAGGCGGTCAGACGCCCGGCAAAGAGGGTGGAACCCCCGGCCTTACGTCCTCTGACCCGTCGACCGGCCCATAGCTTCTGCGCACTGGCCGCGCTGCTATCCTCTTAAGCAGAGCGCGTTAATTCGCGCGAACAAATCAGCGCGAGCAGTAATTCGTGCGGGTAGACCGAGCCATGAGCAACTCTCCCAAGACCGAACGCACGCCGCGGGTCACCGTAGGAGTCTGCGGTGGCATCGCAGCCTATAAGGCCGCCGAGCTGGTGCGCGAGCTGCAGCAGCACAGCATCGATGTGCGCGTGGTGATGACGCGCGCCGCGGAGGAGTTTATCCGCCCGCTGACGTTCTCCTCCCTAACCGGGCATAAGGTGATTACCAGTCTGTGGGGGGACGCGGATGCGGGTGAGGGCGCGGGCGTGCGTGGGGACGCGGAGGAATCAGTGTTGGCGGCGGAGCCGGCTTCCGGATTGGATGACCAGGGCCAGATTGAGCACATTGCGGAGGCGCAGGCGGCGGATGCAGTGGTGATTGCGCCGGCGACCGCGCATGTGCTGGCGAAGATGGCGCACGGACTGGCCGACGATTTTCTGACGACGATGCTGCTTGCGACCACCGCGCCGGTGATCGTCGCGCCCGCGATGAACGTGAACATGTGGAACCACGCGGCGACCCGCGCCAACGCGAAGCTGCTGCGGGAGCGGGGGGTGGTCTTTGTCGACCCGGACAGCGGCTACCTGGCTTGTGGGATGACGGGGTCGGGCAGGCTGGCGAGCGTGGAGGCGATTGCGCAGGCGGTGCTGGAGGCGCTGGCCGGCAAGCAGGGTGGTCGTGGGCGGGGGGCGGCGCGCAAGAAAGATCTGGTGGGCGAGACGGTGCTGGTGACGGCGGGCGGGACGCGCGAGGCGATCGACCCGGTGCGATATCTGGGCAACCGATCGAGCGGCAAGATGGGCTACGCGATTGCGGAGGCGGCGCACAGGCGCGGCGCGCAG
>Ga0182018_10002680_pt1 | contig 17289 bp, 13 predicted proteins | sample 812P2MmetaG_FD_120490 | JGI IMG/M metagenome (GOLD analysis project Ga0182018, IMG submission 120490) | Permafrost microbial communities from Stordalen Mire, Sweden - 812P2M metaG | ecosystem: Environmental > Terrestrial > Soil > Wetlands > Permafrost | place: Sweden: Stordalen | collected... | reverse complement strand
CGCTCTTAGCAGAAGCATCGAAACCATGAAGGATCAACGCAAGACAGGCGACTCGGTTACCTACAATATCGCTGAAGCTTATGCCGACTTGGGTGACAAGGAGCAGGCCTTCCAGTGGCTCAGCACGGCGTTTCAGGAACACGATATTGATCTAATGGGTTTGAATACTGACTTCTTACTCGACCCCATTCGTTCCGACCCACGGTTTGCCGAGTTGGTGCGCAAGGTGGGCCTGCCGCAGTAGCGGTCCAGGGTCAACGCGCGGCGTTTGCGGGCTCAATCCACCGTCCATTTTCCGGACGCAACCTACGCAGCCTGGGACGTCAGCTTCGGATCGAGCGTGACTGGCTGATCGCCAGGCACAAACTCCGCGAACGTTACCCGCGATCCACATCGCGAGCCTCACCGCGCTACCGATTCCGCACCCCGCATCGAGCCGGACGCGCGGAACTCCCCGCCTCGGTTCACTCGTCACCGACTACACGCATCCGGTAAAGCGCTAACGTTTATCAGGCGCTTGGTCGGGTTTGTTGCGCAGTGCGTTGCTTGGCGGCGGATGCAGAACGTCGTGGTTTTATGCCTCGCTCGCGAGATCATGTAGGGGGCTTTGCTTGAGGCAGACTGTTTTCCAGTCATCCAAAAATGTGGAGCCTATTCTTCGATAAAACTCGATCGCTCCATCGTTCCAATCGAGAACATTGAACATAATTCCAAATCCATTGGCCTCTTCCGTTATTCGAGCAACATGCGCCAACAACGCCCGCCCCACATTTTTCCCGCGAAATTGTGGTCGGACGAAGAGGTCTTCCAAGAAAACGCCGCCGCGCCCTTGAAACGACGAATAGCAATCGAAGAAAAGTGCGTAGCCTGCCGGCTGGCCGTCGACCTCCGCAATCAGTATTCGAAATTTCGGCTGGGGTCCAAATCCATCTTGATGTAGTTGTTCCTCGGCGACAACTGTAGAGAGCCGCTCATACGCCGCAAATTCGTCGATGAGGGTCTTCAGCAAAGGAACGTCATTCACGGTACCGGAACGAATCTTCATCATCGCTTACCTCGTTCAGCAGATTACTATGGGTCTATTTGAAAATTGCATCACGATACTGCCGAATTTTGACATTCTAGTGGGCGACGGGCGAAGAGCTCGACATGGAAGCTTAGTAGACGCTTGTCAAGACGGTTTCTTCGTTTGTCGGCGCAATCAAATCGCCACCGTGCCACGGACCAAGCGACACGTTCACACACTCGTTGGCGATTGGCTTTCCGTTGTGGGCCTCAGTGCTCTTATGTGAATCTCCTGGCTGTATGCTGAGCACTCGCATAACAGCGAGACCATCAGGAGGATGCCGACTTGAATCTCGCAATTCATGTTCGGAAAAGCATACCTGATTTAGCAAGATGGATTCTCAACTCCTGGTAAGTCGCATCGTACATCAAGTCAATTTGTCCGCGAAAAGAGCCTATCCGGCTGCGCTCATATTGGACGGGATCGTCGCTCATAGACGCTGAGACCCCTGATTTATCGGGCAAAAATTGCTTCCGAGGCATTTGGCCATCGCCTGGCGCTTAATCGGGGGATGAATCCGTACGCTGGCGTACCTTACTTCAACAGGTGAGATGCTGTAGGCGTGCCGCGCTGGAACTGAAGTGGAGTAGCATCGACCTGTCTCACTAGCATCCCTCTGCCACAACCAATCAAGGCAGTTCTTTGCGAAATGATGATCCGCAAAGGAGCCTGTCGTGCCTCACATATCGAAAGCTACAAACACTAAGTCTGAGTTCGCGAAAAACATTGTTGGTGGACAGCCCGTAAAGAATAAAATTCTGCTCGCGCTCGCCAAGAATGAGCGCAATATCTTATTTTCTAAACTTGAATTCCTATCCCTGCCCTTGGCGTCTGTGTTGGCCGAAAAAGGTGAGCCAATAAAATTCGCTTATTTTCTTAACGACGGCTTGGCATCAGTGCTGAACATTATGAAGAGTGGGAAACGCATTGAAGTAGGCCTGTCCGGGAGTGAAGGTTTCGTCGGGCTCGCTCTAACCGTGGGGTTCGCGACCAGCCCCGCGCAAGTGGTCATGCAGATCGCGGGCAGCGGATTCAAAATTAGTGCCGCCGACCTTGCGCTTGCTCTACGTCGATGTCCCCGCCTGGCCATGGCTCTGTCACGATTCTCTCAAGAGATGGGCGTCCAATCGGCCCAGGTCGCTGCGTGCAACCGTCTGCATGAAATCGATCAACGGTTGGCGCGATGGCTTCTGATGTCGCAGGACCGGCTGGGGGGTAATATTGTTGCGCTAACGCAAGATTACTTATCCCATATGCTCGGTACGCGGCGAGCAAGTGTTACAGTCGCTGCGGGTGTACTGCAAAGGGCGGGGCTGATTACGTACAAGCGCGGTGCGGTGACGATTGGCGACCGCACTCTGTTAGAACAAGGCTCGTGCGAGTGCTACGGAATACTGACCCAGCAAATTGAGAAATGGAGAGCCGAGGCGCATCAACATCGATCTCTCTGATGTGCTTCGGACGCCGTCGTCGTCCATTTCCCGGACGCCGGGAGTATACAGCCTCTCTAGGGGCAAATCGAGCAGGAGTCTCATTGTGTTGCTAGGGATGGGCAGTCTACGCCGCTGCCCCCCTGGTGAAGCGGTGTCGCTTTGGCCTGGACTCAATGTGCCGAAATGGACCAAGTTAAGGATAGAGCGTTTCGTTATGACTGCGCTCATATTGGACGGGATCGTCGCTCCTAGCCGCTGAGACCCCCGATTTGTCGGGCAAGCGTAGGGATGGTCGCGCGATCTGTTCGAGCGCCATTATCCGCGCCTTCGCGGGCAGGCGCGTGTCGGTCACGATCCGACGCCATGCGGTATCGGGCAGCCTCTGGCTTTCGGTCCTCCTGTAACAATGTTCTTGACAGTCCGTAAGTGAACGGGCGTACACTCCCGCCGGGTTACTTGGGGCTTGGGAAGCCTGCCGCTGAGAATCGCACGTCTCGCCGCCGCCGGTGTGACTCGAAACTCAGAGACTAGATTTTTGTCTACGCACTATCCAATCCCGGTATACCCGTTTTTCGCAACTCAAGTCACGATCCTAGTTAACGCTCCTGGCATTGCCATGCGAGCGATTCTGAAGTTGGAACAGGAGGTTTCCGTGGAAACTGCCATTGGAGTGTTCGCCGCGCGTGAGCGCGCAGAAGAGGCCATCAAGAACTTGGTTGAGAATCATGTCCCGGAGGAGGCTATCGTCTATCTAACGCGCTCGGAAAGCGAGGCCCAGAGTATCGGAAAGCAACTCGGTTCCTATGCAGGGGGATTTGTCGGCGGAGCTGCGGGCTTGTCTGCCGGAGTTGCTGCAGCCACTCTGCTCGCAGTTCCAGGTATCGGCGCGGTCTTCGCTCTTGGGTTTGGTGCCGCGGCGTTGCTCGGATTGGTCGGCGCAGGCACGGGAGCGGCTATAGGTTCGGGTGCGTCCAAAGGACACGGTGCCCCGGAGCCCAGCACTGGCACAGGCACCTCCACGGACGCGGCCTTTTTCCGGCAAGTGCTGAATGAAGGTCACTCACTCATTGTTGTGCGGACTGAATCTCCTCAAGTTGCGTCCGTTGCGTGCGCAATTCTTGATAAATTCGGGATGAGTATGAAAAAAGGTGTCGAGGGGAAGAATAAAGTGACCACGCGGCTGCTCGACGGAGCCGTCGTTGCCGATCTCGTTGGTAAAATCTCTCTTGGAGAGGGCACTGCGTTGCTTCGCGACACGATCCGACAATTGAGTGAACAGGGCCACCATTTTATCTTGTTGAATTTGGAGGGAGTCGATTTCATCGACAGCGCCGGACTTGGCGAACTTGTGCGCACACACGCGACGATTCGTAGCCACGGGGGAAGTCTAAAACTAGTGAACCCCAGCCGTACCGTTCATGATTTGCTTCGGATCACAAAGCTAGACCGCGTGTTTGATATTGAGCGGGACGAAGTCACTGCCCTGGACTCGCTCCGCAACGGCCCGGCTGCTGCGAAAGGGGCGGTCTAAGAAGAACCACTCTGATCATTCTGCCGATAGTAGCTGATAAGTCGTCAATTTGTCCGGAAAAGAGTCTATGCGGCCCTGCGCTCATATTGGACGGGATCGTCGCTCCTAGCCGCTGAGAGCCCCTGATTTATCGGGCAAACATCGGTTCCAAGGCGCTGGCCATCAACTGCCGCGGCCAGGCACACGCTCCCAAACTAGTTCGGTGTTTGCGTTTTTCTGTTAATGGACATCGGTGGTGAAACTAAGCTAATTCGTTCACCTTGAAACTCGATGAGACGCACCAATGACCAAGCGAAAATCTTTGCTTGACACACAGGGATAAAAGATGTATATACATGTATTATGAACGGGCAGACTTTTGGAGAGCAACCTGGGGATGCACTTTTTGAGTTGCCATGCGCGTGTCAAAACCTTCGCCGCCTCACCCGAGTCGTAACGCGGATTTACGACCAGGAACTGAGAACAGCAGGTGTGGAGATCGCACAATTCGGTCTGCTCACCGCGCTGGCCGCAGTGGGAGAGGCCAATCAAAAGCGACTGAGCGCCGGCTTGGCCATGGACAGTACAACTCTGACGCGAACCCTGGGGCTGCTGCGGAAACAGGGCTGGGTTCGCGCCATGCGCGGCAAGGACCGGCGGGAGCGTCTGTTCAGCCTGACGGCGGCAGGCAAGCGACAACTAGCGATGGCTCAACCGCACTGGGAGCGAGCGGAGGGGAGGCTGCGCAAAGAACTCGGCGAGGCGGCCTGGAAGAATATGAGAGAGATGGTGACTGGACTCACGGAAACCGGGATGCGGGCGTGATTGTCTGCACCCCAATAGATGTATATACATCTAACGGAAAGAGTGAAAGGAGCCTTGCATGAAAATCCCAATTTATTTGTTGGCGGCGCTGTTGCTTGTGGTTTTCCTGGGCACGTTGCGTGAAGCGCCTGCCACCGAAAGCGCCGGCGTCGATTCCTCGTCCGGCTCACGTCGACCGGACCTGGAATACCTGAAGGCCGTAAACACCGTCGCGCCACCGCAAGATCCACAGTTGCTATTTCTCTTGATGGCGCAGTACTCGAACGCCCACTTGCAGGGCGACGGCGCGGAGTTCTTTTCGGCGCGACTGAAGGAATTCGGCCCGCGCTTGACGGACGTTCAAAAGGCCTTGTATCTGAGCGCCATCGGACTATTGCGCGCCCAGCATGCATCTTCCGTGTCGTTGTTGTACCGAGTCGGTTACGTGAAAGACACGTTGGCCATCCTGGATCAAGCCAAGCAACTCTCCGGAGGCCAAGTCTTCGTTGTGAACTGGATTGCCGGTATTGTCCATGCCGAGCTTCCAAGCTTTTTCCATCAGGGGAAGGCAGCGCAGGATGAGTTAGCCTGGTGCGTGGAAAACGCTGACAGAGCCCCGCATGCGGGTTGGTTGCGGGAAGTTTATTACCACCTCGGAAAGCTTGCTCTTACCGACGGGGAACAAGCCAAGGCACAGGACTATCTGCGGCGGAGCAGCTACCAGGATTTTGACAGGCCGATTACGCTGATCACTCCTTTTTCGGAAGACGCTGATTCGGGGCATGCCTTTGCGCCGCGGCGCATCGCCGAGATCGTGCCGGGCCGCGTGTATGCGCTCTCGGGCTTTGAGTTCACGGAATATTATTTTGTGGTTTCCGATGACGGGCGGGAATTGATCGGCATCGACGCCGGTACACGAGCGGATTCCGCCAAGGTTGCATACGAGGCGCTGCGCGCGTACGCGCCCAACCTTCCTGAATTGACAACCATCTTCATTACCCACTCCCACTGGGACCACGTTGGAGGGCACAAATACTTCCGCACCCTGAATCCGCGAGTGCGGTTCTATGCCAGGAGCAACTACCAGGACGAAATTGCTCGCGATGTCGATCAGCCCGGGAAGTTCGATCAGCAATTCTTCGGCAAGCGCTTCAGTCTCGACGACGTACGCAGCTTCAAGCCGGATGTGACGATCGACCGCCGCACGGACTTGAAGATTGGGAGGACGCGCATTGAGCTAATTCCTGTGCATGGAGGAGAAACTCACGACGCTATGTTCATCTATCTCCCGGATCAGGACGTGATGTTCGTGGGAGATTTCATCATGCCATATCTTGGGGCACCCTTTGTGGAGGAAGGCGATTTTCAGGGACTGCTCGATGCGATTGACGTTGTTGTTGAAAAGCATCCCCAGCACCTGCTGCACGGCCACGAGCCACTCACCCGTAATTTCGCCTCCGCCACCATGCTGGCGGAACTTAAAATAGACCTAGTGTGGCTGCGCGAGCAGGTATTGACTGCGATCCGCCGCGGCGACGAACGTGCGGAGATTCACCAGGCGAACTTGATTCCTCCGGGTCTGCTCGGTGGACAACCTGACGTGTATCAGCCATACCTTCTTTTGCGCGAACACGTTATTAACCGCCTATACGACCAGAACGTTGGCTATTGGCAGCCGGATCTGCAAGGCCTCGACCATCTCGGCCAGGCCGACCGCGCAGAACTCCTGATTGACTACCTCGGTGTATCGGAAAAACAACTCGTCAGAACCGTGGAGCGTCTCGCCGCCGACGGCAAATACGAGCTGGCCGCCTCGCTGCTTGAATCGTCCGGAAGCAGGTTCGAGCACAGCACTGCCGTGGCTAACGCCAAACGGCTCGTCTACCTCAAGTTAATGGAAGAGAATCAGAACACAGACCCGTTCAAATTCATCATTTACTCGGGGAAGATCAGCGAACAAACACCGCAGATGGCCAGTGGCAAGTGATGAAACGCAGAGCCTACCTAAATCCCATTATCGTGCGTTATCGCTTGGTGAACCGACGCGTTGCACGCTTGTTCGAGGAATGTAAAATCATCCGCCGCGTGCAGAAAAAACCGGGGGAATGACGCCTTCGCGTCGGGTGCCCAACATCATATGGCAGCGGCAACGGAAGCAGCGGCAGCGCCTATAAGCCCACCCGCGACAGCGACCCAAGGGTTCAAGGTGAACGCAATCGCTAAACGCGCTCCGCCGATACATCCCATGACATCTGCCAAGGCTACTACTCCATCGGGGTTAGCAATAATTCCGCTGCCACCGCTCACAACGGCTCTCTCGACTCGACGCGGGAATCTTGTTTGGGTGGCCGTTGAATCGACCGCAACTCCAGAGATTGCCAGTGCCAATGGTCCGGCTTCTTTGAGGGAGCTAATCTGTTTGTGCAAATTGGCGACCTTCACAGAAATTTCTTCCACGCTCGCCCTACCGGCTACTACGTCCACCAGTTGTCCCAGCAATGCAGTTTCCGCTTGAGAGATCAAGCCTTTGCTCTCTAACAAGGCGAGATCAATCTTCATTATGACTACGGGGTCTTTGCCTAGATTGAGGGCGTCCTGCACTGCTGCTCCATGAATTTCACCCGCTTTAGAGGCGAAGTTTAAGAGTTCTCTATGCTGTGCAGCCGATGAAGGTTGCGTCTGAAAGTATGCAGCCGATGCAGGCTGGGTCGGATTGTACGGCGGAACAGGGTGCTGAATAGTGTTGATGATGTCGTTGAGCAATGACAAGGGAATCCCTCCAGAGGTTTAGAGCAGTGCTCGAACGTGATACATGGTTTTATTACTAGTAACAATGTATTTCAAACACCTAATGACTTGCTTTGTGGATAACCTGTGAAATCCCTACGCGCCAGCGAACACGGTTGCCATCGCCTCGTCCGCAAATTGCCCATCGTTCTCTTGAACGTACGTATATGTGCGCTCGGGTCCGAATGGCAGAGAAAACCAGAGACTGCGCCGATGCGCTGCGTCTTGTCGTAGGCTCGCATAGCCGCAGCGTGGCGAACGGTGTGGCAGTGGACCATATCCTCGTGAAGGCCAGCGGTGCCGGGCCAACGACGCCCAGGCTGACGGTTTCCGCAATCGGCTCCGGTGGAAGAAGTGAGTTCGTAGTCCGTAGGACACACCGAGCCTTCATCGGCGGATCCTCGTTCGACTTGGTGCGTTTGCCTGCTTCTACGTCATTCGTGGCGCAACGCAACCATGGGATCCACACGGGCGGCGCGGCGGGCTGGGACGTAAGTGGCGAACATCGCGACGGCCAAAATAGCTGCTGGAATCATGAGGTATAAAATAGGTTCGTGGATCTGCAGATCGTAAAAAATGGCGGCAAAGAGTTTAGGCAAGGGCAGCGCCATAACGAAGCCGATAGAGCCGCCGATCACCGCCATCTGCAATCCCTGCTTAAGGACCAAGCGAAGGACGTTGGATTTTTCTGCCCCGAGCGCCATACGGATGCCAATTTCATGGGTGCGCTGGCTGACGGAATAGCCGATCAGGCCGTAGATTCCGATGGCGGAGAGAACGAGAGCAAGGACCGCGAAACTGCCCAGTATCCTGCCAAAAAATTTGTCGCCGCCATTCTGGCGGTCAAGCAGCGTGGGCATGGTCATTACGTGGGCTACGGGGAGGTCGGGATCGAGGCCGGAAACGGCGGAGCGCAGAGCTGATGCGAGGGAGCCGGGCTCCAAGTCTGTGCGAAGCATGATCGAGAAAGAGGATACAGGTCGCTGCAAATAGGGCTCATAAACTTCGGGTTCATCGCGCGTTGACTCTGAATAACTCTTGACGTTGCCCACGACGCCGACAATTTGTCTCCAAGGATTGGTTGCGCCGGCTACGTCGATGCGAATTTGTTTCCCAAGCGGATCCTGGTCCCGGAGATGAAGTCGCACAAATTGTTCGTTCACCAGGACGATAGGTGATGCGGAGACATTGTCCGTTTCGGCAAAGCTGCGTCCGCGGAGCAACGGGATGGCGGCGGCGCGAAGATAATCGGGACTCACGACAAAATCGAGAGCGGTCGGGCGTTGACCGGCGGGCAATTCAGGTTGCCCCTGCAATTGCAGACTCACGGTACCGGCGCCGGTGGCCGGGAGCTCTGAGGTGATCGCGACGGCCCGAGCGCCAGGAATCTGCCGAAGCTGGCGAACGGCTTCGACGACGAAGGCGGTTTGTTTCGAGGGATCTTTATAGCGGGCATCATCCAGGGTGATGCTTGCGGTGAGCAGATTTTGGGGTTGGAATCCAAGGTCCTGATGCTGGATACGCATCAGCCCCTTCGCCAGCAACCCTGTTCCAATGAGAAGAAAGAGCGCAAGAGCGATCTCCGCGGTTACAAGCACGGTCCGCAGGCGATGATGAGAGCGGCTGGCGGAAGTGGCACGGCTCTCTTCTTTGAGACTGGTGTTGACGTCGGTGCGGGAAGCTTTCAAGGCCGGTGCCAGACCGCATAGGAGTGCGGAGGCGAGGGAAACGCTGAGAGCGAAGAGCAGTACGTTAGTGTCCAGCCTTACCGGCACGGCGCTGATGTCGTCGTTGAATGACATGCTGGCGGCAACGAAGTTTATACCCCAATACGAGAACAATACGCCTAGCGCCCCACCAAGAAAGGCGATGACTAGCCCCTCGACTAAAAGTTGCTGAATGATGCTGAAGCGGCCAGCACCGAGGGCGATACGAATGCCGAGTTCCTTGCGTCGGCCGGCGGCGCGAGCTAGGAGCAGGCCGGCGACGTTGGCGCAAGCGATCAGCAAAACGAAGCCAACCGTGGTCATCATCACGGCCAAAGCCGCGCGGATGTTGAAATTGTGGATCAGGAAATCGGGAAGGGTGCGCACGGTGGCGCCCCAGCCTTTTTCGACGGCCGGGAAATCTTCTTCTGCGCGGCGAGCCAGGGTGGCGAATTCGTCGTGGGCATTTTCGGCGGTGATGCCAGGTTTGAGCCGGGCGAAGAGGTAGAGCGAGCGGTCCTTGCGGGCAGCTTCGGTTTGATCGGAAGTGTCCAGAACGAGCGGGAGCCAGAGCTGGGGGGTGAAACCGAGAAGGCGGAAGCTGGCCGGCATTACACCGACCACGACGTAATTTTCGCGGTTAAGGCGAAGGGTGCGGTTGATGATGTTCGGGTCAGAGCCGAAGCGTCGGGTCCAGAGCTGGTTGCTAAGAATAACGACGTGATCGCGCCCGCGCCGGTCTTCGCCAGCGACGAAGGCACGGCCCAGAGCGGGCGCGATGGCGAAGACGTTGAAATAGTTGGGGGAGATGGCGGCGGCGCGAACCGATTCCGGTTCAACCTGGTCGGTCACGTTAACCGTGCGGTATTCATCAGCGGCGGCCACGTCGGTGAAAACGTCGTTCGCGGCGCGCCAGGTCAGATAGTTTGGGGCGGAGACCGGATTGACGTCTGGTTGAAAAACTTGGCCGGGGTTGATGGCGGAGATCACAACGATACGGCTGGGGTCCTGCCCGGGCGGTTTGCGAAGCAGGAAGGCACTGACCAAACTGAAGATGGTGGCATTCACGGCGATGCCCAGTGCTAGCGTTAGGACGGCGATCGCAGTGAAGCCGGGCTTTTTGGTTAGGGTGCGGACGGCGAGCCGGAAGTCTTCGAGGAGAGTATGCATGAAAGCGCCTTGGTTCAAGATATGCAAGGGATACGGAAGGGGGAAGGAAAAGTTCCTTCTAATTGAATACTCAGACTTCGATGCCGGGTAAGGTGCATGTTGATTTTTTAAGAATTTCGCGGCCTAATACCCCGCCTGCATGTGCCCCTGTCAATGCTTCGTGCCCAGCCTTACGACTGTCCACGCATGACTCGAGGACGGTGCGGCTCGCTAGGCCTTCACCGTACGACTCTCTCATTCGCTACTCCCCTCCGGTTTATCCCGGCGCACCTCCACGCTTTCTTCAGACCCCAACTCACGGTGAAGCCCTTGCGCTTCGCTATCCTTCACCTCCATCAGGTCGGGACGGGACTTTCACCCGCTAGCTGCCGAACATGCGCGGCGTGCAAAAAGAAAGCCGGGGACTTCTCCCCGGCTTGGGACAGGACTGTGCGATGCGTTCTAGCAGCTGCCCATCGAAACAACCTTTTTTGCGGCGGTGCCCTTCAGCGCGGACACCAAGGCGAAGGCCCTCGAAACAGATACACCAGTAGCTAGGCATCATTCCTGCTAACAATGACACGCCTCCCTCGTCCATAGCCAAAGGGACAGTCGCGTCTGCCGCATGATGGGCCGCGCGCCAGGGAGGGGCCCGTGGCCTCATTCGTCCAAGACCTGCATTACGCTCTCCGAATGCTGCTCAGAACCCTCGGGTTCACAATAGTTGCCGTGCTGACCCTGGCCGTGGGAATTGGCGCCAATATCGCCACTTTCAGCGTAGTTTACGCAGTTCTGCTGCGGCCGTTGCCCTTCCCGCATCCCGAGGAACTCGTGCGTGTCTTCGACGATCTACGCGGCTCGAGCGAGCAGGATGTAGGTATGTCAGCGCCAGAGCTTTGGGATTTGCAAGATCGCGCGGGCATTTTTCAACATATCTCGGCAGTGGCGTCGACTAATTCGGCAATCGGAGGTGGTGATCGGACCGTCCGTGCCGAAAGCCTTGTCACCAGTCCCGATTATTTCGCCCTGTTGGGAGCAAAGCCGGAACTTGGCCGCGTCTACACGCAGCAGGATGCTGTTCCGGGATTCATGGAGCCTGTCGTCATTAGCAACGGCTTTTGGCGCCGTTATTACGGCTCGGACCCAAAAATTATTGGACGGAGAATGCGGCTCGATAACGACATGTACACAATTGTTGGAGTGATGCCGGCGTTCTTTCGCCATCCGGGCCCCACGCTCGATACCGACGTGGAAGTCTGGATTGCTACTGGCTTTAACGGCCTTCCGTTTCCGGTCCCAGCCGTTAGGTCACAGAGAATCGTTCCTGCCGCAATTGGGCGGCTGAAGCCGGGCATGACCCTTGCGCAAGCGCAAGCGCGGCTCGATGCCTATATAACGCAACTCAGCCGGGAGTATCCCACCGAGTACCCCGCTGCCGCTGGATGGACCGTGCGGCTTGTTCCAGTGAAAGAAGATGTGGTCGGCCCGCAGCGCGCCGAGTTGTTCCTCCTTCTGGGAGCAGTGGGATTTGTTCTGCTTGTCGCGTGTGTGAATATCGCCAACCTTCTTCTGGCCCGCTCCTCCGGACGGCGGCGCGAGATTGCGATTCGGTTGGCGTTGGGCGCTAGTCGCTCTCGCTTGATGAGCCAACTGTTGACGGAAAGCACGCTTTTATCGCTGATTTCCGGCGTTTTCGCCCTGGTTACAGTTCTCCTTTTGAAGAAGGCCATCATCGGCCTCGCTCCTGCGGATATTCCTCGGCTCAACGAGGTTGACGTCAGCGCGGGGGTGCTTTTCTTCGCCTTCCTGATTTCAACGCTGACCGGCGCGCTGTTCGGACTGGCTCCGGCGCTGCAAGCTGCGAATGCGGACCAGGTTGAGAATCTGAGGGAAGGCGGCCGCGGGTCAGGGGCCGGCAGACGCCATACTCGCGTTTCTCGGGTTCTCGTGGTTTCCGAAGTAGCGCTCTCACTTGTTTTGCTAGTGGGCGCGGGGCTGCTCCTTCGCAGTTTCTGGCGCGTGCTCGACGTGCGCCCCGGATTCAATCCCGCCCATCTCACTACTGTGCAAATCTGGATTCCGATATCCAACAATCCAGCCAATGACCCTTACAGCGTCGAAGAGAAGCGCGCCGATTTTCTTCTCGAGGTCGCTCGCCGTGTATCTGCGCTGCCCGGCGTGGAACAGTCATCGATTTCCGGGAACGACACTTTGCCCATGAACTCCGGGAGAAACTACTCTCCCTTTTCCATTCAAGGCCAAGCGACCGAATCGGAACGCAACCCGGTGGCCGACATTGCCGTGGTCGATACGCAATACTTTCGCACCATGGAAGTTCCTTTGATCGCGGGACGAAATTTCTCGGACTTGGATACCTACAAAACAAGACCCGTTGCGGTGATCGACCAGACCCTCGCCCGACGGTACTGGCCGAACCAGAACCCTCTCGGACAAGAGCTGAAGTTTGCATTCGGACGAGGTTTGCATGGGCTCGCGATTATCGGCGTGGCTGGCGATATCAAGTCGGACGGTTTCGAGGCTCCGAATGTGCCTCATATATATGTTCCCTTGGGGCAGTTCGCGCCAGTCAACGCGGTGGTTTTTCTCCGGAGCAGTGGCGACGCGCAACATCTCGGCGAGGCCGTGCGGCGCGAGGTTGAAACTGTCGATTCCAATGTCCCGGTGCACAGCATCAGCTCCATGGACCAAATCATCGCCAGATCGGTGGCTGACCGGCGCTTTGCTCTCGAGCTCCTGGGTGTTTTTGCCGCAGTGGCCCTGCTGCTCGCCGCCGTCGGTATTTATGGCGTGATGTCCTATTCGTTCAGCCAACGCACACACGAGATCGGCATTCGTGTCGCACTAGGCGCACAACGCATCAACATCCTCCATCTGGCTATTGGAGAAGGTATGCGGCTCGTGGCCATCGGTTTGGTTCTTGGTCTGATCGGAGCTGGAGCCTTGACGCGATTTGTGCGCGCCATGCTGTTCGATGTTAGCCCGTTCGACCCAGCTACCTTCGCTACGATCTCGGCCATCCTTGCAGCCGTCGCATTTCTTGCTTGCTACGTTCCGGCGCAGCGTGCGACCCGTGTGGATCCTCTCGTCGTTTTGCGCGAAGAATGAGACACTCCAGTCCTTCTCCGCTAACTTCCATTTCGAGTACGAACAACTTGCCGCCGACCTCTCCGCGCGCCTTGTGGAAAGTATTTCAGAACAAAAGGATTTGGCTTCTGATCCGGAATGCCGGCCTGTCTTGCGTGAAATCCTCGACACTTTCGTCGAAGCGGGCTGGGCAGGCGCCCAACAGCTTTGTTTCCGCCTCCACGAAATCTACGAATAGCGGCGGCCTCCGCCTGGGAGTTCTTCTAGGCTCCTCGTTCTCTCCGCGTTTTAGACCCCTCATTCCCTCGTTCTAAACCAATGGCAGAGACGGCCCTTTCTGCTGCAGACACTCTTTCAAGTCGTGACCTATGACAACGCCAGTGTGATCCTGACGGAGGAAAATGAGCGTTTATTTGTCGCTCGCGAAGCCCCACCCGCTGCAATGAATCGGCCCGTGATTACGCTCGGAGCGAAAGACAACGCCGTCCTCAAGCGGGTCCTCGTTTTGAAACGAGCGGTATGTCCAGTTTCCGCGTTTTGGACTTGGCGTGAGATCGGCACGGAGCTCGGTCAGATCGTGAACGCCGTCGAGAGCTTTAGCTGAACCCGCCACGCCTAAAGATGCTCAGCTGAATCGAGTTACCGGGAACGGCGGGCTTCGGAAAGTTGTGCTGGGTTCTGGTTTTCCCTCCCCACGGTATTTCCGGTCACGGGCCGCAAAACGCCCGAATTCAATCAGTCGTGTCTTGTCCGCATGTAGTTCCAATCCAAACTTTGCCAGCCGTTCCCGAAACTCTTGCACCCAATTCACTCGCTTCCATTGGATGCCCGCCGTCAGCGCGTCCAGCGCTTGATGCGGGCCGCGACCAGGCCGGAACCCGTAAGAGAAGCCTTTGAAGTCGACCTCATAGATCTGGTTGAGGGTCGTCACCACCGCCTGTTGAACGATTTTGTCCTCCAGCGCAGCGATGCCCAACGGGCGTTGCCGCCCATCGGCCTTCGGTCGTGAGGGTCTTGCTCGATACGCTCCGCGGTGCACCCGTCTGTGCAGATCGACAAGTCGATCCTCCAGTCCGGTTTCATACTCCTGCCACGTCACGCCGTCTATTCCGGGGGAAGCTTTACGCTGAAGCGCGTAGAAGCTATCGCGGAGTAATCCGACGCTTAGGTGGTGGAGCAGGGCGGTGAACTGTTCCTGCTTCCTTCCTTTTGCTGCTTGCCGCACACCGTGCAATCCCTGGGACATGCGTTTCCCGCTCTGTGTCGGACGTATGTGTGATTGAACAGTGTTCTCCTCAATCTGTACCCTTCCCTTCCCTCCCCGGCCTCCGCAGAAGGTTGCCCTTCCTTGTTCGGCTGGTTCACTGGTACTACGGCACAGTCCGACTTCTCCCGTACGTTCGTGTCCGCAGTTTGGTTTATGGCCTTCGCGGACCGGCCTTGCTCGGCTGACCAAGGCGTGCGGGAGATATCCCGGTTCTCGTGCATGTTGTTTCTCAGCGTGCGCGGGTTCTTAGACTACGCAGGATCTAACAATCCACTCGCGGTCTACGTGGTTGTCGTATCGCCTTCCTCCACTCGGAATGGAGTCGGCGTCCTGTTCCATCGGCTTTTCGAAGCTCAATAGCCCGGCCCACCAATACCCTCTGTCTACGCTTCAAGCGATACCTCGCGATATCACCTGCAAGACTCGAGGCCAGGATGGATTCGCTGCTTCCTTTCCTGCAGGGCTCTTTCATCGACTACAACATGCCGGTTTAACCCGGCGCTCTCCGGTTTGCCCGTCATCCGGCCAGAATGCATCGGAGCGCCGCAAGCCGCTTACCGGCGGCACAATCTGCAAGGAACAGTGGCCTAGTGACAAGGCGGAGGAGTATGCTTACGGCACTCGAAGATCCTTCGCTCTAACTTTCACCAAAGGAGACTGGGATATGCCCCTGTTGCCGGATCCAACCTTTTATCCCTCACCAGGCATGGCGATGAAAGCCGCGCCGGAACACATCGCTTATGTTGCTCTGCTCAATGTGGGCAAGAACGGCAAGCGTGACGCCATGGGGGTCATTGACCTCGAGCCTCGTTCCTCCGCGTACGGTCAGCTCCTCGGCCAAGTGGAGTTTCCCGACGGCGATAACGAGCTGCATCACTTCGGGTGGAACGCGTGCAGCGCGTGCCTCTGCCCCCAGAATCCGCATCCGCATATGGAGCGTCGTTACCTTATCGTTCCGGGCATCGGGTCGTCGCGCATTCACATCCTGGATACGAAAGCTGACCCCAAGCACCCCAAGATCGTGAAGGTGATCGAACCGGAAGAGTTCATCAGGAAGACGGGCTACACATCGCCGCACACGATCCACTGTGGCCCTGACGGCATTTATGGCAGCGCGCTCGGTTCGGCCAGCGGCGATGGTCCCGGCGGGATTTTTCTGATGGATGCCGACACGTTTGAGTTGAAGGGCCCATGGGAGAAGGAGCACGGCCCTCAGAATTTGGCTTACGATTTCTGGTGGCACCTTGGGCACGACACTTTGATCAGTTCCGAGTGGGGCACACCGAACATGGTGAAGAACGGCCTCAATGCGGAGTTGCTGCTTGGCGGAAAGTATGGCCGCAGGCTGCACATCTGGGACCTGGATAAGCGGCGTCACTTGCAGGAAATTGACTTGGGCGCGGAGCAGCAGATGGTGCTCGAGCTTCGGCCCGCACACGACCCTAAGAAGACTTTCGGATTCGTCGGTGTGGTCATCTCCCTCAAAGATCTTTCGTCCTCCGTTTGGATGTGGCACCGCGACGAGGGTGGTAAGAACGGCAAATGGGCAGTCCGCAAGGTGATCGAAATTCCCGCTGAGCCGGCCGATCCGGAAAAGCTGCCGCCCCTGTTGAAGGGTTTCAAGGCAGTGCCGCCCTTGGTGTCGGACATTAACCTCTCACTCGACGACCGCTTCCTTTACGTCTCGTGCTGGGGGACAGGTGAGTTCATCCAGTATGACGTCTCGAATCCGGCCAACCCGAAGAAGACGGGTTCGATCCATCTCGGCGGCATCGTAGGCCGAGCGGCTCACCCGAAGAAACCCAAGCAGGCTCTCAACGGCGGTCCGCAGATGGTCGAGATCAGCCGCGACGGCAAACGCGTCTATTTCACGAACTCGCTTTACTCCCCTTGGGACGAGCAGTTTTATCCCGACGGCGTGAAGAGTTGGATGGTGAAGATCGATGCCAAGCCCGAGGGCGGGATGAAGCTCGATGAGAAGTTCTTCGTCGAGTTCGACGGATTGCGCGCGCACCAACTACGGCTGCAAGGCGGTGACGCTTCGTCCGATTCCTATTGCTATTCGGACTAGCAATGACGCATGACGGCCTGACTTCGACGGCGTTGTGGCTGATGCTGCTCCTTGGCGCCTACCACGGACTCAACCCCGGCATGGGGTGGCTGTTCGCGGTAGCGCTGGGGATGCAGGAGCAAAAGGGGAGCGCAGTGGCAAAATCGCTCGTCCCCATTGCGCTCGGCCACGCGCTGGCCGTTGGCAGTGTGGTCCTGATCGCACTGTTTCTTGGTATGACCCTGCCGCTCACAGTCATCCGCTACTTCGTCGCCGCGATCTTGGTCGGCCTTGGGATCTTTTGCCTGGTGCGACATTGGCACCCGCGGTGGGTCCGTATGCAGGTAGGATTCCGAGACCTGACTGTCTGGTCGTTTCTGATGGCCTCGGCGCACGGTGCGGGTTTGATGGT
>Ga0182018_10002679_pt1 | contig 17292 bp, 11 predicted proteins | sample 812P2MmetaG_FD_120490 | JGI IMG/M metagenome (GOLD analysis project Ga0182018, IMG submission 120490) | Permafrost microbial communities from Stordalen Mire, Sweden - 812P2M metaG | ecosystem: Environmental > Terrestrial > Soil > Wetlands > Permafrost | place: Sweden: Stordalen | collected... | reverse complement strand
TTCAATCGGTCCCGTTCTGGTTGGCTCAAAGTGATTCGCTCCGTTTCCATAGGGCCCTCGGCCACCTATGAAACCGGACATTCCTACTTTGCGCAAACCGGACATTCTCATTTTGCGGCGACACGTCGCTACGGTTCGTTGACTTGCCTTTAGTGGCCAACCTAAGATGACCGCCACGATGGCGGATTCCACCTCTCTTATCGGCCAGACAATCTCGCATTACGACATTACCGAGAAGCTTGGTGGTGGCGGGATGGGGGTTGTTTATAAAGCGGAGGACAAGGACCTTCGCCGGTTTGTCGCCCTTAAGTTCCTGCCGGATGAGGTGGCTCGTGAAGCGCACTCGTTAATACGTTTCCAGCGCGAAGCTCAGGCGGCCTCGGCACTCAATCATCCCAACATCTGCACGATCTACGAAATCGGCATGCAAGACGGCCGTCCCTTTATCGTCATGGAGTTCCTGGATGGCATGACACTGAAGCACAAGATTGCCGGCAGCCCGCTCGAAATCGAACTGATTCTTTCTCTTGCCATAGAGATTTCTGACGCGCTAGACGCTGCACATGCTGAGGGGATCGTCCATCGCGACATCAAGCCGCCGAACATTTTCGTCACAAAGCGTGGGCACGCCAAGATTCTTGATTTCGGATTGGCGAAGGTAGTGCCAACGGGTGGTTCTTCGAGCCAAAGTGCCTCAGAGAATACCGTAACGAGCTCGATGAGCGACCCGATCCACCTCACCGGCGCCGGGTCAACGGTCGGCACAATTGCCTACATGTCTCCCGAGCAGGTGCGCGCCAAAGAACTCGATAGCCGCACGGACCTGTTCTCTTTCGGCGCGGTCCTGTACGAGATGGGTACCGGCACGCTACCTTTTCGCGGGGAAAGCACAGGAGTGATTTCCGCGTGCATTCTAAACCAGGCACCAGTTCCTCCCCTGCGCCTGAACCCGGATCTGCCGACCGAACTCGAACGGATCATTAACAAGGCTCTGGAGAAAGATCGAAATCTCCGCTACCAGAGCGCAGCCGAGATGCGCGCCGACCTGCAACGACTGAAGCGGGACACGGAAAGTGGCCAGATGGCGGCAGCAAGCTCGGGCACGTTGGTAACACATGAAGCTCCGGCGGGTCAGGAAAAGAAACTGTGGAAGCCTCTGGCAGCGGTAGTGTTGATCGCCGGACTAATCGTAAGTGGTCTCTATTATCGTTCGCGTCAAACAAAGCCCCTGACGGAGAAGGACACCGTCGTTCTCGCCGATTTCGCGAACCGCACGGACGATCCCGTGTTCGATGACACCCTCAAGCAGGCCCTCACCGTCGCGTTGAATCAATCTCCGTTTCTAAATGTGCTTTCCGACAACAAGGTTGCTGACACCTTGAAGCTGATGGCCAGGCCGGCAAACACTTCGCTCACACCCGAAGTGGCCCGTGAGCTTTGCCAGCGGGCGGCGAGCAAGGCTTACATCGCTGGATCGATCGCCGGTCTGGGGAGCGAATATGTGCTCGGGTTGAAGGCGGTGAATTGCCAGAGCGGAGATCTGCTGGCGCAGGAGCAGGTCACGGCGGCGGCTAAGGAGAAGGTACTGGACGCGTTGGGTCAAGCGGCAGCCAACCTGCGCGGCAAACTAGGCGAGTCACTAGCCACAGTGCAGAGATTTGATGTCCCATTGGCCGAGACCACGACATCCTCTCTCGAAGCGCTGAAGGCGTACAGCCTCGGTATGAAGGCCCTTCGCGAAAAAGGGGAGGCAGCCGCTCTGCCTTTTCACCAACGTGCGATCCAACTGGACCCGAACTTTGCCATGGGCTATCGGGCAGTGGGGGCAGATTACTTTGGCCTTCAAGAGCTAGGGCGGGCCAGCGAGTACTTCACCAAGGCATTCGAGTTGCGCGAGCATGCCAACGAGCGCGAAAAGCAGTACATAACCGCTGCGTACTACACGAATGTAACTGGGGAAATAGACAAGGCCGCGCAGGTATATCAGGAGCAGATCGCAAGCTATCCGCGAGACAACCGAGCGTATGTCCTGGTAGGCATTGTATACGCCTTTCAGGGACATTATGAGAAGTCGTCGGAAGCATTCCGCCAGAGTTTGCGCCTCAATCCAGATATTTCCGTCCCCTATGTAAACCTTGTCAACAGCCTCCTTGCTTTGCAGGATTTCAACGGAGCCCGACAAGTAATCCACGAGGCGCAGCTCCGAAAACTAGATGATTTCATATTTCACAGTGGCCTCTATGCAATGGCCTTTCTTGGGTCGGATTCCCCGGCCATGGCAGAACAGCAAAAATGGTTTGCGGGCCAGCCCGACTCGGAGAACCTTGGGCTCTCGCTTGCCTCCGATACCGAAACGTACGTGGGACATCTAGCCAAAGCACGCGAACTCACCAAGCGATCTGTGGACTCGGCCATTCGCGCTGACAGCAAAGAAACCGGAGCAATTTGGTACGAGAATGCCGCTCTACACGAAGCCGCATTCGGTAGTGCCGAGAATGCCAAACGGACCGCAATACAGGGGCTAAAGCTGAGTCCCACAAGTCAGGCAGCCAACGTGGAAGCGGCGCTTGCGTTTGCGATGGCGGGCGATACCGGCCAAGCCGAATCTCTAGTGCAGGATCTGAACAAACGTTTTCCCTTGGACACCCAGGTGCAGTCGCTTTGGCTGCCTGCAGTTCGGGCGCAAGTGGCGCTGGACCGGAAGAATCCGGCTGTGGCCCTGGAAAGTCTGCAGGCTGCTGCCCCCATCGAGTTTGGACAGATCGCGTTCGTCACCAATATTTCCTGCCTCTACGCGACTTACGTTAGAGGTGAGGCTTTGATGGCAACCGGTGAGAGCGCTGCTGCAGCTGCGGAGTTTCAGAAAATCCTCGACCACGGCGGGATCGTTTGGAACTGCTGGACGGGCGCGCTAGCCCATCTGGGAGTAGCCCGCGCAAATGTCTTGCAATGGAAAAACTCGAACAGTGCAGATTCAGAAGCCGCCCGCGTCCGAGCGAGCGCCGCCTACAAGGACTTCCTCATGCTTTGGAAAGACGCCGACCCTGATGTTCCCATCCTGAAACAAGCGAAAGCGGAGTACGCGAAACTGCAGTAATTCCCGTGCCCAATCCTAGAAAGCAAATAGCCGCTTAACGATTTGCTGGGCTGTAAAAAAAAGAGGAAATTACCGCCGGGCGCTCTTCGCCTCTGCGAGTTTCGCAAGCTTTTTTGCAAATCCAGGCTTTGTTATTCCACTGGCGGCCTGCCCGCCGGGTAGTAACGCCCGCCCGCTTCTAAGAAAATGACCTTCGTCGCTGGTAAATCATACAAATCCCGGCCGAAAGCGAGCACTATCTGCGTACCGGGACTCCCCTTCTGTTAGACAACTGACTCACCCAACTGCATTTCAATGGTTTAGTAGCGATGGCATGCGGAATGCACCAAAGAGCATGAGGTTTTGGGCAGTACATGGCATGCACTCACCGATGTTCATAAGGACGAACCGGAAATCCTGTAACTTTGCAGCGACTGCGGACCTTCGGAACCTGCATTTTCGTCTAAAAGCAATCGCTTGCGATTAGTCTCGTCGATATTTGACGGACTCATCCGATGCCTAGCCCGTTTTCAGCTCGAGTGAACCCGCAGATGAATGTTAGTTCTAAATCCGAGCTTGAGGACGTTTATTCCATGAAATCACGCCATTACGACATCGTAAGAAAAGAGAACAATAAGTCGACGATTTGGCTGGAGGCCTCCCCAAACCTAAACGTCGCCGAGTCCCGAATCGAAGAGCTTGCTTCCTTCTGGCCGGGAGAATTTCAGATCATGGATCAACAGAATCATCGGGTACTGGAGAGGATCATCAGTCGTGAACCGCACCACAGACAGAAGGTAGAGTGCAGCGGAACCAATACGCAACCAAGAAAGCGCTAAGTACCCGTTGCGCCGATCCCAAAGAAATCACACAGAAAGCAGCGTGGAAGATGGGGAATGGATCAACAATCAAAACGTCGATCTGCACCGAATACGAAAAACTACTCAAAGGATCGCAAGCCGCATTGACAAATGGGAGTAAGGACCGTACCCAAATTCGTCGATCTGGTCTTCGTGCAAGTTACGTTCCTCGAAAACTTCAGAGTTTCGCTAAATCTTTGACCTTGTTGCAAGACCACTATTACGAGTGCGAAGTCTGCCGATTGGTTTCCGTCCAAGAACCCGCGCGGTCGTCCGCGAACCGGACGAAGAAATGGGTGCGCACCGTTACCGCCGAGGAGGGAAGAACATGAGCGTAAGAATGACGAACAGCGAAGTAGTTGGCGTGTCCGTGGTGGCGCTGGACGGTTGTATTGTGCTCGGCGAGGAGAACAATTCTCTTCGTGAGAAATTGAAGAGCCTCACTGACGAAGGGAAGAAGAAAATCGTCCTGAACATGGCGAACATTAAGTATATCGACAGCGCCGGGGTCGACACTTTAGTCGCTGCGGATATCACCGCCAAAACTCACGGTGCATCCGTCCGCATCTGTCACCTGGGCAGAAAATTCCATGAAGTCCTTCAAATAGCCAAACTGCTAACCGTTTTCGATGTATACGATACAGAAGTAGCCGCAGTTGGCAGCTTCGAAGAGGGAGTACGCGTACGCATCGGAGGTATCGCTACAGAAACGAAGTTTTTTTCAGCCCGGACGTAGACTTACGGACACATCCGAGCCAGCAGCGTACGCGCAAACCCATATGCGGTCCGAAGCCGAGCTGCCGTCCTTTTACCGCCACACGTGCATCGTATTCACAGAGGGCTACACTCGATGCAACCGTTCGGCTAGTGGATGTCGTTCTGGCTGGAATAATAGGGCTGATTATTCTAATCGCAGTGATTGCCATGATTCCTGATGTGGTCAAGACCATGAAAATTCATTCTATGTAACCATCAAAAGGGCGTATCGGCTATCGAGATGGATCACGCCCTCCAAAACGCGCACGGCATATACATTTCTTGGCCTATTCTTCTAGGCGGCGGCAAGTAGCACCCCGTGCTACGCCAGCAGGAGGATCTTTCCAATGCTGCCTTTCTCTCCCAGCACATGTGCGTCAGCCGCATCAGCTAACGGCATCCGGCGACTTATAGGCAGAACGAACCTGCCATCGCGCACGTCATCGGCAAACTCACGCACCTTGGATGGATCAGGCTGCGCGGACACGCGCGTAATCTTCACTGCCGGATTTTGCGCCGCCGCGCTTTCCGGCAATGCTGCGGAGTAGCCGAAGGAGCCAGTAAACTGCTTCACCTTCACAATCAGCTTCGTTGCAACCTCACCGCCGACGGTGTCCGCTATGGCATCTACCAAGCGGAATTTTTCGATCGCTTCATCGTCATCAATCGCTAGCACGTCCGAGACGCCGAGGGAGCGGGCGTTGTCCAGATCTTTCCCGCGAACACCAGCAATCACCTGCGCGCCTATCTTCTTCGCCGTATGCACTGCCGCACGCCCGACACTGCCGAGCGCCCCCGTTATCAGAACAGCCTGTCCCTTTTTCACGTTTGTCGCAAGCCGTACAAGCTGATCTCCCGTGAGTGCAATCAAGGGGATCGCCGCCGCGTCCGCCAGGTCCACGCCATCCGGCAGATGGGTCACGTCCGAATCGTCTACTGCCACCAACTCGGCATATGTCGCGTTGGATAGGGCAAGAACGCGCTCGCCGGGCTTGAAGTGCTTCACATTTGCGCCCACCGCCCGTACAACCCCACTCACGTCGCGACCTAGGATTGCAGGAAGAGACAGTGGAAAATCCCTCTGCCGCGCACCCGAACGCACTTTCCAGTCAATCGGATTGACGCTCGCAGCGGTTGCCTCGATCAGTACGGTATTTCCGCTAATCTGCGGTTCGCGAACGTGGTCTTCAAATGTAAGCTTCTCAGGACCACCATATTCATGCAGCACGACCGCTTTCATTGTGTATCTCCCTTGTCCGCCTGCAGACCTCGCATGCATTCAGCCTCTCAATCAGATGCGCGGGCGGCCGACTCGGGTCTGTCGAAATAGCCGTGCGCCCCGTTTGGAGTAGATTTTAAGGGCTATCGTTACGTTGTCAGGAATCAAGACGGGAGCCGGGGCACCAGGCGGAATGGATGTTGGTGCAACTGATTTTTTAGCCAGACTGTGCCCGCCACTAACTCCCATAAGGGGTCAAGCTGCTGGTATTTTTCGGTACCGGAGGATTTCTCCACGCACGAGGCCGCTTCGCTTGCCGAACGCATCAGGCAGCGCGTGGAGCGGCTCAGATTGAAACGCTACGCTTGTAGTTTTTGAAAACTCGCGGCGCGCCTTGGTAGCGAGCTCCGGGCGTGCCGCGTTTGAACACTCCAAAATTCGGGAAGGGTTTATTTGAAAGCGGACGCGAAGCCTAGGGAGCCTCGCTTGATTTTTTCATCGGCTTGCCAATCGCGAGCAGGAAGATGGCACTCTTGTCTTTCGCGTGCGGCGAAAAGAAGTGAATCACGTCATCGTCGAAAAAGGTCAGCCCGGTTGCACCCAGGTGTTGGGCATACACGGCTAAATACATTTTGCCTCCGATCACGCCCGCCTCCAACTGAACGGCGCGGTAGCCGCGATTCCCACATTGCTCCAGGATGCGGTTTAAATCAGCGAGAAAGAAAACGTCCACGCTGGCGTCCGCAGGCAGTTGCTGCTCGAGTCCAAGACGGCCGGCATCGGCGCGGAATTCTCCTTCCTTCAACAGCTCCAGCGCGTTTTGCTGACGGCGAAAGAAGTAAGCGCCCGGCCTGAGTCCTCGCACCGCATGGACGATCAGGTAGAGGTCATTGAGTTGCGCGCTGGGAGGCTCTAGGAAGTCAGCCGGAGTTCCTCGCGTAGCGGAGTCGAGAATGGTGGAGAGTTCCTCAAGCGTAATCGATTGAGTTGGATCGAATTTTCGGGTAGAGCCGCGGCGCAGGATGACCTGCTCGATGGTGTCTTTCGACTCTTCTTCTTCCGGTAGTGGTCGAAGCCAAATGGTCTCGCCAGCCGAAGCGTAAGATACGGAGTCCGGTTGCTTCCCGCACCAATGAGCTACTTCCTGTTCGGACTCAAGAGAAGATGCGTCGTGCATTTCGAGCATGGCGGGGTATTCGACCTCGGGCTTCGAAGGCTGGAGGGTCCCCAAGCCGAGCGCCAACGCGTCTCTCGGTTCTGGTAGGGAACCCTCCGATGTGCGGCCGATGGGTACGAGGCACCAGGAAACCTCACGACGGGTATCGAGATTGAGCAAGTGATTCACCTGGGCGTCCACAAACCCGAGCACGATCTCGGCCGGCAGCCCGGAAGCAGCAGAAACAGCCAACATATTTGCGAGCAGGGTGCCGTGATCCCAACCGAAATGGCGATAGGTGCGCGCCTGATACTTCCAAGCGTTTCGCCAGTACGTTCCCGTGCAGAGGATAATCGCGGGCGCCCGAACCACCGTGGGTCGCAATGCCGTCGCCCGAGCTAGGTTTCCGCGAAAATCACCCTTTCGCAAGAGCCGTAGCGATACATCCGCTGGATTAAAGTGATAAACGCCGGCGTCCAGGCCCTTCAGATCGCCGGTCGCAACGTACAGTTCGATCTCGTAGAGAGCTCCCGTGCAGGCCGCGGCCCGAAAGTAGATTTCTCCGTCCCGATGTTTACGCTGTTTGGTAATTCCCGCTGAGAAATAGAGGATGCGCGCCAGATCCTGGAGGTCAGGGGCCACCTCGCCGCTCCGCGGGGGCACGGGCTGGGCGATGGCGGAGAGCGCGGCTACACCTGTTTGCGGCACGTCCCGAGGCAGCGGAAGCGGCTCTAACGTCGGATAGATTTTGAAAGGTAGCGGGCGATTCGCCCAGTCCAGGAAGTGGGGACTGCTGCGAATGCTCCAATAGGAGTGCTTTGTGGCATCGTGATACTTCCGAGCCGCCTGCGTGTCGCGGTTTTTCATGGCTGGTCACCTCAGACTAGCACTTGCTTGAACCACGCATCTACACAGCGACCCTGGCCACCGGGGAACGTACCGGCCTATTAACGTTACGCAGAAGTAATCGACCTGGACGTTTAACGCTCACCGGACACTGCCGATCCGTCGGCGACCGCGGAGTGATCATCCCTGCAGCGGGCTGCAGACGCTGCTAGCAAACCGCCGCAAGAACACCCGTGTGCACACGGAAATGTTCCTCTGGGTTACCATAACGGGGCCAAGAGCCATGACGAATACCCGCATCCGCTTGGAACCGCGCTGGCCTGCGATGCTCGCCCTACTTGCCGTGGGTGGATTGCGGCTCGCCCTCCCCGAATCCTTGTCGGTCGGACCTGATTGGCTCTTGATTGTGGTTGTCGGGGTTTTGCTCATCCCCTCGGCATGGGCGCGCCAACGCGGAAAGGACAAAATTAACAAGATTCTGGGCTACTTGCTGACCTCCATTGTCACCGTCGACATGGTTTGGTCACTTTGTCTGCTCGTGGCGGCGCTGCCTTCTCATAAACAGAACCCGCAAGATCTGTTGCGCTCAGCCGGTGCTTTATGGGTCACGAACATCCTCGTCTTCGCATCATGGTACTGGCGACTCGATGCAGGCGGCCCCCGCGCGCGCGAGTTGCGCGGCGTCCACAGTGACGGAGCCTTCCTGTTTCCCCAAATGACGCTCGACCAGCAATCTAAGCGCGAGATGGGAGAACAGTGCTGGAGCCCGGGCTTCGTCGATTACCTATTTCTGTCATTCAATACCAGTACAGCCTTTTCACCAACCGACAGTCCGGTGTTGTCGCAATGGGCCAAAATCCTCATGATGATTCAGGCGCTCATATCCTTTTCAACCGTGGCTCTGTTAGCTGCACGTGCCGTGAATATTCTCTAAAACACAACCCGTCGTAGCGCTGCCCCCAAATGAATGATCAAAAATCGACGTACCCCAGGAGCCTCGGCTACTACCGGTTTGCCGACCATACGTCCAGAATCTCGTCTTTCATTCACCATCGTTTCTCAGACCCGGTAGCCATCATCAAGGGTGTTATTCTTCGTCGGCATGCACGAAGAGACTTTCGTCATTCCCACCGAACCTTCTCGACCCAGCTTGTTGACGCTCGCTTCCATAGGAGCCATAGCGTGCATTGCGGCGGACATGGTCCACGAAGCCCTCGGCCACGGAACTGCTTCTTGGCTCACAGGCAACCGGATTCTATCCCTCTCCACAGTTGCCATTCAAAACGCTAGTGCCAGCCGCTTGGTTTCTGCTGCGGGCACCTCGGCAAATTGCATCATGGGAGCCCTTTCTTTTCTGGCGCTACGCCGCGTTCAGAGATTTACTCCATGGGCCTATTTTCTTTGGGTTTTTGGCGCCTATAACCTATTGAACTCAGGCTACCTTGTGGTTTCGGCAATCTTAAACAGCGGTGATTGGGCAAATGTGATTACTGGACTTTTCCCGCAGTGGCTTTGGCGGTGCGGTCTTGGGTTGGCGGGGGCAATTCTGTATGTCTTGGCCCTTCGCTGGACGGCAAGCTCTATGCTCGAGCTGGTGAATCGCGGCGAAGTCGCCTCGGGAGATCTACGGCGTCTCGTTTTGCCGGCGTATCTTGCCGGAGGTGCGGTGATGACCATCGCATCCATCTTCAATCCGATCAGCCCGAGTCTCATACTCCTTTCGGGAGCCGGCGCTTCCTTCGGCCTGAATTCCGGCCTTCTATTTCTCCCTGGGATGGTCGCCGGAAATGCTCGCAGTCAGACCCTTGTCACACGTCCCATGCCGCTCAGTTTTTTCTGGTTCGCCCTGGGCCTCGTCGTCTCCGGAATTTTCATCGGTGTCCTCGGACCCGGCATGCATTTTTGAATTCAGAATCGAGCCGTGCTACACACGGTGGCGTCTTCTGACTCGATTCCGGTCGGATGACGGGAAACTCTGACGTAACGCGATTAGGTAAGAGTTGCCGACGATCCGCCCGCGACCTGCAGTGATATGTCTCTTCCCCTGAGCGGGTCCCACCTGAGCCTACATTGGCTCACCAGATGTGCACGCGGTCGGCTGGACCGAGGTAGAGCTTGTCCCCGGGCTTCACATCAAATGCCGCGTACCATGCATCGAGGTTGCGCACAGTGACCGGCCGGAACTGGTCGGGGGAATGATCGTCGGTCATCACTTGCTCCCGGAGAAAAGCTTCACTCGACTTTGATGCCCACTGCTGTACGAAGCTAAGGAAGAACTGCTGGTCACCCGTGAACCCGTTCTGGACGGGAGCGGCCTTGCCCGCGAGGGAGGCGCGGTAGGCATCGTAGGCAACGGAAATGCCGGCGAGGTCGGCGATGTTTTCATTAAGCGTCTGCTTACCATTCACGGCAAGGTCGGGAAAAGGTTTGTAGGTGTCGTACTGCGCGGCGAGTCTGGCGGTGGTCGCCTTGAAACGCTCCAGGTCAGCGGGTTTCCACCAATTGCGCACACGCCCTGTGGAATCGAACCCGCTGCCTTGGGTGTCAAATGTATGGCTGATTTCGTGCCCGATGGTCATGCCAATGGCGCCGTAGTTCACCGCGGCGGGAGCCTGCGGGTCGAAGTATGGCGGTTGGAAATGTGCGGCGGGAAAGTTGATCGCGTTTTGCAACGGCAACTCGCAGGCATCGACGGCTTGCGGATACAAGCACCACTCTCTGCGATCCACGGGATGACCAAGACGGGCGACAAAGCGGTGGTAATCAAACAGGCCGCCGCGCCAGAGGTTGCCGAAGATGTCGTCCGCCTTGACTTCGTAGCCGGAGTAGTCGCGCCAGGTCTCCGGGCGACCGATTCCTACATAGAGCGTAGTGAGCTTGGCTTGGGCTTCGGTCTTGGTCGCAGGATCCATCCATGAGAGAGCCTCGATGCGGCGCCGGAAAGCGGCGATGATGTTCGCAACCATGGCTTCAATCTTGGCCTTGGTTTCGGGTGAGAAGTAGCGCTGGGCGTACATTTGCCCGACAGCGTCGCCGAGCACGCCGCGGCCTGCAAGCATAACGTTTCCAGTTTCGTCCATCTTGCTGCTGACCATTGCGACGCCGCCCTGCCAGCGCGGGCGCTGTTCCGTTTTGCCGGAGAGGGCCTTGCCGAAGAAGGCGAAGCGTTCATCGGCGAGCGCCTCGGGCAATACGTCGGCGTAATCCTCAATCAAGTGGAAGGCCAGCCAGTCCTTCCACGTGTCCAGCGCGGTAGAGGCAACAAGAGCGGACTCCCCTGTGAAGGCTGTGGGCTGCCAGACAAGGAAGCTTGCTTGGCCGCTGAGACCGGCGCCGCGAAAGTATTCCGCCCAGTCGAGGCCCGGGGCGTTGGCGGCGAAGTCGGCCTGCTTCCAGGTGTTGTTCGCCTTGTGGATGTCGTTCTGATCCGCCAAGGGGATATGTTTTTCGGCGATGGTGTGCTCCAGATCGACGATGTGCTGGGCGCGGTCCTCCGTGTCGGTGAAGCCGGCCAGCTTGAGCATGGCTGAAACGTGCGTCTGATATTTGCTGCGGATGTCGCTCATGCTGTTGCTGTCGGAAAGGTAGTATTCGCGGTCGGGCATTTCCAGGCCGCCTTGCATCAGATAGGCGGCATAGTGCTCGGGGTCGTTAAAGCCGGGAGCGACCCATAGTCCGAAAAGGTTGGCAGTGTGAAAGTCGTCGTTCAGGCCATCGACATCCGCCCGGAGGCTCTCACCCAAGGCTCGGGCCAGGTCATGCTTGTCGCGGATGGCAGCGATGGCGTCGAGGTGTGGGCGGAGCGGAGCGAGACCTTTAGCTTCGATGGACGCCTCGTCCATGTAGGAGTGATAGAAGTCGGCAATCTTGCGGGCATTAGAACCGGCAGGCGCGTTGGTCTTGGTTGCTTCTTCAATCAGGCCAGCGATACGCTTGCGGGTCAAGTCGTTCGAGTCGTCGAAGTCGAGGCCGTATGGATCAATGTACCTGCGATCAGGAGGAATTTCGGTGCGCTTGAGCCAGCCGCCATTCGCGTAGCAGTAGAAATCATGACCTGGCTTGACCGAGCGATCCATGTTCGCGACGACAATGCCGTGGGTCTCTGGCGCGGGCGCGTCCTGCGAATAGGCAGTAAGCGTAGCGAGGGCTAAGAGAGCGCATGCGGCGCCGTTCCGGGGCAAGAATCTAAGTGTGAATCGCATGTGTAATACTCCACAGAGGCTGCGGCTACAGAGCCGGGCCAGCTGGGATTCGACCGAATCGACCAAAGAGGGTAGCACGACCACCTGTTCTGGCCAGATGACGGGCAACCCTGAAGTTACCGGATTGGGTAAGAGTGCCCGACAATCCGAAAGTTGACAGGTGATTCAGCCAACGGGAGAGCGCGCCAATTACCAATTTCGAGGATGCGATTCAGGGCCGCTGAAATCTGGTTGTGAGAACAATTCGCCTTTGGATTTCGTATACTCGCGTATGCGCCTGTGGCTGATTCTCATCCTGGCACTTGCGAGTCTGTGCGGCGACGCTGTGGCCCAGAACGTCGCCATCGCGGACGCAACGGTATACCCTTCCCAGGGTGCCCCGCTTCAAACCCACACAACTATTCTCATCCATGCCGGAAAGATCGCTGCTATAGGGAGTAACTTGCCCATCCCATCCGGGGTACGGGTTCTCCCGTGCGATGGCTGTATAGTCTTCGCCGGTTTCTGGAACACCCATGTTCACTTCGCCGGACGCCAGTGGGATAACTCTGATCGCGCGCCTGCAGACCAGCTGAGTCGCGACATGCAATCGATGTTGACGCATTCAGGATTTACCACGGTCGTCGATCTGGCCTCTGACCCGATCAACACCACGGCTTTACGTCGCCGCGTTGAAAGCGGGGAAGTTGCGGGTCCGAGGATCTATACGGCTGGTTTCGGACTGTACCCGCCTCATGGAATCCCGTTTTATCTGGATGACCTCCCAGCGACCTTACGCGCGAGGCTTCCTCAACCAGCGACACCCGCTGCAGCGGTCGAAGCGGTTCAGCAGAATCAGGCGCTCGGAACTGACGTGGTAAAGCTCTTTACCGGGGCATACCTTACCCCGAACAATATCACTCATATACCTTTGGATATCGCGCGAGCGGCTGTTTCCGAGGGCCACCGGCATTCTCAGCTGGTGTTTGCCCACCCTTCCGATTTGCAGGGAGTGCGCATCGCCGTGGATAGCGGAGTGGACGTTTTGGCGCATGCACCAGACACGGTTGGTGGTGTCGATGATGCTCTGGTGAAAGAAATGGTCGCTCGCCACATGGCCATGATTCCGACGCTGAAACTGTTCTCAGGGAGTGGTCACATCGATCGCATCCGAGAGATCGTACTGCAGTTCCACACAGCAGGAGGAAGGCTCCTGTTCGGTACAGATACGGGCTACCTGACCGACTACGACGTGACCGAGGAGTATCGCCAATTGGAACTGGCCGGACTATCGTTTCGGGATGTCCTCTCCATGCTTACGAGCAATCCGGCGGCCGAGTTCAATGTCTCCTCTCACGCGGGTTCGGTGAGACTCGGCGGCGACGGAGACCTAACGATCCTCTCTGCAGACCCTGCTGTCGGAGACCTGCGAAATTTTGCTCACGTGCTCTATGCCATCCGCGCCGGAAGAGTGATTTTCGAGGCGCCTCCCCAGCATTGAGTTGCTTATCCAGAAATCCTTTGGAATTGGCGCTGTACAGTACATCGAAGATTGCTGCTCTACCGCTATGCGGCTTGTGTGGGCAGCGATCCACATGACTCCCGAATCACGAGCCATCCGGAAGTTAGCGAATTACTTCCGGTTTGCCGACAAAGGAGTTGGCACAGAAACAGAATGCAATGACGCTGAATGATTTGGTCCGTGTAGCGCAGATCTGTAAAACTTCCTGCTTCCCTAATTTGTTGACAGGAGTCTAAGCTATCGCCTGTCATTGATCGACAGGAGAGGCCACATGGCCAAGCCAACCGACTTAGTGCAGGGCACGCTCGACCTCTTGATCCTGCGCACGCTTGCGCTCCAGCCCATGCACGGCTGGGGCATCGCGCAACGCATTCGTCAGGTTTCGAACGAAGTCTTGCGGGTCCATCAAGGGGCGCTTTATCCCGCGCTGCACCGCCTCGAGCAACAGGGCTGGATCCGCGCCAAATGGGGCGAATCGGAAAACAATCGCCGCGCCAAGTATTATTCGCTGACTCCGGACGGCGCAAAGCACCTGCGCCAGGAGCAAGCGCAATGGAAGCGCCTTTCCTCGGCCATCGGGCTCGTCCTGGAGATGTCTTAGGGAGGCAGAACCTTGCGTTGGTATTACAAACTGCCGCTTCGCCTGCGCTCGCTCTTCCGCAAGGACCGAGTGGAGTTGGATCTCAACGACGAGCTCCAGTTTCATCTGCAAAATCAAATTGACGAATACGCCAAGCAAGGAATGAATCCGCAAGAAGCTCGCCGTGCAGCGCTCCGGTCCCTGGGCGGCGTCGAGCAGGTGAAAGAGGAATGCAGGGAGGCGTGCGAGATGAATCTGATCGAGAATTTCGTGCGGGACGTACGCTTGGGGCTGCGCATGTTGCTGCGTAATCCGGGATTCACCGTCCTGGCGATTGTATGTCTTACGCTCGGCATCGGCGCCAACGCCGCCGTGTCCAGCTGGGTTGAAGGCATTCTTATCCGGCCTTATCCGCTCGTTTCTCATCAGGAGCGCTTGGTGGCACTGTCCGGAACCGTGCGTGGAGAAAGAGACGAAACCTCGTGGCCCGATCTCCTCGACGTGCAAAGAAGCTGCACCCTCTGTGAGACCCTCTTTGTCAGCAACATCACCGGCGCGACTCTGAGCATTGGCGAGCGCGCCGAGGTCACGACTGGAAGCATCGTCTCCGCAAACTATTTTGACGCGATTGGAGTCCATCCCATATTGGGCCGCGGCTTTGAGCGAGGCGAGGACAGCGGCCGCAACGCGCATCCGGTCGTGGTGATCAGCTACCGTCTTTGGCAGACCCGCTTTAAGAGCGATCCAGAAATCATCGGCAAGACGCAGCGCTTCGATAACGTCGTGCTCACCGTCATCGGGGTCGCGCCCGAAGGATTCTACGGGACTTTCGTCGGCCGGGCCATGGAGTATTGGGTGCCTGCCTCGATGCAGGAAGTTTTCTACGGCGGCGACAAACTGGAAGATCGCGGCGCGCGATGGTGTGAAGCGTATGTGCGACTCAAGCCTGGCGTGACCCACAATCAAGCTCAGCAAGAAATTTCCGCCATTGCCGCGCGGCTCGAAGCTGAATATCCGGCTACCAACCGAGGGCGCGGCATCAGGGTCTGGCCGCTTTGGGAAACGCCTTTCAATCACGCCGGTCATCTGCTTCCGACCCTCGAGATCATGGTGGTTGTCGCGATGTTTGTTCTGCTCATCGTCTGCGCCAACGTCGGCAACTTGCTTCTGGTCCGGTCCTTCGCGCGCCGGCATGAGATGACGGTTCGCCTAGCCATGGGCGCCAGCCGGGGCCGCTTATTGAGGCAACTCGTTACGGAAGGCTTGCTGTTGTCAGCCTGCGGGGCAGCGGGCGGCATGTTAGTAGCGTACTGGTGCCGTCACGCACTCGTTCTGCTTTTACAAGTCGGTGGAGGAGATGTAATGTACCTGCCCGGACAAATCGACGGCCGTGTGCTCGGCCTGAGTGCGGCCATTTGCCTGGTCGTTACGCTTGCTGTTGGGTTGGTCCCTGCGTTCCAAACGCGCCACCTTGCTCTCGCCGACACGCTCAAAACCGAGGCATCCGCAGTTATGGGCGCCCGCGGCCGAGCGTGGTTCCGGTCGAGCCTCGTGGTCCTCCAAGTTACTCTCAGCTTCATCTTGTTGGTCGGCGCGACCTTGCTGATGCAAAGCCTGCGCAAGATTCGAACCGCCAGCCCGGGCTTCTCCACAACGCGCGTGCTCGATACCTGGATACCTTTGGTCGCCGCCGGCTATGACGCGCCGCGCGCCAAAACTTTTCAGGATGAATTGATTCAGCGTATCCGCGCGCTGCCCGGTGTCGAAGCGGCCGCTTACGCCCACGTTGTTCCGCTCAGTTATAAATCGTATTCTTCGACGCCCATTGCCGTCGACGGCTACCAACCGCAACCCAACGAACAGCCCACGGCCGAATACAACGAGGTCAGTCCCGAGTACTTCGCCACGATGGGCATTCCTCTCATCTCCGGGCGCGAATTCACCCGCGCCGACGACGAAAACGCACCGCGCGTCGCAATCGTAAACCAAACCATGGTCGCGAGGTATTGGCGTGGGCAGAATCCCATCGGCCAGCGTCTGCAAGTGAAAGGCAATTGGGTGCAAGTCGTCGGTATCGCCACGGATTCCAAATATTCGAGTCTGCGCGAGAATGCCGAGCCATTTTTCTACGTCTCGCTCCGCCAGTTTTTCGCGATAGAGCCTGACATCCACATTCGTACGACGCAACCTCTGCAAAGTGTCCAAACGGCGCTGATTCGAGAAGTGCGTGCGCTCGATCCTAACCTCGCTTTATCCGAAATGATGACGCTGAAAGAACAAGTGAATCGTGCTACATCCCATGAACTGGTGGCCGTAACTTTGGTCGCCCTGTTCGGAGGCTTGGCGCTGCTGCTGGCCACCATCGGCCTTTATGGCGTGATGTCGTGCACTGTCTCGCAGAGCACCCGAGAGTTGGGCCTGCGTATGGCCCTTGGCGCCGGTGCATCGAACGTACTGCGTCTCGTGCTGTCACGCGGCTTGCTACTGACGACGACTGGCCTTATTGTCGGGATGGCACTAGCACTGCTTCTAACGCGTCTGCTCGGCGACCTCCTGTATCAGGAAAGCCCACGAGACCCGCTGGCTTTCGCCGCGGCATTCGCGGTGATGACCGTTGCGTCGGTTGCAGCGTGTTTTTTGCCCGCTTGGCGTGCCACGCGAACCGATCCGATGCGCGCCCTCCGGGCGGAATGACTCTTTTCACTTCGCTTAGGAATATGACGATCTTTATCTTCTTGGCCTAACCCCAGACTGATGGGCTAACCGGAAGTCATTCCCGGTCCAGTCCGCTTCTGAGAGGTTGTAGCTTCCAGTGACGTTTGCGACTCATTCTGGTCCGAAACCGGGAATGCAGAAGCATCCGAATTACTACCTTTTTGCTGACAAACCAGGGTATCCGGAAACGACGCTGGACGTTCGTTCAGTCTCCGATAAAACCACATCACCGGCACTCGCGTGCTTATGCAACCTATCGCAAGAGTTTCTATCGACTCCAGTAGACTCCCACCGTTGTGACCAAGGTCAGTAAATGGAGCAGAATGTGATTGGCATCGGGCGTTCTCTTACCTGCCTTGTGCGGAATGAGCTTGAAGGTAC
>Ga0182018_10002677_pt1 | contig 17307 bp, 11 predicted proteins | sample 812P2MmetaG_FD_120490 | JGI IMG/M metagenome (GOLD analysis project Ga0182018, IMG submission 120490) | Permafrost microbial communities from Stordalen Mire, Sweden - 812P2M metaG | ecosystem: Environmental > Terrestrial > Soil > Wetlands > Permafrost | place: Sweden: Stordalen | collected... | reverse complement strand
TGACGGACTGGAAACCAATGACCCGCTCACCAACCTTAACAGCGGCCTCTCCACCAATCTCGTGCTGGGGCTGAATTCGATCTCAGAGGTGACGGTCAATACTCTTTCCTATGCCGTGGATCAAGGACGGTATGGAGCATCCCAGGTCAACTACGTCACCAAGTCGGGCTCGAATCAGTTTCACGGGAATCTCTACGAACTGTGGAATGGGGCGCGGTTCAACGCAGCCGACTACTTCACCAATGCAACACCGGGGAATCGCAAGCCCGGCGCGACCGTAAATCATTTCGGGGGCAGTTTGGGCGGGCCGATTGTGCACGAAAAGCTCTTCTTTTTCGTCGATAGCGAATGGGTTCGGATCGCGCTCCCCATCGTGACGCCCACAACGGTTCCCAGCGCGGCGCTTCAGCAATATGTGCTGCAGCAACTTCCGCTGGGTGGAAGGGACTCCGTAACCGGATCAACCTATGCGCCGGCGCCGCAACTGGTCCCGTTCTATCAGAAAATGTTTTCCCTGTACGGGAATACCGGCGGAACGCCTCTCGCGGTGCTCGGATGTCCGTTGAACGCGGACGGCACTTCGGCCTCGGGCAATCCACCGAATGGAAACGGTTGCGCGAACCGGCAAAGCGTGTCGCACTCAAGCGATGACCACGAACAGGTGCAGACGGTCCGCGTCGACTACAACATCAACCAGAAAGACACGACCTGGTTTCGTTTTCAGGCGGACACCGGCGTACAAGCCGCCTACACCGATCCAGTCAACTCTTTGTTTGATGCGGTCTCTCCTCAGCCCCTCTACTCGTTCGCGGCGGGTTACACCCACGTATTTTCACAAAACCTGGTCAACTATTTCAATCCAGCGTTTTCGTGGTACGAAAGCTTGTTCGGGCCTGCCAACTTGCAGAAGACGCTCGCGGCATTTCCGATTGTTTTGCAGGGCAGTGGTGCCAATGCACCCTTCACCACAATTGGAGGGCTCGACAATACGTGGGTGCAAGGCAGGCGAGCCTCTCGCTTCTTCATCAATGACAACCTCGCTTGGAGCCATGGCGCTCACGAACTACGGTTTGGCACGAACGCCCGAATCTTTCGCTTGAATGACTATGACTTCGGGCAGGGCACAGTTCCAACCGTGGCCTACATTACTCTGCCGCAATTCGTCTATGGAGTGGCATCTACTGCAACCCAGGCTTTTCCGCTGTCGGCGAACGAGCCTTTCCGATTCCTCAATCTCGATTTATATGCCCAAGACACCTGGAAAGTGACGCGGAAGCTTACCTGGACATTCGGCGTGCGCGACACCTTCAACTCAAACCCGCTCAATCCCCACGATCAAATCGCTCGGCTTGGCGGTTCTTTCAGTTCGATCTCGCATGATGTGAATCAGCCGCTGAATGCGGCCATCCAGACTCATCTCGGCAATTTGTTTTCGTCCACACCGCAGGCTATTCTGCAGCCGCGGACCGCGATCGCGTGGCAGGTCGAGCCGAAATCCGTTCTGCGAGCCGGTTTTGGGATCTTCAGCGATATTTTGCCGGGCAGTGTGGCCGACCTGATTGGTACGAATCCTCCTTACGACAAAACCTTCCAGGGAGGTCTGTTAGGTACAGTGGGCGGGACTGCCATCGCTCCGGGAGTGCCGAACAGCGCAGTGGATGCAACTATCGACGCAAATCAAAGATTTAGTTCGGGATTCCCTCAAGGACAGCCTTCGTGCGCATCCCCGCGGGCAGATCCCGCAACGTGTCTCCCACCGGTCGCAATCACAGCGGTGCCCACTGGCACCCTGCATGCTCCGTACTTCATGGAGTGGAGCCTGGGAATTGAACATCAATTCGGAACCACGGCGAGTTTGCTTGCGCGATATGTGGGAACACGCGCTGTGAACCAGCCCTATCTAACCCAAGTGAACGGATACCAGACGGTGTGCCAGGGGTGCTTTGCGCCATTCCCCTACATGCAGCCAACCGATCCACGGTTCAGCGCTGTGACCCAGCTAGCCACCGGGGAGAACAGTCACTACAACGGCCTTCAACTCACCGCCATGAAGCGCCTGGGGCACGGCCTGCAAGGACAGGTCAACTACACCTGGAGCCGTTGCATGGATACGGTTTCGAACGGAGGATTCCTGCAGTTCTCGGCAGGAGGAATTCTTTCCCCTCTGCCGGGAGAACTAGCCCGCGACTATGGTCCTTGCGACTATGACATCCGGCACAACCTCAACGCGCAATATGTGTATCAGTTGCCAATCCACGTTCGGAATCACCAGCTGGCGCAGGCGCTCAACGGCTGGCAGATTTCCGGAACCATGTTCTGGCATAGTGGCGTGCCGTTCTCGGTCCTGAGCACGCCCTACTCCGCCAACGGGAACGGCATTGTGCAGGGCAGTGGACCGCAGTTCGCAAGCGTCGTTCCCGGCGTTCCGCTCTACCAGCGTCATCCCGTCGCTGGTGTAACGCAACCGGGCACCCTCCAGTGGCTCAATCCCGCCGCGTTTGTTTCCGCCGTTGATCCGAGTACTGGGCAGTGCGCCGGTGGCGACGACCCACAGCATTGCCAATTCGGAAACCTCGGCCGCAACGCCCTGCGCGGCCCCGATTTTGTCTGGAATGACTTCTATCTCACGAAATGGTTTCCGGTGAGCGAGCGAGTGAAGCTCAGAGTAGAGGCCCAGTTCTTCAATGTATTCAACCATCCGAACTTTGGGCTTCCCAGCATGACGCTGGCGGGGATTCCCGGAAAGCCTTTCACGCAGACGGGATTTGGAGCGCTTACCTATACAACTTCACCGCCCACCGGCCTGCTGGGCGTTGGCTTGGGTGGCGACAGCAGTCCACGCATGATCGCCTTTCAGGCACGGTTGGAGTTCTGAGTTCTCATCCCAACCGCCAAGGGCTGGAACGCACGCAGGCGCCATGGCAACATGTCGTACATAATGCTTTTCAGTGGCTTCGATACGGCAAATTCCGACGCAGCACACCATCCGCGGTATTCAACGAATTCAGGCGATCACGATTGTGTGGATGAGTGTCGAGGCGGCGGTATCCTTTATGGGCAGCTTGCAGTCCCGCCCTACTCGCTTCGGCGGTGACAGTGCTGTCGAACTCCTCTCAGCGACGGTGGTGCTGTGGAGGTTTCCTGCTCACCCCGTCCAAGAGCACGCTGAGAGGCGTGCTTTCCGAATCGCGGGAATATTGCTTTTTGTCCTTGCCGCATATGTAGTCGCGGCTGCGGCCCTAACGCTGCTGGAGTATAGTGAACCCAACCGCACATATCTCGGGATAGCCAGTTTGATGGCCGCCGCCGCAATCATGCCCTGGATTTCTAAGGAGAAACGAAGACTCTCCTCCGCTACAGACAGTGCTGCCTTGAGAGCAGATTCCGCTCAATCAGCCTTGTGTCTTTACCTCTCACTGATTGCATTGGTGGGGGCTTGGGGGTCAATGCCATTTGGCAGGTAGCTTGGACTGACCCGGTAGCAGCTCTAGTGGTCGCTCCCCTCATCGTTTGGGAAGGTCGGCAGGCCATACGGGGCAAGTCATGTGGGTGCCGCTGAACCCACGAGAACTTGAGTAGCAGCGCAGGTCTCTAATCCCGTGCTGGTGAGAGTTACTTGTCCGACGCCACCCAGGCGCCGATCTCGGTACGTTTGTCGATGCGGAAGCAATCCCGCGGCCACACCTCTGGCGCTCAGTCTGGTGATCCTCAGTGTGTAGGGATCAAAACACCCGGATGGGGTATCGAGTCCATTCAAGACTAGGCTGTCGAACCCCAAGAGAATATGTTTCCGGCCGAACGCTACTGAGGTCAACATCGACTCGCAGATCAGTAATGTGATCATGCATATCCGCGATCCCCGTCGCGCGCAAAATCTCATCACCTGTTTCTGTGAGTAGACCGACTTCGTAGGGGCCTTCCTTGCTACCAATCGGGAGATCAAGGACCAGGTGCTTAGCGGTTCGAGCAATCTCCAAAGGTGCCTGATCAGTGTTAGCCTGGCTCTTCCCGCGGGCCACGGATCGCTCACGAAGGTCCAAGACAGCCGTGTCAGTCGTCTCTACCGAGCGTCGGGCTCGCACCCACAACCATCCCCCCACCGCGAAGAGCAGAACAGCAGCAGTAGCCACCCAAGTCAGCACACGTCGGCGCTGGATCGCCGATTGCCTGCGAAACTCCTTGAATTCTTGGAAACACGGACTACATGACCCGAGGTGGTCAAGCCAAGACTCTGCTTCGGTGAGGGACACTTTTCCTTGTGCGATGCCCTTGAGTAGAACATTCCCCGGACAGCCGATCCTCTCGGGATTAGGGAACTCCGTCGCTAGGCCTTGCCGGAGAATATCAAGCAAGCGCTTGTCCGCCGCGTTGGGTTGGCTTTCGCTGTTCAGAGAGAGTCCACTCGCTAACAGTTCAATCTGAAAAACAAGCCAAGTCTAACTGAAGGAGAGCCTCACGACACATTGGCATTTCATCTACCTCCAGACAAACGTGCTCGTAGAATTTTCATGCGGCGTCGGAAGCGAAGCATGACGCTGTCGCCAGGAATTCCTAGAACGCGCCCAATGTGCTTCCACGTATAGCCGTACTCGCGCGCAACCCAGACTTTGCGGCTCCACTCGTCCATCCGATCAAGAATCTCCTGAGCATGAAGCGTGCCTTCAATGTCGTGCTGCTCCGCGTGACTCGTCTTCCCAAGAACTTCCAACTCCTGGGCTGAAGGTACAAGATAGATCATTTCCTCGCGGCGTTGTTCCTTCTTGAGAGCACGCCAAAGCCGGTGGTAAAAGCTTCCGAGAAGGTAAGCCTCCAGATCCCCAATCTCGCCCCGCCTTCCATTCATCCGATCGAGCGTCCTAGAGACAGATTGCAGAACGCTCTCCCACACTTCAGCGACCAAGATTTCGTCGTCATCGAATGGATTTTGTGATTGAACCTGACGGACGTGGGCCAACGCCTTTGGCCACGCTGATCGAGCCGCTTTCAAGAGTTCGCTTTCGACCACCGAGTCTGAACGAGGGTTGACACCTGAAAGGACCCACTCGGGACCGGGTTCGGGGGTTGGCATATCAAGTGCCTCACAGCTATTGCGTGGTACCCGGCCAGAGGGCTAACCCAAGCGTGCCATCCGACAGAAAGAGATGTCAAGACCAACCCGAGAGAGACCAGCCCGAGAGAGAGGAGAAAGTAGCGAAAATATTTTCGATAGGTTCGGTACTGTTTTGGTTCCTTTTATAGGTAAGGGGCAACTGCGATTCCCAGAAGCAGGACCCGGATGCAGAGAAGATTCGCTTATGCAAGATGGAATCAATCCCGACAGAAAAAAGCAAAGCCAATCCTTCCGTTGGCTGCAGGAGATAGACCAGATCCTGATCGTCGGGATGAAATATGGTCCGAAGGGTACGCTGGAGGCCGTCAAAAGGGTACGGCAACTCTCCCCGGAGCTAGTGCCTGCCCAAGTCTGGCATCGAATGCGACGCCTGCGCGAGAAAGAGCGCAGCAAAGGTGCAACACCGATCGATTGGAGTGAATCTGCGATTGAAATTCTTCGCGATGGCTATCGAAGCGGAGGGCGCAAAAAGACCGAAGCAATCAAAACCGTGAGAGCACTTTATCCAGGACTCGCGGGCTACGTGGTGTCGAGATTCGCCCGAAGTCAAGGTTGGCTGGGCAGAGAACAGGCAGACAAACGAAAGGGAGATCGACGACCTTGGACAAGGGAAGAGGAACAAGAACTATTTGCGCGCGCCGGTTATGAGCCAGTCAAAGCGATCGCCGAAAAGCTCAAACGCTCAGAACAATCAGTTCGATTCCGGCTTAAAGGCCGAGCCATAAGCGCGAGAGTTACGGACGGCTGGTCATTGCGAAGAATCCAGCAAACTTTGCATGTAAGCCATCGCCGGCTGCAGCGTTTGATTGGTAGTGGTCTTCTAAGGGTCCACGATCCGCGGGTCTCGGCAATCTCGTTGGCGCAGTTTTGTCGCAGACACGGAACCGTGGCGCTACCGGGGATGGAAGAGGAAACCGCTGCGGGCGTGAGTAACAAGAACGAAGGGTACTCGTGGGGCCGAGTTGCGAAACTCCTGGGTGTCACTACTGTCGAAGTGGGAAAATGCGTCGGCGATGGGGAGCTCAAGCTAATGGATACGTCGGTGACCGACCGAGCATTCGAGGCATTCTGCCACCAGTACGGCTCGGAATTGAATTTGGGCCTTATGGAGCCAGACGTCGCAAAGTGGCTCGTTGATGAATATGGTCTCGATGCACTAACGACGCGGCGAGCCAGCGTACTGGCGTCTTCGCAGAAACATGCGCTCGTGGTTAGACCTTGCCCAAAGTGCAAGCGCAGTATTCGAGGCAACGGATATTTTGGACATATCCTAACGTGTCGTGGAGCAATATCGCAGGGCAATTAGGGACAGTTGGGCGTTGATCAGCAAGCAAGTTGAGAAGGGCTCCTGTTTAACAGGGAGAAGGGCGGTATTCGCAGCCAACCGGATAGGCGATCCAAGCCTGCGGCTGCCTGGTTTTGGACGGGACTCGCCTACCAAATCCTCACTCGTTTCTCCGGCACGACGTAGAGCCGATCGCCCGGTTTGACGTCGAATGCCTCATACCAAGCGTCGATGTTGCGTACGCCGCTGTTCACGCGGTAAGGCCAATAGGAATGTTCGTTGCTTACCGTATACTGCCGGATAAAGTCCTCTGTCGCCTTGCCGCGATAATACTGGGCCCACGAGCGGAAGAAGCGCTGGTCACCGGTAAGTCCATCGATAACCGGCGCCGGCGCGCTGCGCAGTGAATCGTGGTAGGCCTCAAGAGCAATCGCGAGTCCACCGAGGTCGGCGATATTCTCGCCCATCGTGAGTTCCGGATTGATGTGCAGCCCAGGGAGCGGCTCGTAGGTTGCGAACTGTGCGCCAAGCATCGCGGTGCGTGCTTTGAATTCGCGAGCGTCCGCCGCGGTCCACCAATCGCTCAGCGCACCCTTCGCGTCGACGGTACGGCCTGCATCGTCAAAACCATGCGTCAACTCATGGGCGGCGCCCCAGCCAGCCGCGCCGTAGTTTACTGCGGGGTCGGCATTTGCATCGAACCCCGGAGGCTGGAGTATCGCAGCGGGGAAGACGATGTCGCGCAGTGTGCCGTTGTAGGCATCCACCGTCTGCGGCGTCATCTCCCAGTCGCTCTTGTCAACCGGGCCGTCACTGCGCCCAACGTAGAAAGCCCAGTCTGCCGCCGCGGCGCGCCGCACGTTTCCAATCAGATCATCGTCTTTGATGACCACGCCCGAGTAATCGCGAGGCTTGTCCGGGTAGCCGACCTTCACGATGTAGGTGTCCAGCTTACGCAAGGCCTCGGCACGGGTCCTGTCGCTCATCCAGTCGAGGCGCTCTAGTCGGCGACGGTACGTCTGGGTGATGTTTGCTACCATCGCCTCGATGCTTTTCTTGGTCCCCGGCGGGAAATAGTGCGCCGTGTACATCTGTCCCACCGCCCAGTCCAGGGTGCCGAAGCAATCTCTCGGTCCACCTGCGAAGCAGTCGCCGCCCGAGACGGCTCGAACGCCGAGCTTCCAGCGGACCGGCTGCTCTTGAATGCCGAATAACGCGTGGTCGTGGAAGTGAAAATGTGCGGAGGCGAAACTACTGGAGAGATACGGCGCGGCTGTATCTGCCACCGTGAACGCCAACCAAGCCTTAAGCGTTTCGATCGGCGTGTCGTCGAAGATCTTGGCAATTTTCGGGAACGCAGTCTTCTGGGCGAGAATCACGCGAGTCTTTGACTCGAGGCCCGCACCGCGTAGGAAGGCCGCCCAAGGAAATCCGGGGGCGTAGGCTGCGAGCTCTGCGGGGCTCATCGGATTGTAGAGTTTCGGCGGGTCGCGCTGCTCGACCTTGGTCCAGCTTACTTTCGCGATGCGAGTCTCCAGCGCAACGATGGAAGCGGCGCGCAACTTGGCCGACGGCCAGCGGCTCAAGGTGAGTAGTCGCGCAGCGTAGCTGCGGAATTCATCTCTTTCTGGGGCGAAGTCAGCTTTGAGGTAGTAGCCGCGATCCGGCAGGGAGAGTCCGTTCTGGTATAGGGTGACGACGTAGTGTTCGGGGTCTTTGGGATCTGCGCCTATCCAGAAGTCGATGAAGGTTCCTTCGAATCCCGCGTTGAAGTCGCCCATCAGCCGCGCCACGTCCGCGGGAGTGCGGATCGCGCGGATTGCGGCCAGTTCTGTCCGGATAGGTCGCGCACCGAGTGCTTCCAGCCGCGGCGCGTCCATGAAGGACTTGTAGAACGCGCCGACCTTGCCCTCGACTGTAGTGGGCTCGTGAAGTGCGCTCGCGGCCGCGGTCTCGATGAGACCGCGCAGCTGCGCTTCCGTGCGGTCGCGCATGGCCTCCTTCTCGCTTATGTACGGCTTATCGGCGGGAATGGCCGTGCGTGCCAGCCAGGCGCCATTCGCGTACTGCCAGAAATCGTCGCCCGGCTTCGTCGAGGGATCGGTCGCGCTCATGTCGAGACCAGCCGGCGGAATGAGGGGCTCGCCAGCGTTCTGCGCTTCGAGAGGAGCCGCGACCACCGATGACAGGAGCAGTGTACCCGCGATCAGACCACGGAGCAGTGTAAGCCTGTGCATAGATCCCTGTTCGTCCCCGCGTGATCCCGGACAGATTCCGCGAGTTTAGCGTACGGCGCCTTCGCCCACGATGGAATGAGTCCCCAGCAAACAAACGACATTTCCCGGACAGGTTCCTTCGGATCTTGGGGGATGATAGGGACATTCTGGGTAGGGGTGATGTTGTATCGGGGATTCCAGTCATGTTCCACTGGGGCGGTGTCGAAATACTCTTCAACAACCTGTTTCCTCCGCGATAGACGATAGCGTCCGCACATAAGAAAATTATTGCAGATCAGAGTGGCTTTCTGCATCTCTCGCACTGGAAGATCGGATTGGCCGACAGTCGAGCACACGTGTCACCACCCGTATTGTTCTCAGGGGAAAAAAGCTGTGAAGCTTTGCCTTGTGACCCTCAAGACCACCTGCAGAGCGATGTGAAATGCCGTTGTCCTTAATTGCGAATTGTTTACAGGGCTCTCTCACGCACTCGTCGACAACAACTCCTTCCATAGAGTCGCTCTAATTTTGGTAGACGTCCTTCTCCAGCACAACTGATCGCAGCAACGCCGTTGGACTTGTTGATTGGATGAGGTTAGTTTTGCCCGAAAGGCAGCCGCATTAAGCCGCTGCGGAGGTGGGCATGTCCCGTTTAGTGAGATTCCGTTTCGGTCACCCAATCAAACCCCTTCGACGGTCGAAATCGGCGCTTATAACCGCCGCTCTGCTCACCCTGCTTGTTTTCATGCCCATGAGAGTACTGGCACAGGGTTCACCCTTCGATACCGGCTTTAACGCTATCCAAAGCCTTTTCACCGGGACGATCGCGAAAGTTGCAAGTCTGGTAGCAATCGTGATCGGCGGCTACGGCTTCGCGCATGGCGAACCCGGCGCAAAAAAGGCGCTCGCTGGTGTCGCCGCCGGAACCGGCATTGCGGTGCTTGCGGTGAATGTCCTGAGTTGGCTGTGGGGCGTATAGCGCCATTCCCAGCCACCTTCAACCCGCGATCAGGGGAGGGAGTTATGCCTGACAAAGCACAGCAGAAGCATCGCACCAATCGAGTCTTCAAGAGCCTGCATAAGCCGCTCACCTACCTGGGCGTGGAACGCACGTTGTTCTACTTCGTCTGCGTCGGCGCGGTTGGGGCCTTCAATCTCTTCAATTCCATCCTCGCCGGGATCGCGGTCTTCATTGGCGGCTTTGCCTTCGGCCATTGGGTGACGAACAGCGATCCGGCATTCCTCCGCATCCTCGCAAAGTCCGAACGCTACAAGCTGCGCTACGACGCCGCGAAACAGCAAGTCCCTCCCGTGGAGGTAGTGTGATGCTGCGTCTCGACAAAGTCATCAAGCCGTGGAAGGAGAGTGCGGCGCTGAACGACCACATCAACCTCTACGGCTTCTGGAATGAGACGGCCTTCCTTACCAAAAGCGGCGATCTAGGCATGGTTCTCAGTGTTCCCGGCGTGGACTACGAAAGTCTTGACCGCTCCGAACAGGAGTATGCGGTCAAGCGCTTGGAAGCAGCACTCAAGGCATTCGGCCCAGGTTTCCACGTTTACCAGTACCTGTTCAAATCGAATCGACCCGACATACCATTCGCCACGTATGACGACCCGATTGTGGAAGCAGCGATCGATCAGCGACGGAAGTTCTTTGAAGCGAAGCGGGACCATCTATATCAGGTCGAACTTTTCTACTGCATCTTGCTCGAAGGCGCCCGGTCGAAGACCGGAGTAGGCGCGGCGCTCGCTCGCCTCTTGCGCGATCCAGAGGGCGCGATTGCCGAACTGAAATCGCAGTTCACCAACGACAGCATGAAGACGCTATTGCGTACGCATGTCGAGCGCGATCTTCAACGGCTTGACCAGCACGTGCAGGCGTTCGCTCGGCAACTAGCTGGTTTCATGCAAATCGAGATCTTGAATCGGCAGGGGCAATTCACTTTTTTCCGCCGAATGCTGAATTATGACGACTGGCGTGTCGCTGGTCGGCCACGGTCCACGCAGTTTCTCGACTATCAGGTAGTCAATTCCGACATCGAAGCGGAGCGCGATCATCTGCGTGTCGGCGATCACATAGTCCGCGTGCTGACGATGAAAGAGGCGATCACCGAAACGAGGCCCCTGGTACTGGACGCGCTGCTGAAGATTCCGGCCAACTTCTATGTCGTTACGGAATGGACTCCGCTCCCCACAGACAAGGCCCGCAAGGAGGTCAACAAGCGTCGCCGGCACTTCAATATGTCCAAAACGGGGTTCGTCTCCCAGATGGGCAACGATGCCACGAAGTCGGACCCACGCGACGTGTTAGTGGACGAATCTAAGCAGGCCGACATTGAGAATCTTGGCGATTGCCTGCGTGCCCTAGGTGACGGTCAATCGCTCGGCGATTTCTCGCTCACGATTGTCCTGTATGGCCGGTCACGAACGGACCTCGATCACCTTGTAGCTGAGTTTACTGGCGTCTTCACTAACGCGGACGGCAATCTGTTTGCCGAAACCTACAACCAGCTGAACGCCTATTTCGCTACCGTGCCGGGCAACTACCCGCTGAACCTCCGCAAGCTGTACCTGCTGAACACGAACTACGCCGACCTGTCTTTTCTGTTTACGATCCTTCCCGGCGAGAAGACAAACCCGCATCTCGGCGCGGAGTACCTGGCAGTGCTCGAAACCGACAACAGTACGCCCTACTTCCTCAACCTGCATACTCGCGACGTTGCCCATACCCTGATTCTTGGAATGACCGGGAGCGGCAAATCGTACTTCTGCAATTTCCTGATGCAGAACGCGCAAAAGTACAAGCCGATGACTTTCATCTTTGATATCGGCGGCAGTTTCCAGTCGCTTACGACGATCTTCGGCGGTTCCTACCTCAACGTGGGCCAGGAGGCGCGGGATTTCACCATCAACCCATTCTCACTGCCTCAGACCAAAGAGAACCTGCAATTTCTTTTCAGCTTTTTCCGCGTGCTCATTGAAGGCAATGAGCAGCGTTACCGGCTCGACTTCAAGGAGGAACACCGCCTCTGGGATGCGATCGAGCGGATTTACGTACTGGAGCCGAACCAGCGCACCGTCTCGAACTTTGGCAACATCATTGGCGAGTTGAAGGAACGCTTGCATCGCTGGACCCGCGGTGGACAGTACGGCTTTCTTTTCGACAACGCTGAGGACACGCTTTCGTTCTCCCGCTTCCAGACCTTCAACTTCCACGGTTGGAACGATGCGCCGGAGGTTCTGGAACCACTGCTGTTTTATGTTTTGCATCGGGCATCGAATGAGATCACTGACCCGAAGAAGCTCGCCACCTTCAAGATCTTCTTGCTCGATGAGGCATGGCTCTTCATCAAGAACGAGACGATCCGCAATTACGTGGTGCAGGCGCAGAAGACCTGGCGCAAGCACAAAGCGGCGATGATCCTAGCTACGCAATCCATCAAAGAGCTTGAGGAGTCGGGGATGCTGGCGATAGTGGCAGAGAGTTGCCCGACAAAGATCTTCCTGGCTAACCCGGACATGAACCGTGAAGTTTACCGCGAGGCGTTTCATCTGAACGACACGGAACTGGACCTTATCGACGGCCTTGTTCCGCCGGGCCAAATGCTGATTCGCAAGGCCCAGACCTCTAAGAGAGTGCATTTGAACGTCGATTCCGTCTCGCACTGGATGGCGACCAACAACGCCCGTGACAACCTCAAGAAGCAGGAATATTTCGATCGCTTCGGTTTTGCGGGTGGGCTTCGCCATCTCGCGGAAGAGCTTCCATTCCATCCGCGTGGGCTCGCTGTATCAACCACCAACACTAAGCTGTAAGGAGAGAAATATGCGACACCTGAGACTCATCGTGGATTTTGTTTGGGTGGTTTTCTCTATCGGTGCCCTAGCACAGGAATCTTCGCGTACGGTGCAGTATCACTCTCAGGACATCGTTCCGATCCGAGCCAAGGTGAAATACACAACCCTAATCGAGTTGCCCACGACCGAGAAGATCATGGAAGCCGCCACGGGTGACAAGGAGTTCTGGATCGTCGATGTGGTTGGCAACTTTTGCTTTGTACATCCGGCAAAACAAGGCATCAGCTCCAACTTGAATCTTATTACGGACAAGGGGAATATATACAGCTTCACCCTAGAGGACATCTCTGCTTTATCGACGACCCCTGATCTGAAAGTGATCGTCGAGCCCGCCGATCGTTCTGCGATTGTGGCTGCGAGCGGCCCTCCGCAGTTCGTGCCCGCCGCGCAACTCGAACAGTCGCGCCAGCAGCTTGCGGCTCTGCAATCGCACGTTGAACAGGCCGTGGATGAGTACAAAAGCGCCTATCCAACACAGCTCACGTTCGACTATGCCTACAAGGCGAACGAAGCACCCTTCTATATCCAGTCGATCTATCACGACGACAAGTTCACGTACATCAAGACCAATGCGCCTGAAAAGTTCAGCGTGTACGAGATGAAGGACGACAAGCCCAACCACGTTACCTACGACCTTCGGGAAGGGACGTACATCATCCCCAAGATCATGGATAGCGGATATGTGGAACTCGGCAAGAAAAAGATGGAATTCACGCGCAAGGGATCACCGTCATGACCGAGAACGTTTTTACTCCGCACACCGAGCCACAAGCCGAGCCAACGCTGCGCCGCAACTTGGAACTGCCAAAAGGTGTCTTGCAGCAGAACCTCAAAACCCTCGTGTATCTGGGTGCGGCATTGCTCGTGATTCTGGCGGCGCTCTTCAGCTCATCCGGCAAGAAGACCCCGGCACAGCAGGCGAGCGCGAAAGGGCAGCCACCGCAACCAGCCTTGCAGGACAACACCGACAGCAACGTGCAGGAGTTGAAGAACCAGCTTCAGGCAGAACGTCAGAAAGAGCAGCAGGCGACAACGGCCGCCGCCGCAATGGGAGATCCAGCGCTTGCGTCGGCTACGCCGCAGCAGCGGTCCGCAGCCGCGGCCTATGGACCGACCGGCGTTGCCGTGCCCTGCGTTCCGGGCCAGCCCTGCCCGCAAGCACAGCAGGGAAACATGCAGATGCAACTCACGCCTGTGCAACAGCAGGCACAGCTGCTCGCCGCAAAAGAACGCGAACGCGCAGACGACTCCCGTTTCGCTTCCAATCTTGTGTACTCCCGCTCAACCGACTCGCGGCAACAACCGCAAGACCAGATGGTGTCCGCCCAGTATGGCCCTGCCGAGCGGCAGGTAAATAGTAACCTCGTCCCCCCAACAGCCGAGGGGAAACAGGAGGACACGCCCGGAGGATATAAACGCCCATTGGAGGCCAATGTCGATTCGGCCGTCGGACAGCCCTATCTCGTTTTCGAGGGTTCGGTTCTCGACACGGTTCTCATGAATCGCCTGGACGGCGACGCCGTAGGACCGGTCAAAGTCCTTGTCTCAAATCCGTTGTATTCGCACGATCATCAACACGTCATCATTCCCGAGGGAACGGTTGTTTTGGGCGAGGCAAAGAAGATTGGAGCGGCGGGCTTCGGCCAACAGCGCCGGATGGCCGTGGTTTTTCACCGCCTGATTATGCCGGACGGCTACTCCGTCGATCTCGACCAGTTCCAGGGCCTCGATCAAATTGGAGAGGAAGGGCTCAAGGATAAGGTCAACAACCACTACCTTCAGATCTTCGGCACGTCGATCGCTTTGGGCGTGATTGTCGGAGCAAGCGAGATCACTCAGGGTGGCGGCACCATTACAACGAACGGCTCCCAGGCATTCACGAACGGCGCCGTGGGCAGTGTTTCGCAGTCTGCCACCACTATCCTTGATCGCTTCATACAGATACCGCCCACCATCACGATCCGGGAGGGCCATCGCGTGAAAGTGTATTTCACGCAGGACCTGCTTCTTCCTGCGTACTCCAACCACACTATTCCACAGACGTTTTGAGGAGGATTTCCATGCGAATCGTTGCTCTCTCCCTCTTAGTTCTGTGGACTCTCCCCCTTGCCGGCTGTCAGAGCAAGGCGGCAAAACTAAAGCAGTTGCAGGATCAATACAACGCCCAATACCCGCCCTATGCCAAGGACTGTCTCGATCCGGAGACCGCCGGATCAGCGGATCTTCTGACAGGAAAGAAGCCGACTCAAGAAGAGATCGCAGCCCTAGAAGCCAAGAAGAAGGAACGAGAAGCACGGTGCAAGCCACGGGCCGACCATCTTGCGCAGCTCCAGAAAGAGATTCTCGCTGCACAGCAGTAAAGCCGTATCGCTGTAAAGCGTCACGAAACCAACGGCGACGAAGGGATGAGACAAATGAAGAGACTAACCCTTACCGTGCTCGCCGTTGGGTTCGCGGCGGTGTTGCAACCGTTCGCAAATGCACAATTAGGCTCTGGCATCGTGTTCGACCCGACACAGTCGGCCCATGCCATCACGCAAATCGAACATGAAGAACAATCCATCGCCAACGAAGCCCAGCAAATTGAGCAGGGCCAACAGCTCTTCACCAACACCGTCAAGATCGCGACGACGGCACTACAAGCCTACAACGTCGCAAAGCAGCAGTACGAGCTCGCGCATCAGATGATTCTCGCTCCACGGATGCTCTATGCGCGATTTCTGTCTCCAACTTCTGACCTGCTGATGCTGCAGCAAATCTCGAACACTTATGGCAATTCGATGGGGTGGCTCAATTCCGCAAATACTGGCAAGGGGGCCGCGTCCGCGTACCAGCAAGTTAGCGTTCCGAACCCCAACAACATAATCCCAGGCTACGGTACCGCGAGTATGGCCGGACAGTTACAGATTGCGGCGCAGGGCGCCACCGTTGACATCGGCGATTCGGTGATGACCAACAACCTGCAAGCCCTCGGGACAATCCGTGCCAACCAGACCGCAAGGCAAACGGACATCGCAAGCCTGGAGGCAGCAACCCAAACCCTGGACCCGTCGCAGCAAACCATCATGGCTGAACTGCAGCGGATCAACCAAGCCCTGCTCTTGCAGCTGCGCACCTTGCAAGACGCAAACCAAATCAACGCCAATCTTGCCCTGCAACAGATCGTTGCTCAAAAGCAGCAGCAGGATGCGATGAAATCGACGTTTCGTGACTCTTCCGGGTACGAGAGCTATTACAACGCCAATATCATCACGACCAGCAGTGGGTCCGGAAATCTTCTTACACAAGCGTACTGAGACAAAAACTAAGGGGCACGATATATGAGTCTTTTTCAATACATCGCTCAGGCATGCCAGTCGCTTGCAACGACGGTGGCTCCGTCAATAACAGCAATGGGGGTTCACATCGTCCTGGCATTGGCGACCATCATGATGGTTTGGTTCGGCGTGCAAGAGGCACTGGCATCGGCACACGGCGGGCCAGGGTTCAGCATGGGGAGGTTTCTGAACCTCTTCATGCTGCTCACCTTTGCATACGTGATGGTGAACTACTACGACAGCTCCATTCCCGGACTTGGTTTTTCCATCAAGGGCTTCATCGACGGCGGAACAATTAGCCTTGTCAATCTCATTGGATCGGATGGTTCGAACACCATGCTGAACGAGATCCACGCGGCATCTTCCAAGACGGGGCCGTCAATTTTGAACAGCATGATGAATCCCTACTACGCGATCGTGTACTTCGCGGTGCAATTCCTGTTAGCCATGCTGGCCGCGATCGTGTCCGCGATTGTGGCTTATGGAGCAATTGCCGCCACCATCATCGGAGTGCTCGGCCCGATCTTTATCCCGTTTCTTGTCGTTGACAAGCTCGATTGGCTCTTCTGGGGATGGCTCAAGGCATATCTCGGGTTCAGCTTTTATAAGGTTATCGCCGCGGCGACCATGAATGTTCTGTCCCACGTCTTGACCAATTACTACATCCAACTTGGCCAGAGCGTGTCGGACCCTTCATTGATAGTGCAGACATTGCCACTTCTCGTCCTGCTGGTACTGGTCAACATCTATATCCTCTTCAAGATTCCGGCGATGACCCATAGCTTATTCACTGGTGGTACTGGTGGACACAGTGGGGGCCTGGGCGGGGCCGTAATGGCCCTACGGGCGGCGATATAAACCGCAAGAGAAACGAGATCACAAATGAGCACAGAAGCAACGAATATGGAAACCAAAGCTACTCCGGAAATCACCCGAGCCGCAGAGCGTTATCTGGAGCAATACGGCGACCCGTTGGTGATGAATACCTACTTGAAAGTGACGATTCTCGTGCTCGCCGGTGTATGTGTCAGCCTGGCTGCACTCATCTATAAGAGCCAGACGGCGCTTGCCAACATGCACCCAATGATTGTGCGCATCAACGACGTAGGCCACGCGGAAGCGATCGACTATCGGAACTTTCAGTATCGTCCGCAGGAAGCGGAGAACAAGTATTACCTCACCCGCTGGGCCGAACTGTATTTCAGCCGCAATCGTTTCACCATCGAACGTGATCAAACGCAGTCACTCTACTTCCTGAATAGCGACGTGCAACGCGCCGTAATCGACCATGAACGCAAGGACAGCAGCATTCAGAATTACGTCAAAGACAGCAGCTTGCCGTACATCGATGTGGAGATCAAGAACGTCATTCTTGACGACCTGCGACAGTCGCCGTACTCGGCGCGCATCGAGTTTGAAAAGGTGTACACCAACCCCGCGGATCATTCCGAACTCAAGCGGGAGCGATGGACAGCCAGCGTCACCTATGTCTTTCGCGAGAATGTGAAAAACAATGAGC
>Ga0182018_10002676_pt1 | contig 17339 bp, 16 predicted proteins | sample 812P2MmetaG_FD_120490 | JGI IMG/M metagenome (GOLD analysis project Ga0182018, IMG submission 120490) | Permafrost microbial communities from Stordalen Mire, Sweden - 812P2M metaG | ecosystem: Environmental > Terrestrial > Soil > Wetlands > Permafrost | place: Sweden: Stordalen | collected... | reverse complement strand
TACGAGTACGAGGCGGTGTTCACCAACTCGGTCGCTCCCAGCGGCGTGCCCACGAACCCGGCCACCTTGACCGTGACAACGACAGCGACGAGCGCACCGGTGATCACCACCGAGCCGATGAGCCAGACCGTGGCATTAGGTAACCCCGTCTCGTTCAGCGCGGCGGCGTCCGGCTCGCCGACACCGACGGTCCAGTGGCAGGTTTCGACGAACGGCGGGACCACTTGGACCGCCATACCTTCGGCGACCTCGACGACCTACTCGATCCCGGCAGCGTCCACCTCGCAAAACGGGTACGAGTACGAGGCGGTGTTCACCAACTCGGTCGCTCCCAGCGGCGTGGCCACGAACTCGGCCACCTTGACGGTGACCACCACCGCGCCACTTGCAGAGCAAGAGGCCGTGGCGAGTTACCAGGCCCTCCAAGAGAACCTCTATACGCCTTCGGTGGGGCTCTACCTAGGGTTGCCGTCATATACCTGCGGCTCCTACTCGTGTCTCTGGCCGTTCACGAACGCGATGGCCGCCACCGAGTACTTATACGCGAGCCCGGGTGGCTCGAGCTACGCCCCAGATGTCGCAGCGAGGCTAAATGGACTCGTTGCCTACGTGGATCCCCGCGAGGTCAGTCCGAATGGCGCCGCCCAACCCCGAGCGTTCGAATCGGCGGTCGCCCCGCCAGAGGGACCCGGGGGTAGCACCTACTACGACGACAACGCCTGGGTGGCCCTCGACCTCCTCGATGCGTACCGGCTCACTGGGAACTCGAACGACCTCGCGTTGGCCCAAGACACGTTCAACTTCGTCGTGACCGGTTGGGACACCAGTCAGACCGATGGCTGTCCGGGCGGGGTGTTTTGGGAGGACGTCGCAGGGAGCCCGCGCACCACGACGGCGAACGGCGGGAATGCCGACGTCGGCTTGGAGCTCTACCAGCTGACCCATGACTCCGCCGACCTGTCATGGGCCGAACGGATGTACCAATGGGAAAACACGTGTCTTGAATCACCGAGTGGTCTCTACTACGACCACGTGAACCCCGGTGGAAGCCTGAACACCGTCATGTGGAGCTACAACCAAGGCACGATGGTCGGTGCCGGAGCGCTCCTCTACCAAATCACGGGAAACTCGAGCTACCTGACTGCGGCCCAGCGGACCGCAGGTGCCGCGGTGTCGTACTTCGGGACGGGGACAACCCTGCAAAACCAGGGTCCGGCGTTCAATGCCATCTACTTTCGCGACCTGTTCGTGCTCAACCAGATCCAACCCAACAGCGCGTACAGCACGGAGGCCCAAACCTACGCCACCTTCATGTGGACGCAGCGCGACACATCAACCGGGCTCTTCCTCCAGAACGGACAGACCTACGGCGTGAACACGACTGCACCGATGGTCGAGATCTATTCCCTGCTCGCGGGGAGCACCGCGCGGCCATAGCCGCGCCCGCACCAGACACCACGACGGATCCCGATCGCGGGCCGGGGCCGTCGGGCCAGGACGTCGCCGCTGGCCCCCAGTGTCGCCGCCCCGCTCTGTGCCCTCCGCTCCCCGAGTCCCCGCTTTTGGCGTTGCCGTCCTGCGTTTCCCCCTCTCACCTCTACCTGGGAAAAGCTGGGAAAAGCCCACAAAGTGGGCGCTACAGAATTCGAACCTGCCACCTCAGACGTGTGAAGGCTGGGGCCGGAGGGGCCCGAAAGTACACTCCCGCCGTGCGCATCGACCAGGTTCTCCCATCCCTGGCCAGCCGCGATGCGATCGGCGTGCACACCCTCGCCCTCACCGACGCGCTGCGCGCGGCCGGGTTCGACTCGGACATCTACTACGGGAACTGCACGCCCGACGTGGCGGGCCGGGGCCGGCCCATCACCGAGCTCGGCCGGACCGGCAAGGATCGGTGGCTGCTCTACCACGCCTCCATCGGGAGCGACGTGTTCGACATCGTGGCGGCTCGGACCGAACCGAAGCTGGTCAACTACCACAACATCACGCCCGCCGAGCTGATCGACGGGTGGGCCAACGAGGTCACCTACGAGGTCGCGCTGGGCCGGGCCCAGCTCGGGCGGCTGGCCCCCGAGAGCCGGTTCGCCGTCGCCGACTCCGCGTTCAACGAGTCCGAGCTGATCGAGGCGGGCTACAAGGGCACCGCCGTCGTGCCCCTGCTCGTCGACATGACCTCGACCGGGGCCGAGCCCGACAGGGCCATCGCGCGGCGGCTGGCCGAGGCCAAGTCGGGCGGCGGTGCCGACCTGCTCTACGTCGGGAAGATCTCGCCCCACAAGGCCCCCCACGACCTGGTGAAGATGCTGGCCGTCTACCGGCGCCTCTACGACCCCCTGGCCCGGTTGCATCTGGTCGGCTCCCCGCTCGGCGAGCGATACGGGCCCGCCCTCGAGTCCTTCATCGGGCGGCTCGAGCTCACCGATGCGGTCGAGCTGGTGGGGTCGCTCGAACCGGCCGGCCTGGAGGCCTACTTCGAGGCGGCCGACGCCTATGTCAGCGCATCTGACCACGAGGGCTTCTGCGTCCCGGTGGTCGAGGCCATGGGCCATGGCGTCCCGGTCGTCGCCTTCGGCGCCGCGGCGGTGCCCGAGACCGTCGGCGACGCCGGCATCGTGCTCACGCCCAAGGAGCCGCTCCGCTTCGCCGCCGCGCTGGCCCGGGTGCTCTCCGACGAGGACCTCCGGTGCGCTCTGGCCGAGGCGGCGGCCCGCCGGGTCACCGACTTCGACCTCGGGCGATCCAAGGCCCGCTTCGTCGAGCTGCTCAAGACGGCCACCGCCGCCTGAGCCCCGGGCTCAGACCCGGGCCGACGCCCCGCGCTCGACCACCGACTCCAAGAACCGCGCGTAGCGGGCCGTCAGCGCCGGCCACTGGTAGTGCTCCTGCGCGTAGGCGCGGCCGCTCGCGCCGAGGCGGCGGCGAAGCTCGGCGTCCGCGTTGAGCCGGTCGATCACCACCTCGAACTGGCGGTACGAGCCGAACCACAGGCCGCCACCCGAATGCGCGCAGTGGTCGCGGGTGGCCTCGCACCGCGCGTTCACCACCACCGGCACGGCCTGCTCCCAGGCCTCCATGATGGCGAGCGAGAACGACTCCATCGCCGACGGCGACACCGCCGCCGTCGCATCGCGCAACAGGTCCCACTTGGTCGGCTCGTCGACCTCGCCGGTCACGACGATGTCGGGATGCGCTTCGATGGTCGAGCGCACCCGGCCGACCAGCGCCAGCGCGAGCGGGCCGGGTCGGTGCTCCTTGTAGCGCCGGAAGAACGTGTCGAGCATGGCCGAGCCCTTGCGGTCGTCGACGCGGCCCACGCAAATCAGGTACGGGCGGTCGCCGAGCCCGAGCAGGTCGCCACCCCTCCGGCCGCCCTCGACGGGGTCGCCGAGCCCGATCCCGAGGACGATCTGGGCCTTCTCCGCGACCGGGTAGATGCGCTGGACCAGCCGCCGCTCGGCGGCGGTGTAGTAGCACAGCGCGTCGGACCGCGCGAAGGCGTCCCCGATGGCCGGGAAGTACAGCGCCGGCTCGTCATGGGCCGCCGGGTGCAGGACCGTCGGCATCCGGGCCGAGCGGATGCCGGCCACCGTCGATAGGAACAGGTACGGCGAGAACACGGCGACGTCGGCGACGCCGTGTCGGAGAGCGTCGATGAGCTCGGGCACGTCGGGCCCGTTGAGGTCGAGCCAGTGCGTGGACTGGTCCCAGGTGACATGGCGTGGTGAACGGCGCAGCTTGCCGTCGAACCCGAAGAACTCCTTCGGGCGCTCTCTCGCCACCGGGAAGCGGGTGAGGGTGACCCCGTTCATGTCGGTCTCCCCGGGTGCCAGGTCGTTCTCCCAGGCCCGGTCGTCGAGCGCGCAGGTGGAGTAGGCGGCCACCTCGAACCCGGGCTCTGCTGCCAGGTGCTCGGCCAGCAACCGGGACGCCGACTCGGCGCCCCCCATGATCTCGGGGCCGTAGCGGGGCGTGACGAAGACGACCTTCATCGGGTGGAGCGGGCGTCCTCCCGACCCCGGTCGGACACCGCTATCACGAGATAGTCCAGTGCGTCCGGCCCGTCGATGACATCGACGTCGAACCCGGCCTGCCCGAGCAGCGTCGCCCAGGTCCGGGAGCGCAGCGGCCGGCCCGACGCGAGGTCCGCCTCGAGGGGCGCGTCGTCGGATCTCCAGCCGAGCTCGGACAGCGAGTGGATGATGAGGCGCCCGGACGAGGCGACCGTGTGGCCGGCCAGCTCGACAACCGCGTCGCGTTCGGCGGCCGTCATGCCGTCGACCACGCCGGTGAGCACCAGGCCGCCCAGACCCTCCGGGGCCACCGCCCGCAGGTGGTCGAGCACCGGCTCCTCGCGCACGTCGAGGCCCTCGACCTCGGCCCGGTCGATCCGGGCCTCGCGCGGGTCGACCCCGTACGCGTCGAGGTCCGCCGCGGCCATTCGACGGACCAGCCAGCCGTCGCCGGCCGCGGCGTGCAGGATGCGGCCGGGCTGGCCGGCCAAGGATTCGAGCACCCGGTCGACCCACCACGCCCCCGGGCCGTGGGCCCACTGCGTCTCGAGCACCGGCGCTGCCCGCACCCGCTGGGCGTCGAACTCGACCTGGAGGGCCCGGACCCGGTCGTCGAGGACCCGGAGCGTGCGGCTGGTCGCCGTCGCGAACTGGTTGATCTGGTGGACGACCCAACCCATGTACCAGAGGCTGGCCCGCCGGATCGACTGCTTGACCAGCGCGCCGCCGGGCTTGGACGAGTCGACCGGGACCACCGGATCGATGAAGCTCGACGCCTCGACGACGCCGAGCGCCTCTTCGAGGCTCCCGTCGGGCCCGGCCATCGGCGAGTACCTCAAGAACAACTCGTCGAGCTCTCGCTCGACGCGGAGCGGAAGGTCACCCGAACGTCGCCGCCGCACGACCTCCTCGTCGATCTCGCCCATCACCTTGGCCAGGTAGTCGTGGGCGACCGCGACATCCTCCGCGCCCTGCTCTGCGGCGTCTGCCGCTTCGGGGCCTCGGCCGCTCACCGGTCCGGAACGAGGGTGACGGCGACGGGGAGGTTGATCAGCCCGACGTTCTTGGTCGGGTTCATGACCTCGAGCTTCGCCGCCGACTCCTTCCAGTCATAGAGCCGGCCCCCCGCCCGGTGCTCCACGCCTGCCGACACGTGGTAGACGCCGTCGAGGAACGGGAAGGTAGCCCATTGGAACGAGACCGTGCCGGTCCCCGACGCGATCTCGAGCGGCGCCCCGAGGTCGCCCGACTCCGTGCGGAGCAGCACCTTGGACAGGTCGTCGCGGATCTCGACGACGAACGATGCCGTTGTGATCGAGGCCGCCGAGTACTGCAGCGAGATGGTGAGCCGCTCGCCGGTGATGAGATACGGCCGCTCGCCCGTGCCCGGGTGCTCCACCTTCACCTCCGTGATCCGGATCGGGTGCGAGCTGTCGGTCGTGGACACGGCGATCGGTCCGACCTCGTCGGCCGGCGCGGCCTCGTCGTCCCCGTGCCCGAGGGCGAGGATGTCGCCGGCCTCGAGCAGGTGCTCACGGAAGATGCGGACCGCCTCCCCGGGCGCGCCGTGGCCGACCATGCGGCCGTCGCTCAACACGACCGCCTGGTCGCAGATCGCGCGGACCTGGTCGGGTGAGTGGGAGACGAAGATGATGGTCCGGCCCTGGTTCTGGAACTCCTTCAACCGGTCGAGGCACTTGCGTTGGAAGCGTTCGTCACCGACGGCCAGGACCTCGTCGATCACGAGCACATCGGGGTCGACATTGACTGCGACGGCGAACCCGAGCCGGACGTACATGCCCGACGAGTAGAACTTCACCTGGTTGTCGATGAACTGATCGAGCTCGGCGAAGGCCACGACGTCGTCGAAGACCTTGTCGATGTCGCTCCTGGCCAGGCCGAGGAGCGACCCGTTGAGATAGATGTTCTGGCGCCCGGTGAGGTCGGGCTGGAAGCCGGCACCCAACTCGAGCAGGCCGGCCAGCTTGCCCCGGACCACGACCTGGCCCTCCGTCGGCTGGAGCACGCCGCACACGCATTTGAGCAGGGTGGACTTGCCCGAGCCGTTCCGGCCGAGGATGCCGACCGTCTGGCCCTCCTCCACCTCGAAGCCGACGTCGCGCAGGGCCCACAGCTCGGTATACGGGGTCCGGCCCGCGTGGATCACCCGCTCCTTCAGCGACGTGTACTTCTGGTGGTAGAGGCGGAAGCGCTTGGAAACGTCCTGGATCTCGACGGCGATGTTGCCCACCTACAGCTCCTCGGCGAAGTTCCCGGCCAGCCGACCGAACACCACCATGGCAACGTAGAGGAAGATCAGCGAGACCCCGAGCACGATCGCGTCCAGCTCCACGTAGGTCATCGACCCCCAGGTGGGCAGAAGCTGGGTCGGGGTGTGGCCGGCCGTCGTGAGGGGCACGAGGCCGGTCTTCGCGTACAGCACCCGCTCGAAGGTGAGCACGATCGGCACCATCGGGTTCAAGAAGTAGATCCAGATGAGCGGGATGCCCAAGATGTGGTGGGTGCTGAGCTTGGGCTCGACGATGTGCGCGAACGAGTAGACGATCGGGCAGGCCCAGAACCACGCGGAGCCGACCACCACCTCGGTCAGGTGCTGGATGTCACGGAGGTACACGTTGACCGCGGACAGGAAAATGGCCATGGCCGAGCACAAGACGAGCAGCGGCACCAGCGCCACCGGGATGAGCCACAGCTCGCCGAAGGCGGGCCGCCAGTGCAGGGCCACCAGGAAGATGACCATGACGCAAGCCTGGAAGAAGAAGAAGACCGATGCGGAGCCGACCGACGCCAGGGCCAGGATCTCCCTCGGGAACGACACCTTCTTGACCAGCCCGGCGTTGTTGACGATGGCTCCCGTGGCCGCCAGCACCGAGGTCTGGAAGAGGTTCCAGGCCAGCAGGCCCGAGAACAGCAGGATCACGAACTCGGGGTAGCCGTTCTTCAACGCGACGCCGAACACGATCGCATAGACCAACAGCGCCATGGCGGGCGCGAGCAGCGACCACACGAGGCCGAGGATTGAGTTCTTGTACTTCACGCGGATCTCGGTCGAGACCAGGTTGATCAGGAGTTGGCGGGACCTCCAGATCTCGGCGACCCGCCTCGGCACGCTGATGTGCGAAGCGACGACACGCGTGGCTTTGGCTCGCCCGGCAACTCCGCTCGCGGCCGGAGCCTCGAGCGCCACCCTCAGGTACCGCCGACCGTGGTGGGAGACCGATCGATCACCTGATCGATGAACCCGTAGTCGCGCGCCTCTTCGGCGGTGAACCAGCGATCGCGGTCCGAGTCGGCCTCGATCCGCTCGATCGGCTGTCCGGTGTGCTGGGAGATCCGCTCGGCCATCATCCGCTTCAGGTAGACGATCTGCTCGGCCTGGATGGCGATGTCGGCCGCCTGGCCCTGCATCGACCCCGAGGGCTGGTGCATGAGGATCCGGGAGTGCGGCAGCGCAAAGCGCTTGCCGTGGGCGCCGGCACAGAGGAGGAACTGGCCCATCGAAGCGGCGAGGCCGAGGCAGATCGTGGCGACGTCGCAGCGCACGTACTGCATGGTGTCGTAGATGGCCAGGCCGTCGGTGACCGATCCCCCGGGCGAGTTGATGTAGATCGAGATGTCGCGCTCGTGGTCCTCGGCCTCCAAGAGGATGAGCTGGGCACAGATCGAGTTGGCCATGGCCTGGTCGACCGTGCTCCCGAGGAAGATGATGCGTTCCTTCAAGAGCCGCTGGAAGATCTCCGAGCCGGGGTCGAAAGACGGACCCGCGGCAGCCAGAAGGGGCTGAACCGGGTGGTTGGGCATGCGCATGAGGCTACCCGGCCGCGATGTGCTCGAAGTCCCATCCCCGGTGCCACGGCCCGCGGTCGTCACGGTCATACCGACGGTGCCCCCATAGAATCTGCCCGCGCCCTCGGGTGCTGGCGGGTGTGGCGGAACTGGTAGACGCGCCGGGTTTAGGTCCCGGTCCCCTCACGGGGATGGAGGTTCGACTCCTCTCGCCCGCACGAACCGGGTGATCGCGGCGCGCCTAGTTGGGCAGGAAGTTCTTGAGCAGCCGGTTGACCTCGTCGGGCGCCTCCAACTGCATCCAGTGTCCGGGACCCTCGAGGCGCTCATACCGCCATGTTCCCGCGACCTGGGTCGCCGACCGGGTCATCTGCCCCTCGGTCAAGGCGGGGTCCCCGCTGCTCCACACCCCCATCGTCGGGGCCTGGACCGGCGGGAGGGCGACCGGCTCTTCGACGTAGGACGAGGCCGGGACGTTGGCCCGGTACCAGTTGAGACCCGGGGTCAGCGAGCCGTCGGCCTCGAGATCGGCGATGATCCCGTCGGCGTCGGGATAGTGCCCCCACTCCTTGAAGTTGGCCCAGCCGTTTTCGGACAGCCAGCGCTCGGCGATGCCCTCGAACTGGAACAGGAGCATGTACCACGACTTCTCGTGCTGCTCGAGGCCGTCGGAGCGAAAGGTGGTCGGGTGGCCAACCGACAGCACGGCGAGATGGTCGACCCGCTCGGGGGCGACGGCCGCCAGCACCCACGCGACCGCGGCGCCCCAGTCGTGGCCGACCACGTGGGCCCGGTCCACCCCGGCGTCGTCGAGCACGGCGCCGACGTCGGCCACCAGATACAAGATGTTGTACTGCTCGATGTCGGTCGGTTTGTCCGAGGCCCCGTAGCCGCGCATGTCCGGGACGATCACCTTGAAGCCGGCGTCGGCCAACGCGCTCACCTGATGGCGCCACAACTTCCCCGAGTCGGGGAAGCCGTGGATGAGCACCACCGGCCGGCCCTCGCCGGTGACCTCGTACTCGATCCCTACCCCACCGTTGTCGACACGCACGTTCGTCTCCGTTCTCGGGCCACCACGCTCACGCGGTGGCCATGGCGACCAGCTCGTCCCTGCTCGGCCCGATCGGCGGCTCGTCGCGCCAACCCGCGCCGAGCTCGATGACCCGCTCGAGCAGGCCGGGACGGGCCAGCACGTTCTCGGGTAGCTCCAACACCGAGGCGATGTCGACGAACCCGCGCAGGACGTCGGGATCCTTCCCGCTCGCAGCACTCATCGCCTTGGTGATCGCGAACGCGGGGTCCTCGGGCTCGTACGTCGTGCCGGCGGCGATGGCGGCCATCTCGGCCAGGCGGTGGCGGTCGAAGGCGAGCGTCGCCTGGAACCAGGGCTCGACGGTGGCCGCGGTGGCGACACCGAAGGCCTCTGAGAGCTCGGCGGGTCGATCCGGCCCGACCTCGCGCAGCGTGTCGCGCAGGGCCAGCGAGTGGAGCATCCCGATCGACGCGCCGCGCCCGACCGAGGGATTGGTGCAGGCCCAGGCGTCTGCAGCCGCGAGCAACCCGGTCACGACCGGCGTGTCGCCGGGCCTGAGATCGCGGTGACGGTCCTCGATCTTGGTGATGCTGACCACCCGATCCTCGATGGGGTCGGCGTCGATCCAGTGGGCCACCGTCGGGAGCGACCGCACGACCTCGGTCCAACGCTCGGTGTCCCGCAGGCCGAGGATGGGCCGGTCGCCGGAGCGGGCGATGAGGGTGACCGACCAGGTGCCGTTGTCGGCCGGGAGGTTCAACGACGAGATCGACCCGTACTCCTGCAACCCCGGGCCGAGGGCAACGGGCAGGTTGCCGTCGCGCGAGCGAAAGTGCCGACCGAGATAGATGAAACCGCTGTCGTCAACCTCTTCATCGGGCCGACGGGCGCCGATCGCCTCCAGCCAGGTCGGGAGAGCCGAGCGGCGGCCGCTGCAGTCGATGACCAGGTCGGCCCGGAGCTCCTCACCCGCTGTCGTGCGCACCCCCGAGACGTGGGGCACGCCGTCGATCGCCTCCCGGCCGGTGAGCAGGCCTTCGACGACCACGCCGCGTCGCACCGCCAGACCCGCCGTTTCGTCGGCGACCGAGGCCACCGTCCGCTCGACCACGGCGCGGCGGCCCGACAACATCGAGTAACGCTCGTCGCCGTCGCGATGCCCACCGGTAACGAAGTCGGGCGCGTCGGCGATCGGGTTGAATCGCACCGCGCCGTCGCGGACCAGCGCCGCGGCAACGTCGGGGAGCTCGGCCTCGACGATCTCGCGGTACCGGGAGAGGAAGAGATGGGCCAGGCGGAACTGGTTGACCCCTGTTCGATCCCAGCTGGCCCATGCCTCTTCGGGTGACCCGGGCGGCGGTTGGCTGTCCCGTTCGAGGATCGTGACCTGGTGGTCGTCGCGGGCGAGCAACATGGAAAGGCCCATCCCGACGACGCCACCCCCGACTACCAGGACCTCGGCCATCTCGCTCTCCTTTCATTCGGCGTTCGGGCCACGCCGGGACGGGTCAACTCTTGGGCCGCCAGCCCCGGAAGCGCAAGCCGAAGTCGTTGGTCTCGACCTCCACCCCCGCCAAGCCGGCCCGGGTCAGCCGGTCCCCGAGCGTCGCGGGGTCGACCGGCACGCAGATGTCGTCGACGTGCAGTTCACGAAACTCGGGCCCATCCAGGCTGTCGGTGCCGGCGAACACCCCGCCGGGTCGAAGCACCCGGGCCGCCTCGGCGAAGACCGCGTCCTGGGCCTCGGGGTTCGGCAGGTGGTGGAGCATGGTGAAGGAGAGCACGGCCGAGAAGGTCGCATCTTGTTGGGGCAGCGCGGTGGCGTCCCCGTTGATGGCCTCGAAGGTCGGGCCGGCGAGCCGCTCGGCCAGGGACGCGGCCAGCCCCTCGTCCAGGTCCACCGCGGTCAGGCGCGGGACCATGGTCACGAGCACCTCGGTCGTCCGCCCGGGGCCCGGGCCGACCTCGAGGACGTTGTCACCGAGCTCGAGGTCGTCGAGCACCCACGGGATGATGAACCGGCTGACCGTCTCGGCCCACTCGGCACTCGAACACAGCTCCAGGTGCAGTTGGTTCACGAGCTCTCTCCCTCCTTCGGCGAAGACGCGGGAGGATAGTTGGCGAACCCTGCCGGTCGCGGCGGAGCCGGCCCAGCGGCCGGCTCCCCGTCTTGCGCTCCATGGCGCTGTGCAATTGTCAGCCGACCGGACGATCGGTCCCTCGTCGCATGGTGTCGGGACCGGGTTGCTCGGTGAACGCACGGATCGTGCGATCTCTCGCTCGCGGCCGAAGTACAGACGGCAGGTTCGACCGCCGGTCGGTTCGAATGCCCGTCGACTCAGCCGACGGGGCGGAACCTCCCCGGTGGAAGACGCTCCTCGTTCGAGCTCGTGTGCATCGCAAGCTCCCTTCTCACGAGTCGAGTCCAACGGACCCGGCGTTGCCCCCATTGTCCACCCGCCGGCCCGTCTTGGGAAGGGCCCACCTCGTTATCGCGCGCAAAGACCCCTGACCAGGGACCTCAGTCGGCTCGGTCGCAGAGCATCGCCGCCAATGCCCGGAACGCCCGCCCGCGGTGGGAGAACACGTGCTTGTCGGCCGACCCCATCTCGGCGAATGTCCGTCCGTCCCCCTCGTTCGGGACGAACACCGGGTCGTAGCCGAAGCCGTCGGTGCCTCTCGCTTCGGGGGCGATGGTGCCCTCGACGACCCCCTCGGCCCAGATCTCGGTCCGGTCGGGGAATGACACGAACGCGACGGCGATGAACCGGGCCCCGCGATCGGGCGCCGGGATCCCGTGCAGCTCGACCAGCAGCTTGGCCACGTTGTCGGCGTACGTCGCGTCATCGCCGGCGTAGCGGGCCGTGTAGACGCCCGGCGCACCGCCCAGGGCGTCGACCTCGAGGCCGGTGTCGTCGGAGACGGCCGCCCGGCCCGTGGCCTCCGAGATCGCGCGCGCCTTCAGTCGCGCGTTGTCGAGCAGGGTGCCCCCGGTCTCCTCGACATCGGGCACCTCGGCCGGTCGGGGCGACAGCGCGACCCCCTCGGCGCCGAGGATCGCGACGATCTCAGCCGCCTTGTCCGGGTTCGCCGTCGCGAGGACCAGCTCGAGCCCGGACGGTCGGCCCGTCACCTCGGGGCGGGCGGCTCGGCCAGGACGGCCCGTTGGGCCTCGACCAGCTCGCCGATGCCGTGCTCGGCCAGAGCCAGCAGCTCGTCGAGCTCGGCCCGGCTGAACGCGACCTTCTCGGCGGTGCCCTGCACCTCCACGAAACGTCCCGAACCGGTCATGACCACGTTCATGTCGACGTCGGCTCGGGAGTCCTCGGCGTAGGGGAGGTCGAGCATGGGCACCGCTTCGATCACGCCGACCGACACCGCGGCGACCTCGTCGCCCAGCGGGTGCACAGAGAGCACCCGGGCCTGCTTCAGGCGGGAGAACGCGTCGTGGAGCGCGACGTAGGCGCCACAGATCGACGCGGTGCGGGTGCCGCCATCGGCCTGGAGCACGTCGCAGTCGACCGTGATCTGGTTCTCCCCCATCGCCACCAGATCGCACACCGACCGGAGCGACCGTGCGATCAGGCGCTGGATCTCCTGGGTCCGACCGGACTGGCGGCCCCGGGCGGCCTCTCGGTCGACGCGCTCGGGGGTCGAGCCGGGAAGCATCGAGTACTCGGCGGTGACCCATCCACGCCCGGTCCCGCGCATCCACGGCGGGACCCGCTCTTCGAGCGACGCCGTGCAGAGCACCTTGGTCCGGCCCATGGTCACCAGCACCGAGCCGGGCGCGAACTCGGTGTAGTCGCGCACGAAGGAGACCGGACGAAGCTGGTTCAACTCGCGCCCGTCCTCTCGCAGGGCCCGGGGATCCCCTTGCTTTGCCACGTGTCAACCTTCTTTCATCGGGCGGCGCCCGAACGATCGGACCCGGTCACCACTCGAGCGTCAGCCCGGGGGCGGCCTGGTACACGGGTCGTCCGAAGGCTTCCGCGGCCTCCCCCGCCAGCGCGTCGGGGTCAACGGTAGGCCAGCGGTGCGTGACGACGAGGTCCCCGACCCCGGCCGCAGCGGCCATCGTCCCGGCCTGCCGGCCGCTCAGGTGTTGCAGCTCCCCCTCGCGCTCCTTCGTGTACGTGGCCTCACAGAGGAACAGCCCGATGTCGTCCCCGAGCTCCTCCACCGACCAGTCGGTCCCGGTGTCGGCCGAGTAGGCGAACGGCTTGTCGCCCTCGGCGGCGTCGGACTTCTCGATCCGCACCGCCAGGGTCGGCGGGCCGTGGTCGGTGGCGACAAAGCTGCACACCATGTCGTGCACCGATATCCGGAAGGACGGCTGGACCTCCCGCCAGTCGAGCGAACGGTCGCCGGCGGCCTGGGAGCGCTCCCGGAGCCCCGGTGGCGCGAGGACGAGGGTCGGTTCCGCGGTCCCCTGGAACCGGGCCCACACCGCGAATGACTCGAGGTCCATCCAGTGGTCGGGGTGCTCGTGGGAGAGCACGATCGCGTCGATCGTCCCGGGGAAACAGACCTCCTGGAGCCGGGCGAACGTGCCCGGTCCGGCGTCGAGCCACACCGTAGCGGTGGCGGTCTTCACCAGATACCCGCTCGTGGCGCCCCCGGGACCCGGATAGCTCCCGTCGCAACCGAGGACGGTCAGTGTTCCGCTGGGCACGTGGCTAGAAGTAGATGATCTTCTCGGCGCGCTTGGTCACGACATCGATGTCGTCGGTCCACGCGCCGGTCGAGAGGTATTTCCACCCGTCGTCGGCCGAGATGATCACCACGACCGCGCTCTGGCCGGCTGGGATCTGGTTGGCGCACCGGATCGCGCCGGCCAAGGCTGCGCCGGTCGAGATCCCGACGAACAACCCGGCTTCTGCAAGCAGCCTCCGCGTCGCCTCGAGCGACTCGCGGGCACGGACCACGGTCTTGCGGTTGAGGAGGGCGGCGCCACCCAGCTCCTCGAAGATCGGCGGCACATACCCCTCGTCGAAGTTCCGCAGCCCGTCGACGTTCTCCCCCGCCGGTGGCTCGACGGCCCAGATCTCGATGGCCGGGTTCTGGTCCTTCAGGTAGCGCCCCACGCCGAGAAGCGTTCCCGAGGTGCCCAGACCAGAGACAAAGTGGGTGATCTCGGGGCAATCCCGCCAGATCTCGGGACCGGTCGAGCGGTAGTGGCCGGCCGGGTTGGCCTCGTTGCCGTATTGATAGAGCATGTGCCACTCGGGGTGCTCCTCGGCGATGCGCAGCGCCATCTTGACCGCACCGTTGGATCCCTCCTCGCCGGGTGACTCGATGATGTCGGCGCCCCAGATCTCGAGCAGCTGGCGCCGCTCGATCGACACGCTGTTCGGGAGCACGACCTTCAGGTGGTAGCCCTTCATCCGGCACACCAGCGCGAGTCCGATGCCGGTGTTCCCCGACGACGGCTCCAAGAGAACCTGGTCCGGTTGGCCGGGCTTCAAGATCCCGTCCGCCTCGGCCTGCTCGACCATCGCCAGCGCCGCCCGGTCCTTGACCGAGCCGCCCGGGTTCCGGCCCTCCAGCTTCACCACGAACCGGACGTCGGGGTTGGGGCTCAGCTGGCTCACCTCGACCATCGGCGTGTTGCCGATGAGGTCGAGAACGCTCTTTGCGACGTCCATGGAGCCGCTCAGCCGCCCGCGACCGCCGGCAGGATCGAGACCTCGTCGCCGTCCTTCACCGGGGTATCGAGCGCGGAAAGGTAGCGGACGTCGTCGTCGTTGACGTAGATGTTCACAAACTTGTGTAGGGACCCGTCGGCGTTCAGGACCTGTTCGGTCATGCCCGGGTGCGCCGAGACGAGCGACTGGATCACCTCGCCGACAGTGGATCCGTCCATCGACACCGACGAGCGACCCCCGGCCTGGGAACGCAGGACGGTCGGCAAGCGAACCTCGACTGGCACGGCACCTCCCTTTCGAACGGCCGCCTGGGCCTGTCCGCGCGAATGTTGACCTATGTGGTTGGGATTCTACCGGGGGGCCGGTCGTCCCGGCACAGCTTGTCGATATGGCCATTCGATGGACCGAGGCCACCAGGCGGAATTCTCCATGGGACGAATCAACCGTTGTGCTTACGATGGTCCCAAACACGGAGATAGAGCCAGATATCGCCTCGGGTCGCTACGAACTCAGTCCGAGAGGGCTGTCGACGGCCAGCTTCGAAAGGCGAAAACTCCAGAGAGCGAGGACGCCATGCCATACCAATTCAGTGACGAGGGTTTGGCTATGCAGGAAACGGTCAAGCGCTTTATGGATGATCACATCTACCCGAACGAGGAGGAATACCTGACGCAGGTCGAGGAACTGGGTCCCGACGGCTACCCGCCGATCCTCGACAAGCTCAAAGGCGCCGCGCTGCAACGAGGTCTGTGGAATCTGTTCCTTCCGCATCTGGAGCCCGATCATCCAGGCACTCGTCTCTCGAACCTTGATTATGCGCCCGTCTCCGAGTTGCTCGGTCGGGTTTCGTTCGCGTCCGAGACACTCAACTGTTCGGCACCCGACACCGGCAACATGGAGATCCTGCACCTTTACGGTTCTGAACGAGTCAAGGAGCGCTGGCTCACACCGTTGTTAGAAGGAGAGATTCGCAGCGCCTTCTCCATGACCGAGCCCGATTCAGCGTCCTCGGACGCGACCAACATCGGCCTCACCATTCGACCCGATGGCGACAGCTACGTGCTCAACGGCCGCAAGTGGTTCAGTTCAGGGGCACGCTCGGAGCGGTGCCAGGTGCTCATCGTCATGGGCAAGACCGATCCGGACGGACCCCAGCACCGTCAGCAGTCGATGATCGTCGTACCCAAAGACACCCCAGGCGTGTCACTCGGCGCGGACCCCCACGTGTTTGGCTACAGCGATCGGGGCGGCCATCCAGAGGTCATCTACCAAGAAGTGCGGGTGCCGGCCGACAATCTTCTCGGCAATGAGGGTGACGGGTTCGCCATTGCCCAGGCTCGGCTCGGCCCGGGACGCATCCATCACTGCATGCGTTCGATCGGCGTTGCCGAGCGCGCTCTCGAGCTCATGGTGACTCGGGCACTCGAACGGCATGCGTTCGGCAGCAGTCTCGCCCACAAGGGGGTTGTACAGGACTGGATCGCCGAGTCTCGGATCGAGATCGACATGGCGCGCCAATATGTGTTGCACACCGCTCACCTGATGGACACGGTCGGCAACAAGTCCGCGGCAACGGACATTGCCGGGATCAAGGTTGCGATCCCCAATGTCGTGGTGCGGGTCATCGATCGGGCTATCCAGACCCACGGGGCCGCCGGCGTCACCCAGTTCTTCCCGCTTGCCCACATGTACGCCCACATCCGGTCCCTTCGAATCGCCGACGGCCCCGACGAAGTTCACAAGATGACGATCGCACGTCGTGAGATCCGCAAGCACCACCCGGCCTTCCGGTTCGACATGCCGCTCGACACCCGATGAGCGGCGGCCGCGATCGTGATCCAACCCTGCGCTGCCCCTAGGGGATGGGGCCGGTTCAAACTTGTTCCTCCGGCTGTCTGTCTTCTCGGCTTGAGAACCCTCGATCGAGGGACGAATCGGGCTCAAGGAGCCAGTACCGCACGGGGTGTCGGTCAGTCGGTGTTGCGGATGTGCCTAGCGAAGAAGGCCTCGACCGAGTCACGCTCGTGGAACGGCATCTGAATGTGGCCGCCCGGGTTCACGTGCATCGTCTTGTCGTCCGACCCGAGGGCATCGAACAGGGCCAGCCCATGCTCACGCTCCATGAGCTCGTCGTCCCACTGGAACAAGAACAGCACCGGGATCTTGATGGAGGCGGCCAGCTCGGCCAGGCGTTCGGAGCCCGGGCGGTTCCCCACCCCGGCCAAGCCGAACACCGCCGCCGAGATGCGGGGATCCGAGGCCACGTAGGGCAGGCCGATGGCGGTGCCCATGGACACGCCCCAGTAGCCGAACGGCCCGAACGAGAATCCGGGGGTCGCCGCGACCGCATCAAGGGTGGCCCGCCACTCACCGACCGCGCCTCGATTGCGATCGGCCATCGCCTTCAGCTGCTCGGGCGTCATATTGGCGATCCGCTGGCGCATCTCGTTCGGCGCAACCGACTCTTCCGGTGCGGTCCGCCGGTCGCCGTGGTCGGGGGCGTCGATCGCGACGGCCCCGAAACCGAGATGCCGGACCAGGCGTCGCGCCAACGACAGCACCCCCGGGGTGCGCTTGTGCTGGGTGCCCCCGTGGCCGATCAGGATGGTCGGCCAATGGTCCTTGCCCTCCGGGCTCCAGGCGATCCCGGGAACGTTCTCACCGCCGGCGGCGACTTCGAAGGACCGTTCAGTGACGCCCTGGTCGGTGGTTTCGTTCGTCCAGCTCAGCGGTGCCATCGCCCGTCCCCCGTCTCGATCCCAAGTGTGGATCGGGCCATTCTGTCCGGGGAAACCCCGGTCGTGCAGATCCGCGGTTCGGGCTAGCTGGCCTTGGCCC